>Ga0334889_1000675_pt1 | contig 50489 bp, 40 predicted proteins | sample GraSluR1_MG_2_FD_207222 | JGI IMG/M metagenome (GOLD analysis project Ga0334889, IMG submission 207222) | Sludge microbial communities from methane-producing bioreactor in Wageningen University, Netherlands - Granular Sludge_8_08-R1 | ecosystem: Engineered > Bioreactor > Anaerobic > Unclassified...
CATTGAAGCGCGCCACCGACATCATCGGCCGCTAACGTATCGCCGTTTCCGCGGCTCGCGAGCCGCGGCCCCATTGAAGCACTGGTGCTCATTACTTGGACGGCGCAACGACTAACGTTTCCGCGGCTCGCGAGCCGCGGCCCCATTGAAGCCTCCTCGAATGCCATGTCGAGCAGGCCGATGCCAGGTTTCGGCGTCGTGGTACTTGCCGCTGAAGCGGAACGGCTGCTCGTACCCGCCGGCCACGTTGCTCTGGTTGCCGTACGGGTCGTACTCGTATTTCGCCACCATGGCCGCTCCCGCCGCCGCCGCCGCCAGGTCGAGACCGAGCCGACGAAGCCGAGCGGCCCCACGGGCCGCTCGGGCCCTGCCAAATCCCAAACAACCTCGCCCTGCCCATGGGCCAGGATTCGGGGTGAAGGTCACCAGGGATCGGCACTGGCCGGCGAACGCCGCCGGCGCTGTTTGACCCGCCGTGCCCACGCGGGGCTGACTTGAAACGACTCGGCGATCTCGCCGGTCCGCTTACCAGCGTCGTACGCGGCCAGCACCCGATCACGCAGGTCCTGAGAATACGGTGCACCCATCCATAGATCCTTCCTTATCCACGCATTGGATCAGCCAAGAGGCTACGACCACGAGGCCTATCGCGCAACCCTAACAAGCGCCGAACGCGCTACATCTGAGCTTAAGGCGCTCTAGGGCGGCCCTTGACGAGCGCCCGCCTCGGGAGGAACATTCTTTGTTCCCGATTTACTGATCCGGAAGGCCGCCTCATCCTCCTCGAGGTTGGCCAACGTGCGGTCGACTACCCGCCGTATCTGTGCCGCAATCTCCTTAGCGCTCCTTCTATCCTGCGGGAGCAACACCCAACAGAACGTGATAGCCCGGTTGATTGCCTCCTGCACGAGGTGCGGGGACGGTAGGCTACCGCAATCGGTGTAGGTACCGGATCCCGGGTGTCCCAGATCAAAGACAGCCATGTGGTGCTCCCAGTAAAGTCAAGTGTTTTCTGATCGGAATTTACTCCCAAGGTGGCGACATACTACCGGGAGCGGAAAAGGTGTGACATGCCAGAGCCGCCGTCTAGCAGCACTTCCGCGTCAGAATTCGATTGGGATGCCACACATTAATCGCTCCCAGTAGCATGCGACAGCCGCATCGCTCCATTAGCTGTATTGTCCGCTCACCAGCAGAAGCAGTACACTTTGCCCGGGAAGTACAGCATCGCTTCCATCTGGGTCTCGATGCAGCTTGCCAGGGCGTACGTTTGGGCAGCCGATGAACCACCAGATGCGCGCGTAGCCGCGCACGCCGCCGCCATGCAATCTGTGATCGCCTGGGCTACCATCTTCGAGTACATTTTACCCGGATCCAGCGAATCCAGGTCCGGGCTCGAAAGCGGCAACGGCGCGACTTGTCCGAGTGCGCCCATAGCTGAGGCATGCGTTGCGGGTGCGGACGCCCTGGTGCCTGCTTCATAGGGAGGTAGCGCAGGCGAGCCGCTGGCCCCGGAAGCTCTGCCGAGAGTGTCACTGCCTGCAGATTCCGCGCCGGCTCTCACGGTGGCCCCCACCCCGCGTGAGAAGGCTCTTGGCACAGGAGCCAGCGTTAGAATCCCGAGCGTGCTGCTGCCTACCCCCTGCGCGGCTGCGGTCGAGAGCTGGGCGCACAGGTGGCCTCGGGGTAACTCAGGCGAAGGAGCGCGTGCGTGGCACGGCGTCGTCAGACCGCCATCTCCGAATACGGGGGTCATAGGTTCCTCTGTGGAAGCCAGTAGCATGTCGGTGCACGTGCAAGCGCCGAGTAAGATGTAAGGCCAGCAGAGCCCAAAATACACGGCCTCCCCCTCCCACCGCAACCCGAGCGAATCGAACAAATTGGGAGAGGCGTTTCGCACATAGATATAAAGGTTTATTCCACCGTCCTCTGCGATCGGATCCCGGTTGATCCAGCGCCCCAGCACCGGGTTGTAGTAGCGGTAGCCCCAGTAGCCCAGCCCGGTTTCGGCGTCGTGGTACTTGCCGCTGAAGCGGAACGGCTGATCGTATGCGCCGGCCACGTTGGTTTGGTTGCCGTACGGGTCATACTCGTATTTCGCCACCATGGCCGCTCCCGCCGTCGCCGCCGCCAGGTCGAGCACCTGCCCCACGCTGCCCAGGGCGTCGTGGAAATAGACGTAATCCTGGCTAGCCCCGGCGTCCTGAACCGCCAGCAACCCGCCAATCCCGCCAGCCGCCGCCAGCGAGTTCATCCTACCCGCCAAACCGGCCACATCCAAGCCCCAGGTGTATCTACGCAGAACGGCGTCGGTGGATGCACCGTCCAGCTCGAGCAGCAGCAGCCAGCCGTCGTCCGGGCCCGCGCCGGCACCGCCCCAGATGAACTTGAGGTGCTCGGAGAGGCTCCAGCCGGCGTTGTACGTCCAGACTTTCTTCTCGATTCGCCGGCCGCGGTAGTCGTACTGGAACTCGACCTTGAGGTTGTTCGTCTGCGGCGTTCCGCCGGGCTCGACCCGGATGAGCCGGTTTTCGGCGTCCCAGGTGTACTGGCGGTAGATGGCGGCGTTTCCGCCGGTGAGGAGCGCGGAGAAGGCGGCGACGGGATGACTTGCAGAACGGGGGTGGTGGGCTAGGATGGCAGAGGCTGGCACTGAGGCCGAGCACGGTGGCGGTGGTGCCCGGAGCGTCTGGGGGGCGCCAGATAAGGCCCGCCGGGGCGGTCTGGCAGTGCTCGGCGCCGGTGCGTGAGCGGTTTATGTTCGCACGCGGAGCGGGCGTGACATTCGCCGCGGTTGCGGCTGTGTCGCAGGGTGTAGTTAGGCCAGGCCGGCGGCGGTGGTGGGTGGCAAGACCGTGAAGCACGGGAGGCTGACGGGCATGGAGGTTGGCGCGCGGCGGGTGATTCCGGGGTTGCACAGGGGTGCCGTGCTGCTGGCGCTGGTAGCTGTCGGCTGGGGCTCTTCTGCCGGCGCCCATGAGGTGGATCATTTCACTCTGCCGGTCGGGCGGGTGTATGCCGACCTGGGCCCGTTCTTGACCCAGGACTTCTACGAGCGGATCGCGCGAGCCGTCGCCAAGACGAATCGCGACATCGACCGCTGCTTGGCGGCCGGCGGCAATCCGGCCGAGTTGGGCCGGCTGCACTCGACGGCGCACATGGCCCGGGCGGTCTGCGGCGAGTTCCCCTCATTCGTGAGCTACATCCAGGATCTGGAGCGGCTCTTCCATTCGGCCGAGATGAAGCGGCGGTATCCGGGGCTGGTCGTGGCGCACCGGCCGGTGCCGTGCATTTACGACCGGGCCCATTTCCCGCTTGACCCGCGCCAGTTCTACCTGTTGTGGCGCTCCTCGACCATCATGGTGAATGGCCTGTACCTCGGCACGGACAAGATCGGCCACTTCGTGCACAACGGCATCAACTACTTCGACGGTTACCAGCAGGTGATTGACCGCGGCGGGAGCCCGGAGGCGGCCCGCCAGGCCGCGATTGCCCTGGGCGCCGGCGATCACTTCTACTTCTCCGAGTACCGGCTGCTGGGGAAGCTCACCTCAAGCGTCGTATCCAATGGCGATCTCGCGGCGAACTATCTCGGGTTGCTGTTCTACCTCAACCTGACGCAGGAAATCCGGCTGCGCGGCCAACCCAGCCCGCCGATGTTAGTGCTTGAGGACGAGCGCTGGACGATCAGCCCGCACGTGCGACCCGATTCCGATTTCCTGGCCCGCTTCTTCTCCGAGCACTTTGACGAGGCGCTCAACCCCAATCTCTACGAGCCCTACTTCAGTGCGCAGGTGCGCAGCGCGATCCAGCCGCGCTGCCGCAACATGCGTGCCTGGTATGTCGACGTGCATGGCGAGCCCCTGCCACCAAGCTACTTAGCACGCATGTTCGTTGAGCTGCAGACATACCATGGTGATTACTACGGTCATACCGGTGTGGTCGATGGGCTGGTCGGCGCATACAACACGTGTGCCTGCGCGCCGCCGCGCGCCGCCGAAGATGAAGACTTGGTCTTGTTGCTGCATGAGGCGGTGGCCGCGGGTGACCTGACGGCGCTGGGTAGCGTGCTGCGCCAGGGTGTCGATGTGGACGCAACCAGCGCGGCGGCGCACACGCCGAGCGCGTGCCGCGGGCAGACGGCGTTGCACGTGGCGGCGACCAGCCGCGCTGGCATTGTTGCGCTGTTGCTGGAATATGGCGCCAATCCGAATGCGTGTACGGTGCGGGGCGTGACGCCGCTACACAAGGCGGCTGCCCAGCCGGCGATCCTGGCCATGCTGCTGGAGGCCGGCGCGGATATTGAGCATGCGGACGACCTGGGCCGCACGCCGCTGCACTGGGCCGTGCAAAGCCGCGCGGCGGAGAGCGTGGCCGTGTTTCTGGGCGCCGGCGCGGCGGTCGACGTGGGGAGTATCGATGGCGAGACGCCGTTGCACGTGGCCGCCCGGGTTGGTGCGGCGGACATCGCGGCCGGCCTGGTGCTGCGCGGGGCCGCGCCGGACGCCCGCGCGGCCTATGGCGTTACGCCGCTGCACATCGCCGCGCGCCAGGGGCACGTCCAAGTAGTGGTCGCGTTGCTTGAGGCCGGCGCGGTCGTGGGCTGTGCCGACGAATTCGGCTGCACCGCGCTGCACGACGCCGCGGCGCGCGGAGATGTGCGGATAGTGACCTTGCTCTGTGGCGTCGGGGCGGATCCAAACGCTGCTGACGCCTATCGTTCCACGCCGTTGCACCAAGCGGCGCGGGCCGGCCACCTGGCGGTAGTGGAGCAGTTGCTGGCCGCGGGGGCGGGTGTCGAGGCCCGCAACGCCGCTGGGCTTACGGCCCACGCCGTGGCCGTGCGAGCCAGGCGTCTGGTGGTGGCAGAGCGGTTGCACGCGGCCGGCAACAGTCGGCGCATGACTTATCGGGATGTTTCGGGGCAGGTGCAGGTGCCGCAGGCGTTGCTGGCGGCGCCGGTGGAGGCGCGCACGGGGCGCTGACGGTGAGTGGCAGATGACGCGCGTTGGCGTGGTATTGACATTACCCGCTATAGCATTTCTGGTCGGCTGTGCGGCGCCGAACCCCATAGCGGTGTGGCAGGCGCGCGTCGCGGAGTACATCACGACACAGGGCAGCGGGGATCCGACCGTGTTGCGGGACGCCGCGCGCGACCGGTCGCGCTACTTCGATCGGCCGGCGCTCGTGACGATTGGCGAGATCGGCATTCCGGGCCCGGGGGCCCCGTTTTCCGGCGCCCAGCGCGATGTGAACGGCGTGCTGCTTGGATTCCGGCCGCTGGCGGAGCGCGATTGGCGGGCGTACTTCCTGGTCGCCGTCGTGGACGTGCTGCCGCCGGGGGGGGATGGCGGGGAGCTGGACGCGCAGATCCGCGACATACGCCTGGTCGCGCTGTCCGGCGGTCGCACGTTTCGCTGGCACGTGAGTGAGCCGCAGGACGATGCGCTGCAGCGCTATCTGGATCAGCGTGCTAGCGATCGGGCGGCCGGCGGCGTCCGGGCGGTGTTTCCGGGGCGGCGGGACCAGTACGACCTGAATATCGCGGCCAAGGAAGTGCGCGTGACTGAGATACGCTCAGGCGCCACGTGGCGGCTGCCCTTTGCAGCGCGGCGGCAATGAGGCCTGCATGGGCGGTCGCTGACGGCGCGCTCGCCCCGGCACGACCCGGCCCGTGCCACGCAGGCGTGCAACTTTGGCCTGGCGGTCTATCACAAATGGACTAATCGGGCCGGGCAGCCGGGTGCAGAGGTGCTGTTCATCGACGTGACGGTGGCGTGGTCGGCTGGGTGGCGCTGTGTATTCGCGGGCTTGTGCGCGGTGTTTCGGGCGGCTTCATGGGGGGAGTGGAAAGCCGGGCGGGGCGGGCGTAGCATCAGCTTGAACTTTGCAGCCTGTCGGAAGACTCGCCGCGGCGTTCGTCTGCGGCGGCGGATGCGAGATTTCGAGGCTTTCTAGGCGTGCGACGTTGGCCGCCCGGCAAAGCGGGCAGGTGCGGGGGCGACGCTGCATTGCCGCGGAGTGTTCGCGGTGTTCAATAGCTGGCTGAGCCGGATGTGACAGCGAAGGAGGTCTGACTATGGGCCTGGGCAAGCGGGTGTTCGCGATCGTGGGCGGTTCGACGCCGAGCCTGTTCGGCGGCGGTGCGGCGCTGATCCGGGTGGCGTTTGGTGCGACGCTCGCTCTTGCGCACGGCATGGGCAAACTGCCGCCGGCGGAGGGGTTTGTCGCCGCGGTGGGCGCGCTGGGGTTTCCGTTGCCGGGGGTTTTTGCCTGGGCGGCGGGGCTGGCCGAGTTCGCGGGCGGGCTGCTGCTGGCGGTTGGGCTGCTGACCCGGCCGGCGGCGGCGTTTGTGGCGTTCACGATGGGGGTGGCGTTCTTCGGGCAGCATGCGGGCGACCCCTTCGGCGCGCGCGAAATGGCGCTGCTCTACGGCGTCGTGGCGCTGGGGTTCCTGATCGGCGGGTCGGGCCCGTTCGGGCTGGATGCGCTGTTGGGCCAGCGGCGCGGCGCGGTGGTGTCGAGCGGGGGCGGACGCTAACACGATGCGCGCCTATGCATCCAACTCGTCAGCGGGATCGTAGCCCTCGGCGATCTCGTCCAGAAACTCTGGCCGCAAGAACTGGACAAGATTCCTGGCCTCCTCGAGTTGTTTGCAGAGCGCCGAGTACGGCAGGAACCGGCACAACGAATGCAAGGGCGTCTTGCGCGTTGAGAACGTTGGACGCGCTATTTCACGTTTGAACTTCGAGAGTCGATCATCCGGTCCAACGAGGTAGAACTTGACTTTGAGATTCGGCTGCAGCGTGAGCAAGTCGGACAATCGCAGCAGACCTGAGTAGACGGAGGTAGTGTGCTCCACTTCGAAGGCGGCGTCGATGGCTTGATCTGCCTGCCCGCTGAGCCAGAGGACGTCGATGCTCTCAATGGTCTTGTTTGCAGCCGGTCCAAACTGCACAGGAAGACTGTCCAGCATTCCAGGCACGTCGCCGATTTTCTTATTATCCCAGATGCGACCGCGGTCACTCTTGGGTGCCCAGACACGCAGGCCCATCTGAGCGCCGAGATCCAGGAGTCGCCATTGAATCTCCGTGTGAGTCACCTCGCCGGACAGCGTGGGTGATTCGTCGAATCCGTTGTCATCGTCAGTGGGGACGGACACGACTGCCTCGACGCGCTCTTCGCCCGGCTGTGCCTTGAGTTTGTACAGGTTCGAAGATCGCGTCAGTTGCCTGGGGTCAACGGGTCGGGTAACCGGATTGCTCTCCGCCAAGCGAATCGCTTTGGCGATTGTGTCGCCGTCGCCTTGCCTGTACTTGGTCGGAGAACTGCGAACCCACCCGGACCACTTGCTGGTCGAGTCGTCACTGGCGTAGAAGCTCAGCTTGCCGCGGAATTCGCTCATCGGGATACCGTGCTCGGCTGGCAGAATCACGAGCGGCTGCACAGGGAAACGTACAGGGAAGACCTCTTCGCCCCAGACAGGCGAGTCATCGCGGTATCGATTCCCCGTCACCTCCAGAAGGCCGACCCAGCGCTTCACGCCGACCAAGTAGGACAGGAAGATGTCTCCGGGCCGGATGCCGCTCGCCCGCTTCCAATTGTGCTCGCGGAACCCAGTGACGCGCCCGCCCGCAGCCTGGAACTCATGCCAAGTGGTGCCCGTGAATAGGTCGAGCCAGTAGTTCATGCGCATCGCGACCGGAAGGATCACCCTTGAACGTGGCACCAGCGACCTAGACCTGCCGGTCGTTCACCGTAAGTCCCTCTGTCTGCTGTGCTTACGAATGGAGCCGATGAGATTCGAACTCACGACCTCTTGCATGCCATGCAAGCGCTCTCCCAACTGAGCTACGGCCCCGGGGTATCGACGCTATTCGGTTTTCGTATGGTCAGGGCCGGAGTTGAACCGGCGACACACGGATTTTCAATCCGTTGCTCTACCAACTGAGCTACCTGACCGGCGGGCGGGTAGCCGCGCTGCCGACCGGGTCGGCGAATTAATCAAGGTATTTGATCGGGCAGCGGCCGTCAAGAGGACGCCGCCGGGTGGCCGAGCGCGGCGCAGGGGGCGGGCGTCAAGGGGAAGGCGGCCGGCCGTGTTTCTCCAGGCGCCGCCCCAGATTGGCATGCACCCCTCCGGTCCGCCGGGGCCGGCCACAAGCCAGGTGGGGCTGGGCGGCCTGGCCACCGGTTACGCCGGGCGGTCCGGCTGGGACGTTTCCGGCTCCGGGCGGCGGTTCTGGCGGTCGGCGATGCGCAGGCCGATCTCGAAGAGCAGGACCATCGGGCCGGAGAGCAGGAGGTGGCTGAGGAGGTCCGGGGGGGCGAGCATGCCGGCGATGAAGACGATCAGCAGGATGACGCCCTTGCGGTACTTGCGGAAGGTGGCGACGGGGACGATGCCCGTGCGGGCCAGGAAGACCACGACAATTGGTAGCTGAAATGCTATGCCGAACGCCAGCGTGAGGACCAGGACGAAGCTGAGGTAGTCGCCAATCTTGAAATGGGGCGTGACCATGGCGCGTTTGTCGTCGCGCTGGAACTGGTAGGAGTAGGTTTCGTCGCCGGTGCGTACTTTGAAACGTTTCTCCTCGAGATTGAACCACATGGTGCCGACGGGCGATTCGGGGGGGTCGTCAACGACGAGCGGGACGTCGGGCCAGTCGGCCGGGTCCGGGACGGTGGCGGGGGCATGTTCGGCGGGGGTGCCGAGCAGGGTGCGCTCGAAGACGGTAGGGTGGGCCTGGGGCAGGGGCAGCCAGGTGCCGAAGCCGACGAGGAAGTTGAGAGCGAGGAGGAGTGCGAAGATGTACATGAAGGCCACGCCGGTGACGAACAGGGCGAGGCTGGTGGGGAAGAGCCGGTAGACCCAGGCTTTCTCCTTGGGGTAGAGGCCGACGGCGACGAAGTGCCAGATCTGATAGATGACGTAGGGGCCGGCGAGTACGAGGGCGAACAGGGCGACGACCTTCACGTAGACGACGATGGTTTCGACCGGACTGGTGGCGAGTAGGCTGTCGGGTTGGTTATTGGCGCGCATGGCCAGGACTAGCGGTCGGACGATGATGGCCAGGAGGTACTTGGCGGGGAAGATGCAGATGAGGGCGGCTAGTACCAGGGCGATGATGCTGCGAATGACGCAGCCGCGCAGCTCGTCGAGGTGCTCGCCGAGCGTCATGCGTTTTTCGGACGGCAGATCGGATTCGCCGCGCTTGCGGGCTGACATGCCGGAATGATAGCGTGCGGGGGGATTGTGAGCACGCGTGGAGCGGCTTCAACGGCGGCGGCGGAACTGGGTGAAGGCCGCGCGGGCGGAGCGTTGCCAGCGGCGCCACCAGGGTTGACGGGCGCGGCCGGGCAGCTCATGGCGCAGGCGGCGGATGAAGGCGTCGATCTCGGCGGGGCGGCAGGCGGGCATGTCGGTGCCGCAGCGGTCGAGGTGATATTGCTCTTCGCCGCGGCGGTGGAGCCAGCCGTTGTCGCGGGCGGTTTCGCAGGCGCGAGTTCCGGGCCAGGGGTAGTAGGGGCGGACGTCGATGATGTGAGGGTCGAGCCGTGACAGCAGCTTGCGTGTTTCTTCGAGTGCGGCGCGGCTTTCGTAGGGCGCGCCCAGGAAGACGATCACGCGGGTGCGCAGGCCGGCGGAGCGCAGCAGTGCGAAGCCGTCGTTGATCTGGGCGGCGCTGAGGTTCATGTCGAGGATGTCGTTGCGGATGAAGTTGCTGCCGCTGGCCAACTCCACGTCGACTAGTTGACAGCCGGCCTGGCGCAGGCGGGCCACGGTGGTTTCATCCAGGGCGTTCAGACGCACGTGGCAGCGCAGCGGTAGGTCACAACGGCGCGCGTACAGGCTGGCGAAGTCGGCGAGCCAGTCGGGATCGAGGGCGAAGGCGTGGTCGAGGATGCGTACGGTGTGGACGGGCTGGTAGCGCTGGCGCAGGAGGTCGATTTCGGCCAGGACATGGGCGGGTGAGCGGCGGCGCGGCCAGGTGCCGCGGCCTTCGTAGATGTCTTCGACCCAGTCGTTGATGCAGTGGGCGCACTGTTGCGGGCAGCCGCGGCCGACGGCGATTTCGAGTTGGCCGGTGTGCTGCACGTGTCGGGCGTAGTCGAAGAGGTCGCGTTCGGGGAAGGGCAGGGAGTTGAGGTCTTCGACCAGGTCGGGCAGTGGTGGGCGGGCGAGGCCGCGCTCGTCTCGCAGCCAGACGCCGGGCACGACCTGGCCGGCGACAGGGTCCTGGATGCGTTCGAGGTAGGTGATGAGCGAGGCGTCGGGCTCACCGATGGCGGCGGCCTGGACGCCGGGGAGGCTGAGGCTGCCGGCCGGGTCAACGGTCGGAAAGGCGCCACCGACGACGATGGGCAGGAATTCGTGCTGTTGGATGTATTCGAGCGTGCGGCGGGCGGCATCCACGCACACGCTGGAGATGTCCGCGTAGATGAGTTGGGGCAACGTGCGTGCGAGAGCGGACTTCGTGGCTTCGAGGTTGCAGGCGGACAATCCGATCAGGGCGAGTTCGTGCTGTCGTTTGCGGAGCAGTGCCAGGAGGGTGCCGAGCTGCGGCTCGAAGCGGGGCACGGGCCGCCCGCGCGTGGCGGGCGCGAACTGAATGATCAGGATGCGCATGGTGTCCCGCGTGCGCGCAAGTGATTCTTGAAGAGTGGTTTGTGCTCGGCGGCGGCACGTTGAGCGCAGGTGGGCCCGGCGCTATTCATAGAGTATGGGCTCCCAGAAGGCGCTGCTAAGGGAGGGTGGGAACTCGCCCTGCCCGACGGGGATGATTGGGATCCGCACGGCCAGTTCGGGTTGTCGCAGGCACTGCGTGATGAAGGCCGAGGTTTCTGCTATGGCCCGAGCTTGTGCCTCGTCGCGCCCGTCTGTCCGCCGCTTGCGCGGTGCGCTGACCATGCCGATCTCCGGCTACGCGGCGTGCCTCCGGGCGGTGCGGACATGGGCGCGCAGCGACCAGAGCGTCACGGCCACACCGACGCTGACCATCTCGAGCGGCAGGGGGCGTACCGGGCCCCAGGCCGGGATGCTGCTCAGTTGATTGTATGCGTCGGGGATGAGCAGGTCCGGGCCGGCGGCGGCGACAACGGCGCCGATCAGGCCGGCCAGCAGCGGCGCCGGCCAGAACCAGATCGGGCTGCGCACGCGGGCCACGCGCGTGGCGACGAAGACGGCAATCAGGCTCGCAACGGCGACGGCGAAGTAGACCTGGCCCCGCATGGTCTGGCCGGTGCGCGAGCCTGTCAGGACCAGCATCAGCAGAAGGATGACGCCGGTGCTGACGACCAGGGCCAGGATACCCGGGCGGCGTTCGCGGGCGGGAGCGTTCCAGGGGAAGGCGCGGCGGAAGCTTGCGCCGGGCGTCAGGGGATTGTCCGCGGCAGGAGTAGCCAAGGCGGCCAGGGCGGCTGCGACGGGCATCAGGACGGCCAGAAAGATGTACTCGATTATCAGCGGCCAATACGGGTCGCCGGACGGCGGGCCGGTCCCATCGGTCGCGAGGATGAGCCAGTCGGTCATTGTTCCGCTGGTAGTGAGCCAGGCGGCCAGGGCCAGGCAAGTGATTAGCAGTCCGTGCTCAGGTCGGCTGGTACCGGAGATTCGGGGGGTGACAACGGCGGCGGCACATACCACGAGCGCCAGGCCGAGCGCGGCCAGGGCGGGTTGTGGGGCGGCGGCCAGCAGGATGGGGCGGTTGAGGCCGGATGGCATGAGCCAGTGGCCAACGAAATAATGCAGGCCGACCCAGACGGCCGCGACGGCAATGAGCAGCCGGGCCCGGCGGATCCAGACAGCGGCGCCGGTATTGACGGTTGAAGCGCTGGCGTTCACAGGCGGAGCCATCCGGTGAAAAGGTTCACGTGGACTTAATCAAGCAGGAATCGCCCGCAGCCCAGACTGTTAGCGCGAGCGGCGCTGTAGCTCCGGTCGCGGGCAGGTCGTTGCGGTGCGGCGGTCCTGTAACGCGCCGCTAGGCTAGCACAGGGCCTTGGGGCGGGTCAACGGTTGGACACTTGGGGCGGTGTCAGGGGAGAAGGTCAAGGCCAGGAGGTGGGGGGTGCAGTGATTGACAGTCTGGGGGGTGGCGCTAATAATCCCCGGCTGATTTTGTGCCATCCGGGAAGCGCGCAGTCGCGTGGCTGCGAGTGCGCCGCGTGGAGGTCATTATGTATAGAACTCCCGGGCTCGTGAGTCTGGCCGGCCTGCTGGTCGGGCTGATTGGCGGTTTGAGCGTGGCGACGCGGGCCGTGGCCCAGACGCCGCTGGACCAGGGTTTCGCGACCGGCGATGCCGCCAGGGCGTGGGCGCTGTGGCAGCCGGCGGCCGAGGCGATTCTGGCTGACCGCAACGATGAGGCCGAAGCGCTCTTCGGTCAGTTGCTGGCGCTGGATCCGTCGCCGTTCCGGTTGGCGCTGCTGGCGGAGCGGACGATGAGCCGCACGGCGGCGGGCGGGGCGCTGCTGTTGCTGCGCGAGGACTACGAGAGCGACGCGCTGAGCGAGAACGCGCGGCGTGTGGTGGAGCTGCTGGAGGCTGGTCGGGAGCAGATGAACGAAGCGGACGACGGCTGGTATTTCTGTGCCGTCGGGCGCTTTGATGTCGCGGACGCGAACTTCCGGGCGTTGCTGGCGGGTGATCCGGATCCCGTCGCGCTGTTGGAGTTCACGGACGCCGTGCCGCAGCGCCGGGAGGTGCTGATCCGGCTGACGGACAACGAGGTGGTGGGGGAGTCGGTGCGGGCGCTGCTGCGGCTGCTGGACCTGGGTGAGGAGCGGATCAAGGCTGATCCGACGCGGATCAAGACGCGGATCGAGCTGCTCGGCGGTCCGCCGCGGGCCTTCGAGAACTCGGTGGCGTTGCTCAAGCAGTCGGGCGAGTACGCGGTGCCGTTCCTTTTGCAGTATATGCGTGACCCGGAGCAGGGGCACTTGCGGCAGGCGATCCTGCGGTGTCTGCCGCAGATAGACCGGCCGGGGCTGAATCCGCTGGTATACGCGTTGCGGGTAGAGCACCCGCTGCTGCGGCAGTACTTGGTGGAGACGCTGGGACAGATCGGGTATGCCCAGGCGGTGCCGTACTTGCTGCAGTTGCGTGCCGATGAGGGGTTGATGCCGGAAGTGGCGAGCGCCATTGACTTGGCGTTGGCGCGTCTGGAGCAGCGCGGCGCGAATGTGGCCCAGAGTGCGGCGGAAGCGTTTTACGAGCTGGCGCAGGGCTACTACGAGGGCCAGGCGTCGCTGGCGGCTGACCCGCGTCTCGATTACGCGAATGTGTGGTACTGGCGGGACGACATGCTGCAGAATATTCCGGTGCCCACGAGGATCTTCGACGAGATCATGTGCATGCGGAGTTGCGAAGAGGCGTTACTGCTGGACCCGCAGTTGACGCGGGCGCAGGCACTGTGGGTGGCGGCGAATTTCCGCCGGGCGGCCCAGCTTGGTGAGGTGGATGAGGATCCGACGCGGCCGGCGGACGACCCGAGCCCGGCATACTTCGCGCAGACGGCCGGTCCGGAAGTGTGCTTGATGGTGTTGGCGCGGGCGCTGGATCGCAGTGAGCCGGCGGTCGCGCTGGGGGCGATCGCGGCGCTGCGGAACACGGCCGGGCCGGCGAGCATCGTGGCGGACGAGGGCGGGCGGCTGCCGTTGGCGGAGGCGCTGTCCTTCCCGGATCGCATGGTGCGGATCCGGGCGGCGCTGGCCTTGGCGGCGGCGCGGCCGGAGGCGCCCTTCGTGAATTATCAGAATCTGATGCCGGTGCTGTCGGAAGCGCTCCTGTTGCACGCGGGGGGCCGCAATGCGCTGGTTGTGGATCCGGACGCCGAGACGGCCAACGAGATGGCCGCCATTCTGCGGGCGGGCGGCTTCGAAGTGCTCAGTGATGCCACGCTGCTGGGCGGCCTGCGGAAGGTTCGCGAGCAGATGCCGGCGCTGGATGTCATCTTCCTGGCGTCGGATGTGCGCGATGTGCCGGTGACGGCGGCTCTGGCGCAGGTGCGGGCGGAGTCCCGTTTTGGGGCGACGCCGGTGGTGCTGGTTGGCAAGCCTGGTGGGCGGGACATCGCGCGCGATCTGGTCCGGGCGGATCACCGCCTGGGGCAGGTGGAGCCCGGCACGGCGGCCGAAGAGGTCCTGGCGGTGGTCGAGCGCGTCGGCAGTGCGGTTGGCGTGACGGCGGTGACGCCGGAAATGGGGCGTGCGGTGGCCCTTGAAACGGCCCAGGTGCTGCGGCTGCTGGCGCTTAGCCGCAATTCGCTCTTCCCCGTGGCCGAGGCGCAGAGAGCGCTGATTCAGACGCTCGCGAGCACTGATCCGGAGCTGCGGCTGGCGGTGGCAGGGGTTCTGGCCTTCGTGGCCGAGCCGGCCGCACAGGAGGCTCTGGCCCGGATCGCGCTGGACGCCGAGGCGGACCAGCAGATGCGCGTGTCCATGTTCGCGGTGCTGGCGGAATCGGCCAAGCATTGCGGCAATCTGCTGGGCGCGGAGTTGATCGGGCAGATCATCGCCTTGGCGGAGAGTGAGCCGAATCTGGTGATTCGCACGGCGGCGTCACAGGCTTTGGGTGCACTGGATGTTCCGGCCGACATGGGCAGCGAGATTATTCGCAACCAGTACCGGGGTTAGGAGGGCGGCATGCCCCATGCACTGACTGCGTGTGTTCTGCTGACTCTGGCGGTGGTTCCCGGGCTGGAGGTTGGCACGGGGCCCGAGCCGTCGCCGCAGCCGATATCGTGGGAGCTGGGATTTCGCTTCCTGGATCCGCAGCGGATCGAGGTGCAGTTGCCCGGGCGCAGCACGCCGGAAGTGTACTGGTATATGGTGTACACGGTGACGAATCACGGCGAGCGCAGCCGGTCGTTCTTCCCGACGTTCCAACTGGTCACTAGCGATCTGCGGGTGATTGACACGGACATGGGGATCAGCGCGCTGGTCTTCTCGGCGATTCAGCAGCGACACCGCCAGACGCACAAGTACCTGGTCCACCCGACGCAGGCGATTGGCGAATTGCGGCGGGGGGACGACTACGCGTTGGAGAGCGTGGCAATCTGGCGCGATGTTGAGCTAAATACTGGTTCTTTCTGTATTTATGTCGCGGGACTGAGTGGAGAGACGCGCTTCGTGGCAAACCGGGCGTATGACCCGGACCTGCCCGAGACGGTTATCAATCCTGACGGGCGGGAGCGGGCGGTGAATCCGAAGCACTTTGCCCTTCGCAAGACGCTCGAGATCCGCTACAATCTGCCGGGTTCGCCCGCGGCTCGGTCGGTGGCCGATCCGGAGCGGGTGGGCACGCGCTGGCTGATGCGCTAGGTACCCCCCGGTGGGGCCTGGCGGCTGGCTTGGACCGGCGTGGTACTCCCGTTGAATGTACTGTGTTTGTGGTCGCCGAGCAGGGGTGCGGTGGCCGTCAAGCTGGTTGGCGAGCGCCGGCGGCGCTCATGGCTGAGAAACTCGTTTGGAAGTGATGTGAGATGGCACATAAGAAGGGACAGGGTTCGAGCCGCAACGGGCGTGACAGTAACGCGCAGCACCGCGGCGTGAAGCTCTTTGGCGGCGAGTTCGCGCGTACGGGCTGCATCATCGTGCGGCAATGCGGGACGCCGTTCAAGGCCGGTGTGAACGTGGGGCGCGGTCGGGATGACACGTTGTTCGCGCTGACCGAGGGCCTGGTGGAGTACCGCGGGCGGTTCGTGTCGGTCGTGCCGGTGGGCACCGAGGCATAAGCGGGCGGATTGCCCGGGGCGGCGCCGCGGTTGGTGCTTGCGTGCGGGCGCGCCGTGGGTGTTGTTTTGGCTCGTGGGGGAGCGGGACAGCGGGTGTCAGCCGGAGATTGCCGCGCCGACAGGTGTTTTCCGCTGGGAATATGGTGGCCGGTTTCGCCTGGACTGGCGATTGGAGTGTGAATCCCATGCAGAAGCGTTGTCGCCTGGTGTGGCAGGTTGGGCTGGTGTTGGGGTTGAGCGCCGGCACGGCGGCGTGGGCGCAGCAGGAGCGCGGGTCGGATAAGGATGTTCCGGTCACCGCGCCGGAGCCGGTTGGGTTGGGTTTGGCGACGGAGGGGGAATCCGGGCAGGTCGGGGCGGGCCGGTTGCAGTTGGAGCCGAAGGAGTTGAATTTCGGGGAAGTCTGGGTGGGCATGCCGGCGCGTGGTGAGTTCACGGTGAAGAATGTGGGTGACGCGCCGCTGACTGTTACGGTGCGGAATACGTGCGGGTGCATGGTGGTGGCGTCGCCCAAGGAGTCGCTGGCGCCGGGCGAGTCCGACAAGTTCACGATTGCTTACGGCACGACGCGCGCGGGCAAGGCTAACCAGCGCGTGACGGTGCTGACCAACGATCCGGACACGCCGACCGTGGAGGTCCCGGTGCGCGGCACGGTCAAGGCGGTCTATGATTTTTCGCCGGCCGACCGGGTTAGGTTCCAGGCGGCGGCCGCGGACGCGGTCGAGACGCAGGTTCTCACGCTGAAGAACAACTACAAGCGGCCGTTGCGGCTGCAGCTCAAGAACGAGGAGAAGATCGAGCCGTTTGAGGCGGAGTTGCGGGAGATCAAGGCGGGCGAGCAGTACCAGTTGGTGGTGCGCACGAAACCGCCGCTGTCGTTTGGCTCGAGCAGCGCGACGATCATCCTGGACACGGATGCGGCCGATCTGCCGGCGCTGAAGGTTCCCGTGACGGCAGTGGTTCAGCCGCGCGTGTCGGTGACGCCGGCGCGCGTCTACATCGATGGCGCTGCGGATCAGCCTTCGTCGCGGACGGTGCGTTTGCGGTACCAACTGGACGATCCAACCAAGATCACCGAGATTCAGGTGAGTCACGACTGGATCGTGTATGAGCAATTGCCGGACGTGCCGCCGCGGCCCGGGCAGGACTACTCGTTTCACTCGATTCGCCTGATGTTGCCGGCCGGTGCGGAGATTCCCGACGAGGGCGGGATGCTGACAATCATCACGGACGACCGGTCGCCGGGCTTCCAGAAGTTCGAGGTGCCGATCGCGAAGCGTGTGGTCCAGGCGCGCAGCGAGTCGGACTCGCCGGGCAAGCCGCCCAAGGCCGGGGAGGGTGTGGAGCGCGACCGGGTTCGGCAAATGATTGAGGACGCCATGGCGCGGGCCCAGGCGAAGCGTGCGGCTGACGAGGCGTCCGGCGCGGCTACCGAGGAGCAGAAGCCGGCGACCGAGCCGAAGCCACGGGAGTAAGACCCGGGGGGCGTGAAACGACCCCGGCGTGGCTCAGTCGACAGATTCGGGTTGAGTACCGTGAGCTGCCCGCGCGACCTGCGCCGGGCAGCTCGCGTTGTTTGGCGGGGTTGAGCGGGCGAGCCCGCGCGGTGGGGCGGTGTGGGGGTGGGCAGGAAGGGTGGCTGCCGCTGCCAGGACTGCGATTTCCAGCGGCGCCGGTATCAATCCAGAAACCAATACGAGCGTTTGTGAGTGGGGGCAATCTTGTTAAGATACTGTCATGAATGATTTTGTGGCGCCAACGCTTGCGTCGCGGCTTCGGATAAGGGGCGGCAAAAAAGTCTTTCCCAGTCTCCCATTTTCTTCGAATTATGGGTTGTCAGATTCCCTGCTTGTGGTAGACTATCCTTATCAGTGGAGCCAGGTGGGTCTGAGTGGTGTAGGCGCGATGTTCCTGGTAGGTACTTACGAGCTGACGATCGACGCGAAGAATCGGTTGTCGGTTCCATTTAGTATCCGCAGGAAGTTGGAAGAGCATTCCTTCTACGTGCTGCCGGGCCTTCGGCACGGGACATTGGCGCTTTATCCGGAGAAGTATTTCGAGCGGCTGCGGCCGGTGCCGCCGGCGGAGAGCCTCTCGCCTGGAACGCACGAGTGGCGGCAGTTTGAGTACAGCCAGTGTGCGTTGGTAGATCCGGACAATCAGGGTCGCATTCTATTGCCGGAGCGGTTGCTCAGGCGGACGGGGATAGACAAGGAAGTGGTGCTGATAGGGGTTCAGGACCATCTGGAGCTATGGAACCGGGCCGAGTTCGAGGCCTTCGAGCAGGCCCAGTGGCAGAATGTGGACACGAACCGGGCGCAGGCGATGGAGGAGTTGAAGGTGTACGCGTCGCCGGTGGCAGTAGCCGCGTCTGGTTCTTGACGAGATTGTTGAGCACGGCATTAGGTTGGGTTTAGCGAGGGTGGAGTGCAGCGGCGCGGTGCAAACGCCCGCGCCGCTGCAATCCCGCAGATCCGGGAGCGATGCGGCAGGCTTAACGCCGAGAGCCTCCGCGCGAGAACAAGGATGTTCTCGATGCTCCGCGAGACGGCCGTTGTCGTCCGTCTGGTTCGGGCCGTGAGTTGATCAAGGAGGATCAGCCGCGGCCAGGTTTTTCCCAGGAGCCAGAGTTGTACCGGCAACCGGCCGGCATGTCGAGTGGTTTTGTGTGGGGCGGACCGGGCAGCGGAGCGCTGCGTGAGGAGTTGTGAGCGAGGCGCAGCGCGAACATCTTCCGGTGCTGGTGGCCCCATTGCTCCAGTTGTTGGAGCCCAAGCCCGGCGAGGTCATCCTTGACGGGACCGTTGGGCTTGGCGGGCACGCGGTGGAGTTGGTTCCGCGGATCATGCCGGCCGGCCGTTACATCGGGTTGGATTTGGACGAGCAGATGCTGGCGGAGGCGCGGACGCGGTTAGCGGATTGGCGTGAGCGGGGCGTCACGCTGGTGCAGGCGAACTATGCGGAGTTCCCCGAGGTCCTTGGCGCGCAGGGGCTGCAGCGAGTGGATCAGCTCTTACTGGATCTCGGGGTTAACTCCGCCCAATTGGATGATGCGACGCGCGGGTTTTCGTTTGAGCGGGACGGCCCCCTGGACATGCGCTACGACCAGTCCGAGGCCGGTCCGGCGCTCGACCTGGTGAATGCCGCCAGCGAGAACGAGCTCGCGGACCTCTTCTACCGGTTTGGCCAGGAGGGTTTGAGTCGCAAGATCGCCCGACGCATCTGCCAGGTGCGGCGGGACGGGCGGATCACGACGACGCGCGCCTTGGCTGCCGCGGTCGAGGGGGCCTGCGTGGCGGCCGGCAAGGGCGCCGGGCGGATCCATCCGGCGACGCGCGTCTTCCAGGCGCTCCGCGTGGCGGTGAATCGTGAGTTGGAGAACCTGGAGCGGTTCCTGGAGCAAGTAAGTGACTGGTTGGCCCCGGGGGGCAAGTTGGCGGTGATCAGCTTTCACAGCCTGGAGGACGGGATCGTCAAGAGCTTCCTGCGGCGAGCCGCGGATGACATGGAGGAGTTGACGCGCCGACCGGTGGTGGCGGGCCCGGAGGAGCGCCGGGTGAACCCGCGTAGTCGCAGCGCGAAGCTGAGAGTGGCACGTCGACGTTAGGTCCGGGACAAGGAAGGGATGGACCGATGGCGCTGAGCGTCAAGGCAGCACTGAGCGTTTGTGGTCTGTTCATGGTGGGGCTGTGCTACCTGGTTGACCAGGTGGCGTTGCCAGTGCGTGACGTGGCGCCGCGCATGCTTCTGCAACAGTCGCCGGGTGCCGACTATGCCGTCAGCGGTGGCGGGGGCGTCGTGCTGGCAGGCGGTCCGGCGCGCGGGGCGTCGCTGGCATTTGCGCATCAGAGCATGGTGGAGCGGGGGACGCGGGAGAGCCGGGCGGCTGTGCCCGCCCTGGCGATGGCTGAGCTGCCTCGGCCGGCCTGGACTGACCGGTCGGTGGCCGTGCCGCCGCCGGTTATCAGAGAGCAGCCGGTTGTTGCCGTTGCGTCACCGGGACACTTGGAATCCGAGTTATCGGCTCCGGTTGCGGCGGCAACTCAGAGCGTGTCGGGACCGCGCTTGCTGATGGCGGTCGCGAACAATGACGGCACGGCAAATGAGCAAGGCGCTGCGGTGGCACGAGCGGCTGAAACGCCCGGACCGGTGGCGGACGCCGGGCCCAGGCCGCCGAAGCACTACAACGTCCGACGTGGTGACACGCTGATCAAGATTGCCCGGCGGGAGTGGGATTCGGCGGATCGCGGGCTGGTTGATTTGCTGGTTCAGGCGAATCCCAAGCTGCGCGCCCGGCCGAACAAGCTGTACGTCGGCGAGGTACTGGTGATTCCGGATCCGCAGGTGGCCAGTGCAGGCGACCCGGCGGCCGGGCTGACAGTTGCCGCGGCAGCGCCGTCCGGAGCCGTTCCGGCCGGGCCGGCAGCGTGGTACACGGTTCGCAAAGGGGACTCCCTGGCGAGCATCGCGCGTCGCTATCTCAGTGACGCGCGTCGCTGGCGCGAGATTGACGAATTGAACAACTTGGGGGATCCTCACAAGATCGTGCCCGGGACGCGGATCCGGCTGCCGGGTCTGTTGGTTTCGCGGGGCTAGTCGTCGACGTGCCGGCGGCCGTTCCGCCGGTCGGCAGGGATGCGCACGATGACGCTGGCGCGAATCATCGTATTGCTGAGCGCGGCGTTGGTGGTCATGCTGGCGGTGGTCGTGCTGCGCGCCGAGGCGACGCGCGTGCACCACGAGATCTGCGAACTGGAGCGGCGTGAGGATGAGCTGCGGCCCGAAGTGCGGCGGGAATGGCTGGCTTTGCAGCGGGCGCGCAATCCGTCCGCGCTGCTGGAACGTCTGAAGCGCATGGAAGTGCCCGGGCCGGCGGAGGTGGAAGGGGACGGCAAGCAGGCCGGACGCGGCTCACAACGGGAGCGCTAGCGCATGCGCGCCGGGCTGATGCGCGTAGTGTTCGTGCTGGTGGGCCTAGCACTCGCGGCGGGTGCCGGTCGCCTGGCGTACGTCGAGCACGTGGACGGCAGTGCGTTGCGGGCGGCGGCCGAGCGCCAGCAGACGGTGGAGTTGCGTATCCCGGCCGAGCGGGGGGAGATCCTGGACACGCAGGGGCGGCTGCTGGCGGGCAGTGAGACGCGCCCGTCGGTGTTCGTCGATCCGTCCTTGCTGGGAGATGCGGCCAACCGGAGTTATGCCGCGTACTCGGTGGCGCCGGTACTGGGTCTGTCCGCTCCTGAATTGGAGCAGATGCTGGCGGAGCAGGCCGAGCGGCAGTTTGTGTGGCTCAAGCGGCTGATAAACGATACTGAGCTGGAAGCGTTTCGGCAGGTGCAGCGCGGCCGGCGGCTGCAAGCCTTTGGCGTGCAGTGGGAGTCGGTGCGGACATATCCGCAGGGTTCGCTGGCGGCGCACCTCCTGGGCTTCGTCGGTGACCCGGTCGAGGGTGTCGCGCGCGGTCTGGGCGGGGCCGAACTGGCGTTTGACAAGCATCTCACCGGGCGGCCGGGGCGGCGCGTGCGGATGGTGGATGTTCGGCGGCGCGGGTTGCGGGCCCAGGCGGCGGACTACATTCCGCCGGTCGATGGCGCCACGGTCGTGCTGACGATCGATGCGTATATCCAGGAGCGCGTCGAGCAGCACCTGCACGAGGCGGTGGAGAAGTTCAAGGCCGAATGGGGGGTGGCAGTCGTGATTGATCCGCAGTCGGGCGAGGTGCTGGCCATGGCGACGGTGCCGGCGTTCGATCCGGCCCGCCCCATCCCGCCCGGCATGGCGAAGGACAAGGCAACGGAACGGCTGATGAACCGGGCGATCAGCTTCGCCTATGAGCCCGGCAGCATCTTCAAGCCGTTCATCGCCGGGCCCGCACTAAACGAGGGGCTGACGCGGCTGAACGAGGTGTTCGCCATCAACGGGCGGGAGCGGCGCTTCGGTCGGCGGACAATCCGCGATACGCACCAGCACGGCGAGCTGCCGCTGCACGAGGTAATCAGCCGCTCCAGCAATATCGGCATGGCGATGTTGGGAGGGCGGGTCGGCAACGACCGACTTTACCGCTACGTGCGCGATTTCGGCTATGGTCGCAAGACCGGGCTGGGGCTGCCGGGCGAGCACGACGGCCTGCTTCAGGAGCTGGCGCAGTGGACGGGCTACTCCACCCACTCCATTCCGATCGGGCAGGAAGTCGGCGTCACGGCCATTCAGGTCGTGGCGGCGTTCAGTGTGTTCGCTAACGGCGGCGTCCTCTATCAGCCGCGGATTCTGCGCGGCGTGATTGGAGCGGACGGTGAGACTTTGCTGGACAACTCGCAGCCGATCGTGGTGCGGCAGGTGATGTCGCCGGCGACGGTGGCGCGCTTTCGCGAGGAGGCGCTGGTCGAGGCCGTCATGTCGGACATTGGCACGGGGAAGAACGCGCGCGTGCCGGGCTACCGCGTGTTCGGCAAGACCGGCACGGCCCAGGTGGCGCGCACGGACGGGCGCGGTTATGAGCCGCGCGCGTACACGGGTTCGTTTGTGGGCGGGGCTCCGGCCGGCCAGCCGCGCGCGGTCGTGCTGGTTTCGCTGCACAAGCCCAGCGGCGGGCGGTATTACGGCGGTACGGTTTCGGCCCCGGCGGTTTCGGCGATACTGGCCGACACCTTGCGGTACCTGCAAGTTCCGCCGGAAGTGACTTCTGCGGATGCCGATGAGATAATCGGCGGCCGCGGCCGGGCCCGCTAGAGCGGGCGCGTCGGAGTGATGCTGGAGGTTCAGGTGGCGCAGCGTGAGTTGGGCGAGCTGTTGGCGGGATTGGCGGATGAGCGCCTGATGGCGCGTTGCGGGCGGCAGCCGATCACGGGCGTGTTCGACGATTCGCGCAAGGTGACGCCGGGCGGGCTGTTTGTGGCGGTGCGCGGCACGGCGGTTGATGGGCGGGAGTTCGTGGAGGGGGCGGTGGCACGCGGGGCGGCGGTGGTGGTGGGCGAGGGCTTACCGGCGCATGAGCGTGCGATCGTGGTGAACGTGCCTGACGCCCGGGCGGCGCTGGCCCGGCTGGCGCTGCGCTGGCATGGTCTGGACGGTGAGTGCGGCGCGCGGCTGCGCTTGCTGGGCGTGACGGGGACGAACGGCAAGACGACGACGGCCATCATGACGCGGGCGATTGTGCATGCCGCCGGGCTGAAGTGCGGGTTGCTGGGCACGGTGCGGTACGATCTGTGCGGACGCAGCGTGACGGCGGGCGTGACGACGCCGGGGGCACTGGAGCTGGCGGGCTGCCTGCGGGAGTGCTGCGACGCAGGGGCGGGCGTGGTGGTGATGGAGGTTTCTAGTCATGCCCTGGATCAGCAGCGGGTGGCGGGGCTGCGCTTTGCGGCGGCGGCGTTCACCAATCTGACCGGTGATCATCTCGACTATCATGGTACTTTCGAGAACTACCGGGCGGCCAAGGCGCGGCTGTTCGCGGGGTTGGATGCGTCGGCGGTGGCGGTGGTGAATCGGGACGATCCCAGTGCGGCGGAGCTGGTGCGGGATTGTGCGGGGCGGTTGGCGTGGTACTCGCTGGGTGGGGATGGCGACATTGTGGGGTCGCTCTCGCGCGAGACCACCCACGGGACGTACTATCGCGTGCGTGTGGAGGGGCGGGACCTGCTGCTGGAGAACGCGATTGTCGGGCGGCACAACGTCTACAACGCCTTGGCGGCCATCGGGCTGGCGCGGGCGTTGGAATTGCCGTGGGAGGCGATCGAGGCCGGGCTGGGGGCGGTTCGCAATATTCCCGGGCGGCTGCAGCGCGTCCCATGCGTGCGCGGGGTGGATGTTTTTGTTGACTATGCCCACACGGACGATGCGCTGCGGAACGTGTTGCGCGCTTTGAAGCCGCTGGTGCGGCGGCGGCTGGTGGTGGTGTTTGGCTGCGGCGGCGACCGCGACCGCGGCAAACGGCCGCGCATGGCGCAGGCGGCGACCGAGTACGCCGACGTGATTGTCGTCACGAGTGACAACCCGCGGCACGAGGATCCCAACGCGATCATCGCGGAGATCGTGACCGGGTTTGCCCCCGGCTTGGAACGGGACGTTCGCGTCGAGCCGGACCGGGCGGCGGCGATCGGTTTGGCGCTGGAGCTGGCCCAGGAGGGTGACGTGGTGCTGATTGCCGGGAAGGGGCACGAGAACTACCAGATCCTGGGTGAGCGGCGCATCCACTTTGATGATGTGGAGGTGGCAATCAGCGCGGCGGCGCAGCTTTCGCGGGCGGCGAGTGGAGGTCGGCAGCCGTGATGCCGTTGATGCTCAGTGAGGTGGTGCAGGCCATGGGGGGGCAGGTTGACACGGATGTGTCCAGCCTGCGGGCCCTGGGCGTCTCGACGGACTCGCGCACAACGGGCGTGGAGGAGGTCTTCTTCGCGCTCCAGGGGCCGCGCTTCGACGGGCATGATTATGTCGCCGCGGCGCTGGAGCGCGGGGCGACCGCCGCGGTGGTTGCCAGCGCGCGGGCGATTGCCGTGACGGAGCGCGCCGGGGGCGCGTTGCGCGGCCGGGCCCTCATTCGCGTGGATGATCCGACGGCCGCGCTGGGGCGGCTGGCGGCGTATTACCGCGGGCTGTTGTCGGCCACGATCATCGGGGTCGTCGGCAGCAACGGCAAGACCACAACCAAGGCGATGATCCACCACATCCTGGCCGGGCAGTGGGCCGGGCGCTGTTCGCCGCAGAGTTTCAACAACGCGATCGGCGTGCCGCTGACGCTACTGGCGGGCGAGGCGAAGGACGAGTACCTGGTGGTGGAGATGGGGACGAACGCGCCGGGCGAGATTGCGACGCTGGCGCAGCTCGTGCGGCCGGACCTGGTCGTGCTGACAGGTTTGGCGGAAGAGCATCTGGAGGGGCTGGGGGACCTGGCGGGTGTGGCGGCGGAGGAATGTGCGGTCTTGCAGTTCGTGGAGCCGGGCGGGTTCGCGGCGTTGAACATCGATGCGCCGCTGGTGCGCGAGCATTGGCCGCAGGGTGATCTGGCCGTGGCGACATTCGGCTGGCACGCCGATGCGGACCTGCGGCTGACGGCGGTCCGCTGCGCGGGGCCGCGGCTGCGGTTCACGCTGAACGGGCGTTTCAAGTATGAGTTGCCGCTGGCGGGCGTGCACAACGCGGTGAACGCGGCGGGGGCCATCACGGTGGCGCGGCGCATGGGTCTGGACCATGAGGCGATTGCGGCGCGGCTGGCGTCCTTCACGCCGCTGCCCATGCGGAACGAAGTGCAGGAATTCCAGGGCGTCACGGTGATCAACGATGCGTACAATGCCAACCCGCAGAGCGCGGCGGCGGCGTTTGACGTGCTGACGTCCTGGCCGGCGCGCGGGCGGCGGATCGTCGTGTTCGGCGAGATGCGCGAGCTCGGGGCGCAGAGCGCGGTCCTGCATCGGCAGGTAGCGTCCCGGCTGGCGGGGCACGGCTTCGATCGGGTGTATCTGGTCGGCGCGGCGGCCGAGTTGATGTCGGCGGCCCTGGCCGGCAGCGGATTGTTCAGCTCGCCGGCGGTGTCGTGCGCGGACGTGGATGCGTGTTTGGAGAATCTGGCGGCCGAGTTGCGGGAGGGTGACGTAGTGCTTCTCAAGGCCTCGCGGGCCGTAGGGCTGGAGCGGTTGGTGGCAGCGCTGCGGCAGCGCCGCGGGGCGGCGCCGGTGAGCTAGGCGTCATGCTGTATCTGCTGTTCAACTGGTTGAAGCCCGGGCCGGACTACGCCCATAACGACCCGCTGTTCCGGGCCGCCGTGGCGCTGTTGGTGGCCTTCGCGCTGGTGTGGCTGCTTGGGCCGTGGGCGATTCGCGAGCTGCGCCGGCTGAAGATCGGGGATCGGCCGGAGTTCGACCACGCCGCCCTGAACCGCATGATGTCCGACAAGCGCGACACACCGACGATGGGCGGCGTGCTGATCGTGGTGGCGATTTTCGCAGCGGTGGCGCTGCTGGCGGATATCTCGAACTTCTACGTGCGGATGGGCCTATTCTGCCTGGTCTGGCTGGGGCTGCTGGGGGGTGCGGACGACGGGCTCAAGCTGATAGCGGGGCGGCGCGGCGGCTCGCGCGACGGGCTCAAGCTGTGGGAGAAGCTGGTTTTCCAGGTGGCGCTGGGGGCCCTGCTGGCCATGTTCATCCTGCGGGAGGGGCAGACGAACGCGGCGGAGATGCGTTTCACGGCACCGAACGAGCCGTTCACGAACTTCTACAACGTGTTGAGCATACCGTTCTACAAACACGGTCTGGCACTGCCGACCTGGCTGTTCGTGGCCCTGGCGGTGATCGTGATGGCGGGCACGTCGAACGCGGTCAATCTCACGGACGGCATGGACGGACTGGCCAGCGGCTGCATGGTCATGACGGCGCTGGCGTTCATGGTGCTGGCCTACGTGGTGGGCAGCCCGGACCTGGCCGAGTACCTGCTGTTCTGGCCGATCACCGGGTCGGCCGAGTTGGCCGTCCTATGTGGGGCGGCGGCGGGCGCGTGTCTGGGGTTCCTGTGGTACAACGCGTATCCGGCCCAGGTCTTCATGGGAGACACCGGCGCGCTGCCCTTGGGCGGGCTGATCGGCTACGTCGCGGTGGTGACCCGCCTGGAGCTGATGTTGCTGATCGTGGGCGGGGTGTTCGTAATCGAAGGCGCCTCCGTGCTGATTCAGATTATCTACTACCGCAGCACGGGGCGGCGGTTTTTCCGGTGTGCCCCGTTGCACCACCATTTCCACTTGGCCGGCTGGTCGGAGACGCAGGTGGTCATGCGGTTCTGGCTGGTGGCGGCCCTGTTCGCGGCCTTTGCGCTGGCCACAATCAAGATGAGGTAGGGCGATGAGTACCACGCCGCAGCGCTATGCCGACGTGCCCGTGGACGCGCCGCGAGCGGCCCGCCGCGGCCCGCTGTTTGACAGCGGCATCGTGCTGCTGGTGGGCGTGCTGATGGCGCTGGGCGTGACGATGGTCTATTCCGCCTCCGTGACGCTGGCCGGCGCGGAACTGGATTGGCGCCGCTGGTGGGCGACGCCGCTGAGGCAGTGTGTCTTCGCCCTGGCCGGCTTCCTGGGCATGCTGGTGGTGGCGCACTGCAACCCGCGCTGGTTGGCGTGGGAGCGGCCGGGCGACGGCTGGCGGCCGATGACGCTCTATGGCGTGGCGGTTCTGGCCTTGGTCGCGCTGCAATTCATCGGGCAGGAAGCGCTGGGGGCCCGGCGGGCGCTGGTGGTGCTGTCCGAACCGGTGGCGCTCAGCTTCCAGCCGGCCGAAGTGGCGAAGGTGGTTCTGGTTATTTGGCTGGCGGCGCTGCTCAGCCGGCCGGTAATGCCGCGGCGCAGCCTCGCTCCGGCCGAACAGAATCCGCTGCGGTCGTTTCGGCGCGGCTTTCTGCCCGCCTTTCTGAGCGCCGGCCTGTTGATCGCACTGACGGGGATTGAGGACTTCGGGACTGCGGCCCTGATGGGCGTGCTGACCATCCTTATGCTCGCGATTGCCGGGGCGCGCTGGTTGCACCTGGGCGGGGCCGGGCTGCTGGGGCTGGCCGGCGGCGTGCTGCTGATCTGCTTGCGGGAGTTCCGCTCCAAACGTCTGCTGGCATGGTGGTCTCAAGAGCCCGATCGGCTGGGCGAAGGCTACCAGATCTACCAGTCGCTGCTGGCGATTGGCTCGGGCGGCTGGTTTGGCCGGGGGCTCGGGGCGGGCGTGCAGAAATATGGCTATCTGCCGCAGGACAACAATGACTTCATCCTCGCGACGATCTGCGAGGAGCTGGGCATTGCCGGGGGGATAGTCGTCGTCGCGCTGTTCATCCTGCTGATCTGGCGCGGCTGGCGGCTGTTCGAGCGCGTGACAGACCCGTTTGGACGCTTGCTCGCGGCCGGTCTGACGCTGCTGGTTGGGTTGCAGGCGGCGCTCAACGTGGCGGTCGTGACCAACAGCGTGCCTACCAAGGGCATCTCGTTGCCCTTCGTGTCGGCCGGCGGCTCGGGCGTGCTGTTTCTGGGTCTGGCGGCCGGCTTGCTCGCGTCGCTCGGCGGGCCGTGGAACCCGGCGCCGAGTTCTCCCAGGCAAACATCGGGCGTTGCCGGCGCCAGCCGGGCCGACTAGCACGGCTCGATTCGTGGGCGGCCCGAGCGGCGGCAGCTATAATGTCGCGATTGCATCGTCCGGGCTGCATGGGCGGAGTGCCTGCGCCACGCGCGGACGAAGCCACAGTCGCCGCTCAGTAAAGGGCCCATGCACGCCATGAACGTCGCAGCGCAGCAAAGCTCGTTCGTGCCCTTGCCAACCCGTTTCGGTGACCTGTTGCGCCTGGCCGGCCCGCCGCCGGCCGAGGCACTGACGACGGTCGATCCGCTGGTGAAGCTGGATGAGCCGCGCGGGCCGCTGGCCGCCGTACTCGGCGGCGTGTGTGCTGCGGATGGGCGGCTCGTGCAGCCGCTGGAGATGGCGGTCATACTGCCGGCCCATCTGGCCCGGCTGCCGGAGGGTGTGGAGGCCGCGGCGTTTGGGCGGGCCTTCGCGGCTCTGCCCGATTTGTTGGCGCGGGTCCCGTTGCCGCCGGTCGGCGAGTTCATGCGCACCGCGTTCGGCGTCCTGGACCGGCACGGGCCGCTGTTGTATTGCCGCAAGCAGCAACGGCTGTTCGTCGCGCAGGAAGTGCGCGACGGTCAGGCAGTGGCGGCGACGCTGCCGGAGACGCCGGCGGATTCGGCCGAAGCGTGCGAAGTGTTGATCCGCCGGCAGGGGGAGGTCGTGGCGCTGGCTGGCGTGCTGGCCGAGCGGGACGCGGCTGCGCACGCGGAACTAAGCGGCGCGCATGTCTGCGTTACGTGTCCGCTCAACACGCGCTGCTTTCCGGCGGGCGCTGAATACGCATACGCGGTCGATCGGCTGGTGGTGGTGCATGCTCACGTGGGGCCGCTGGTGCTGTTGCCGGCGGGCGCCTGGCGGCTGGATGAGGCGGCGCGGCTGCTGGGCGGCGCAGAGCCCGCGAATGTAGCGGTCGGCGACGGAGAGCACGCGGATCCGCTGGCCGACTGGCGGCAGACCGAGGCCGGGGCGATGGCGCGTGCCGGTCGGCGGCTGATTTACGCCGGCGAGCCGGCCGGACGGGAACTGGCCGAGGTTCTGCGCCTGAAGCTCACGCTGCTGGCGGATGTGCTCGAGCAGCTTGAGGCGGCGTGGCGTGGCCGCGGGCAACCGCACTTGTGCTGGACGGAGCAGACGGTACGCGTGCTGTGGTCGCCCGCTGATGGGCCGGGTGCGACGGCGTGGGGCTTCCGCGCGCTGCTGCGCAACATCGGCTGGCAGCCGTTGACCGACGTGGCGACTGCCGATGGTGCGGCACTGCCCTATCCGCCGGTGTTCTCTGAGGCGGAGTTGCTGCCGCCGGCGGCGATGGCGGCCATGCGCTACTTTGGCGAGCCGCGGCGGGTGAATGTATTCGTGAAGGCAGCGGAGGCGCAGGCGGCCGGCCGGGTCGACGTGCAGGTGCTGATCGAGGAACTGGGGATTTCCGGCCAGCAATTCTGTGCCCATGACGTGGTGCGCGTCACGGGGGCTGGCTGGACGGCCGAGCTGACGCCCACGGACGGGCATGATCCCGCGGACGGGGCGGGGGTGGCCATGCGGGGCGTGGTACAGGGCGACGTCGGCACACTGCGGCCGGATGGAGTTCTGGAAGGCTGCGAATGTCGTTGGTACCCGCGTTTCGGTGAGGCGGAGGATCTACACGCGGTTGGCATGTTGCTGCTGCGGACGGTGCTGGCGACGGACGAGGTGGACGGGCGGCGGTTCTTCGAGGCAATCGCGGCGGAGCGTGATGCCCTTGTGCGGGCGTGTGCCGCGGTCGGGCCGGCCGAGCGTGAGGCCGTGGCGCGCAGTTGGATCGCGGAGCGCTGTGGCTGCGACACGCCCGGGGCGTTGTGGACGCGGCGGAACGTGTTGTACGAACGGGCGGCGCGGGCGGCGGTGGCGCTGGATGGTCTGCCGCCGGCGCTGTGGCAGGCGGTTGTATCGCTTGCGCTGCGGATGGTGACGCCGGTGGCGGGTTTTGGCTATTGCGCCAAGCGCGGGGTGACGGCGCCGCGCAGCGGCGGGCAGTTGTTGCCGCTGCTCGAGCTGCGGGGGTTGATTGGGCTGCTTGATGACCGGCTGTTCGGACGCCGGGCGCCGGCGGCCGCCGTGCGGGCCGCACTGGGCGGCGGCGACGCACAACGTCCAGATTCCGGACCGGTCCAGCTTGGGAGGTGATGAGACTTGGCGACGACAGAATTGCCACTGATGGCCGAACGGCTTGCCAGTTTGGCGCGGGCGTCCCTGGAGTTGCCGCAGGCCGGCGATGCGGCGGGGGCCGAGACCCTCTGCCGTGAGATGTTGGCCGGGCTGTCGGGTAAGCGGCGGGCGGAGCTGTTGCGGGAGGTTGAGCCGCTGCTGTCGTCCGAAGGGCCGGCGGCAACCGAGCCGGCAGGGGGGTCGGAGGCGGCGCCGGCGGGGGGAACGCGCGAGTTGCTGCGGGAGCGCGCCAGCCTGGAGTTGAAGCTCAAGACGGAGGCGGCGCGCTACGCCGAGTTGGAGGTGGCTTTGCAGCGCGAGCGTGATGGTCACGCCGAAGCGCTGCAATCGCTGGCCCTGCAGCAGAAGCAGATCGGTGAGTTGCAGCAGGCCCGGCGGACGCTGGAGGAGCAACTGGGCCAATCCGAGACGCGCCTGCGCCGGCAGATCAACGAGACCGAGCAGGTGCAGCTCAAGCTGGACGAGCTTAAGAAGCTGCGCCGCACGGTCGGCACGCAGGTGACCGAGCAGGCCGAGCAGGTGAATGCGCTGCGGGCGGAGAATGAGGAGTTGCGCCGGAAGTACGAGGCGCTGTTGCGCGCGGAGGATCGCCGGGCGGACCAGGCGGAACGTGATGCTGCGGATGCCCAGCAGCAGACGGCGGCGGCGGACTACGAGTACCTGTGGAGTCGGCTGCACGCGGAGCTGCCGACGGTGATCCTGGAGACGCATCAGCCCAATCGGGCGACGTTTGAGCGGCTGGCGGATGCGCTGGTGGAGATGGTGCGTGTGCTGGCGGCGCTCGAACAGCATGTGCATTTCATGTTGAAGTCCCTGGGCGGCGAGAAGCTGTCCCGGTTTCACAACATGCTGAGTCGCAGCCCGGGGCTGGCGGACACTTTTCGCGATTACCTGACGGGGCGCGGCAGCGCGAACAACTTCCTGGGGTTGTTACGGGCCGTGCAGGCCTGGAGCCGGGCATTCGGCAGCGGCTGCTACAAGGTGATTGTGCGGTCGCCGGAGTTGATCCAGGACGAGCTGAACTACCGCCGCTGGCCGCTGAAGAAGGGTTCGTTCGAGACAGAGGAGGCGGCATTGGGACGGTATTTCCGGGAGACGGTCTTCCGGGAGGCGTCGGGGCGGCTGGGGACTGCGTTCCGCAAGCACGCGGGCGACGAAGCGCACGACGACTATGCCACCTTAATGAAGCCGGAGTAGGCTGTGGCCGTTGAGAACATGCGGAGCGCGCGGGTCGGCCGCGCTGGAGTGCTGGCGGCGTTGGTCGTGTTGGCCAGCGGTGCGGGCTGCCTGGCGGTGTTTGGGCCGCCGGTGGAGTATGAACCGCTGCCGCGGCTGATCGGCCGCTTGGAGGACGAGCGGATCACCGAGGCGTCCGGGCTGGCGGCGAGTCGGCGCCATGCCGACTGCTTCTACGTACACAATGACTCCGGTGATTCGCCGCGCGTCTTCCTGGTAGATCGCGGCGGCCGGACGCGTCTGGAGATTCGCTTGCAGGGGGCCCAGGCCCGCGACTACGAGGATATCGCCATGGCCCCGGGGAGCGCGGCGGGGGCGTGGGACGTGTGCGTGGCGGACATTGGGGACAACCGGGCCCGGCGGTCAACAGTGGTCGTGTACCGTTTTCCCGAGCCTGAGCTGCCGGCGGATGGATCACCCATGATCGAGGTCACGCCGCGGGCCTTCACCTTCAAATATGCCGACGGGCCGGCCGACGCGGAGGCGTTCTGCGTGCACCCGGCGACCGGTGACGGGTACATTCTGACGAAGCGCACTGACGGGCGCAGCTTCGTGTACAAGCTGGCGGCGCCGTGGAGTGCGGATGAAGCGCGCGTTCTGCCGAGGCTGGCCGAGGTGCGGCTGCCGGCGCCGCTGGCGGCGGCCGGGATTGTGACGGCGGCGGACATTGCGCCGGATGGGCGGCGGCTGGCGGTGCGGTGCTATTTCGGCGGGTGGGAGTGGCGCTTGCCGGAGCGCGTGGACTTGGCGGCGTTTGACCGGATTCTGCACGAGGACCCGGCGGCGCTCGCGCTGGCTCTGGAACGGCAGGGCGAGGCGCTGTGCTATGCCGCGGATGGACTGAGTCTGTTGACGGTCAGTGAAGGATTGCATCCCGGGCTATATGAGGTGCGGGCGCGTTCGGCGGACTGAAGCGGCGCGGGGCGCTTGCGTGGCGGGTGCTTGGCAGCCTATGCTAGATGTCGATGGAATCTTGACGCCGTTGTAACGCAGACCCGCGACGAGGTGCGGCATGCCGCAGGCGACACCGACTTCCATAGTTCCGCTGCTGGAGAAGATGGCGCAGTTGGGGGCCAGCGACCTCCACCTGAAGACGGGCATTCCGCCGGTTTATCGCGTGGCGGGTGAGTTGCGGCGTGCGAACCTGGCGGCTTTCCGGAGCAAGGATCGGCTGGTTGAGCGTTTGATGGAGCCGATCATCCCGGAGCGGCGGCGGCACGAATACGAAGAGAAGGGCGGACTGGATTTCGCCTATCATCTGCCGGGTGGCGACCGGTTCCGCATCAACGTCATGCGGGCCTGCGACCAGATGCACGTGGCCATTCGGCGCGTGCAGGGTGAGATTCCCGATTTCGAGACGCTGCATCTGCCGCCGATCTACCGCAAGCTCGCGGAGGAGTCGATTGAAGGGTTGATCATCGTCTGCGGTGTCACCGGTTGTGGCAAGAGCACCACGCAGGCGGCCATGATCGACCACATCAACACGACGCAGGCGGTGAACATCATCAGCATCGAGGACCCGATCGAGTACGCGCTCGAGCCCAAGATGGGCATCGTCAGCCAGCGCGAAATCGGTCTGGACGTCTTCCGCTTCGCCGACGCGTTGCGCGCGGCCGTGCGGCAGGACCCGGACGTCATCTTCGTCGGCGAGATGCGTGACCAGGAGACGATGCTGGCGGCGGTGCAGGCCGCGGAGACGGGGCACCTGGTGTTCTGCACGCTGCACACAGCGGATACGATGCAGGCGCTGGGTCGCATCCTCGAGTTCTTCCCGCCCGACCAGCACGGCTTCATCCGCAGCGCGCTGTCCAACAGTCTACGGGCGATCTGCGCGCAGCGGCTGGTCCCGGCCATTGATCCCAAGATCAGCCGCGCGCCGGCGACGGAAGTGCTGCTGGGCGAGTCCATCGTCAAGGAGAAGATCCGCGAGGGCTGCGACGAAGACCTGCCCGAGATCATCGTCGGCAATACGCAGTCCGGCATGCGCAATTTCAACATGTCGCTAGCCGAGTTGGTCGAGCAGGACATCATCTACACCGATGTTGCCATGGAGAACTCGCCCAACCGCGAGCAGCTCATCGGCCAACTGCGCGGCATCAAGGCTTCCGCCCAGACGCTGGTTCATCGCGTGAAGCGCGGGGGGGGATAGGCCGCACACGCGGGGACAATGCGGCGCGCCTGCGTCACCGTCGACAGAAAGGACCGGCACCATGCCTACCGGAGAGTTCAGTTACCGCACGGCCGCCGAGGAGACCTGGCGCATCTTCCGCATCATGGCCGAGTTTGTCGAGGCGATCGACGTGCTGTCGCGGATCGGGCCGGCCGTGTCGATCTTCGGGTCGGCGCGCACGCACCCGGATAATCCGTACTATCAGCAGACAGTCGAGTTGTCTAAGAAGCTCGCGCAGGCGAACTTCGCGGTGATCAGTGGCGGCGGTCCGGGCATCATGGAGGCGGCCAACAAGGGGGCGGCTGAGGGCGGCGGCAAGAGTGTCGGGCTGAATATCTGGCTGCCCACCGAGCAGGAGGCCAACCCTTACCAGGACATCTCCATCGACTTCCACCATTTCTTCGTGCGCAAGGTAATGTTCGTGAAGTACGCCGTGGCGATGGTGTGCTTCCCCGGCGGCTTCGGCACGATGGACGAGTTCTTCGAGTCGATGACCCTGATCCAGACAGAGAAAATCCGGCCCATGCCGGTTGTTCTGATCGGCCGGCCCTTCTGGGATCCTCTGGTGCAGTGGTTGCGGGAAGACATGCTGGAGCGGCACGGCAACATTTCCCGGCCGGATCTTGACCTGTTCACGGTCACCGACGATGTGGACGAGGCCGTTCAGACCATCGTCCAGGCTTTCGATCGCAATCACTCGCTGGCGGGCGAGCCCGGCACCGACCAGGAGATGTGCTGGACGCCCGAACGCCGGGTGAGCGCGGAGGGCACGCTCTACGGCGTGCGGCCGCACACGCCGGGGCCGCGCCGGCAGATGGCGGAGTAGCCGGGCCGGAACGAGCCGCGGCTCGCGCCGGATCTACCGCGGCGGGGGAGGGCCCTTGGGCTCCGGCTTCGCGGCGCCTTTCTGTCGGGCGTCGTCGCGGATTTCGCGCAGCAGGCCGGTGATTTCCGCCAGCCGGCCGCTCATGACGCGCAGCTCCTGGACCATCTCGTTGCGTTGCGCGGCACTGTCGGGGAGCTGGGCATAGGCGGGGGCCGGCGCGCTGAGCTGAGACCATAGCAGAATGCCCAGGAGCGTCGTGGCCGCGCCGAGCAGGAACGGCGTACGGGAGCGGTTTTTCGGCGCAGAATCGATCATTTTGATACCTCGCGTTGCGTGGGCGGGCGCCCCGAGAAGCGCCGTGGTGTCGCTCAGCCGCCGGCGGGGCGGACGATGTGCAGGCCCAGCTCGTCGAGTTGGTCCGGTGCAACTTCGCTGGGTGCGCCGGTCAGCGGGCAGAAGGCCCGGGCGGTTTTGGGGAACGAAAACACGTCGCGAATATTGTTGCGTCCGGTGAGCAGCATCACCAGGCGATCGAGGCCCAGAGCGATGCCACCGTGCGGCGGCGGGCCGTACTTGAGGGCATCCAGCAGGAAGCCGAACTTCTGTTGCTGCTCCTCGGGGGTCAGCTCCAGCAGGTGGAAGACCTTCTCCTGCACGTCGCTACGGTGGATCCTGATGCTGCCGCCGCCCAGCTCGATGCCGTTCAGCACGACGTCGTAGGCCTTGGCGCGGCAGCGCGTCGGATCGGATTCCAGCAGGGGGATGTCTTCGTCCAGGGGCGCGGTGAAGGGGTGGTGCACGGCGAAATGCCGGCCGGCCTCCGCATCGTGCTCGAACATGGGGAAGTCAACGACCCACAGGAAGTTCCACAGTCCATCTGGAATGAGACCGCGGCGCTGGGCCAGCGTAGAGCGCAGCCAGGCGAGGTACTTGCAGACGTTGGCCGCGCTGTCAGCGGCGAAGAAGAGTATGTCGCCGATCTCGGCCCCGGTGGCCGCGATCATCTGGGCGGTCTGCGCCGGCGTGAAGAACTTGGCGATGCCGGTCTGGAAGGCCGGTTGCCCGTCGTCGCCGCGCACGACTTTCACTAGTGGCAGGCCGCCGGCCCCGATGCCCTTCATGTCCTCGGCCAGGGCGTCGGTATCCTTGCGTGACAGGTCGCCGGCGTCGGCCAGCCGGATGGCGCGTACGACGCCGCCGTTGGCGATGGCGTCGGCGAAGACGCGGAAGTCCGTGGCACGGGCCACCTCGGTCACGTCCTTGATGCGCAGATCGTAGCGCGTGTCGGGCCGGTCGATGCCATATTCGGCCATGGCCTGAGCGTAGGGCATACGTGGGAAGGGCGTTGTAATGTCGAGTCCGTGAATCTCCTTCATGATGTGCCGCAGGCAGCGCTCGACGACGCCCCTGACGTCGTCCGGCTGGACGAAGGACATTTCGACGTCTAGCTGCGTGAACTCGGGTTGGCGGTCGGCCCGCAGGTCCTCGTCGCGGAAGCACCGGACTATCTGCATGTACTTGTCAAAGCCGCTCATCATGAGGAGCTGCTTGAAGAGCTGGGGTGACTGCGGCAGGGCATAGAAGGCCCCCGCTTGCAGCCGCGAGGGCACGAGGAAATCGCGAGCGCCCTCGGGCGTGCTCTTGGTCAGAAAGGGCGTCTCGATCTCAATGAAGCCTTCGCGGTCGAAAACGTCGCGAATGAGCTTGGTAATACGATGCCGCGTAAGTAGGGCATGCTGCATGGGCGCGCGGCGCAGGTCGAGGTAGCGGTAGCGCAGGCGCGTTTCCTCATTTGTATCGATCTTGTCGGTAATCTCGAATACCGGCGTCCTGGACGTGCTGAGAATGTCGATCTGATGAACCATGACTTCGATCGCGCCAGTCGCGAGCTTCTCATTAACCTGGCCCGTCGGCCGGGCCACCACCTCGCCCTGCACCGCGATGCAGTATTCGTTGCGCACCCGGTCGGCCAGGTCGTGCGACGCCGGATCGGTCTTGGGGTTGAACTGGAGTTGCACGATGCCCGTGCGGTCACGGAGATCCAGGAACGTCAGACCCCCGAGGTCGCGGCGGACGTCAACCCAGCCGGTCAGCGTTACGGTCTGGCCGACATGGTGTTCGCACAACTCGCCACAGTAACACGTTCGTTGGTTGTACGGTATTGGCACGGTAGCGCCTCCAGCCGATCTTGTCTGCGCCTGCAAAAGCGGGCATGTTACCACGGCTGGGGCGGCAACCGCCACGGCCAAACTGACGGCGTTGTTGAGGCAGATTGGGGCCCGTGGGCGGCTGGATTGGCGGATCGACCAGCCAGCCGCACAATCGCTGGCCCGCACTGCTATGCGCTTCGAATTCAACGACTTACGTGCCATCCGCCGGCTTCTGGGGAACTTGATTGGTTCGCGGTATGACAGCTTGACACCGACCGGCCGCCGGGTGCGGAGTGCGTTCGGCTGCGCATTCTGACCTGGATTGTCGCGTAGCTGGTAAGGCGAGCTGATTCTGTGCCGCCCGTTGGGCGCGCGATGGTTCGGCCGGCCGGCCGGACTCAGTTGGTAAGGATCTGGCAGCACGAAAGGTGGAAACTCATGTTGCGTTCAACAACTACGAAGGCATTGGGTAGCTCGTGGGGGCCGCGGCTGGTGGCACTGGCCCTGGTTGTCGCCACCACCCTGCCCGCCGGGGCGGCTGAGCCGGCCAAAGAACTCAGCACCAAGCTGCAGCAGTCGCGCAGTCGCATGATGGGCATGCAGACTGAACAAGCCGTGGGGTTGTTCAAGGAGGCCACCGCGCTGCTTGCCGAACTGAAGTCCGCCCATCCGCAGCACGCGGATCTGCCGAAGCTGCAAGAGCAGTATGACAAGCTGGCTGTGGATCTTGAGAAGCGGGTTACGCAGCGGGCGGAGCGCGACATCAACCCGATGAAGAGCGCGCTGGAAGCCGCGCTGCGCGGCTCCGACCGCGACAAGATCAAGCAGGACCGCGACAAGCTGGCGGCCGCCATTGCCAAGCATCAGGCGGACATCGAAGCGGCCGGCGGTGCCCTGGGCGCCGCCCTCCTGGCCGGCGCGCAGGAGTTGGTCGACCAGGCGGGCGGCTCGCCGGGCGCTGCACGCGCGAAGCCGGCGGAGCCCGCCAAGCCGGCGACCGCCCAGGCAGCGCCGGCCACCCCGGCGGTGGGCGGCGATCCGCGGCAAATCAACAACGAGATTCAGGCCAAGTTCCGCGGCGCGCGCGAGATGCCTACGCCGGAAACGGTTGCGCTGGCCGAGGAGATCAAGGGCCTCATCGCGCAACTGCGGGCGGCCGACCCCAACCACGCCCGGCTGGCCGACTATGAGCAGAGAGCCGAGAAGCTGGTGGCGGACGCGTACGCTCGGGACCTCAACAACGCCCGCGGCGAGATCGGTCGCCGCATTGATCGAATCGAGATGTATCTCGAACGCAACCAGGAGAGCGAACGGCCGCAGCTCCAGGAACAGCGCAAGTTGCTGGGCGAAGCGCTGGCGGAGCATCGGGCGGCGCTGGAGGCCGTGGGCCCGGAAGGCCAGGAGCTGATCGCCCGCACCGAAGCGACGATGAAGCAGGTGGATGAGCGCATCGGCACGGCCCTGGCGGGCGACGCCCTGGTCAACGAGTGGGTGGAGAAGCTCAACACCTACAACCGCAACGGGGCCAAGGACCTGACGCCGGGCATCAACAGTCCGGCCATGTACGCCCACATCAAGGCGCTGCGGGCCGAGGCGGAGAAGGTATGGGAGGAGTACGGCACGGCCGAGTTCGCCGGCGGGAAGACGTCCGAGCTGGAGCGGGCCGAGCGCTTCTTCCAGGAGTCGCGTGCCGAGGCGGACCGCCAGCTTGAGTACGCAGTGTCTTCGCGGCTGGAAGAAGCCCAGAAGCGCGTCAAGTGGATCGCGGAGGTGTTCGCCGGCGATGCGGCCTGGAAGACGGACAAGAGCAAGCAGCCCAAGCGCTTCGCGGACGACTTGCTGGTGGATGCGGCCCGGGCGATCGACGACCTGGCCGAGTGCGTCGCGGATCACCCGGAGTTGGCCGCGTTGCGGGCCCAACACGAGCAGTTGCGCCAGGAGAACACCGCGCGCCGCGACACTGCCAAGGCCCTCACGTTCCTGCGGGCCGACAAGTACAAGGGCCGCGATGCCGACGAGTTGAAGGAAGTGGCGAGAAAGATTGTGACCAAGACGTTCGAAGGTTCGGAGGTCCTGCGGCTGACGATCTTCTCGGAGGAATGGAAGGAGGAGACGGTCACCGAATGGACTGACACAACGCGGTCGGCATTGCGCACGCGCACGACGCGTGAGCTCAGATTCTCAGCGGCCTTCCAGGACCAGGACGGCGTTTTCCGCGACTTCGGCTACCTCAACCAGGATCGCAAGAGCGACGGCACCTGGGGCGCGACCTACGGTCACCTGACCAAGTTCCGGGCGCCCATGCTCAAAGAGAACGTTGGCAAGGACGAGCCCGAGGAGTAGCCGCGGCGCTGCACCGCACGGCCGCGGCGCGCCACACGCTGGCGACGTACGCGGCTGGAATGATCATTGCCGTGAAACCGCTGCGTGGCTTCCGGATGCTGCCGGCCGCGTTGTGCCGGCAGCGCCGGGGGCCTATCGCTTTCTGCGCTACCACGGGTTTCGCACGTGGCACGTGCCGCCCGTCTTCACGATGTAATCCTGGTGGTAATCTTCGGCCGGCCAGAACGTTCGGGCCGGCTCAAGTTGCGTGACAATCGCGCGCCCGCCGAAAGCCCGCCGGGCGGTCAACTCGCTAATGAACGCCTCAGCGGCCTCCTTCTGCTGCGCGCTCGTGTACCAGATCCCCGAGCGATATTGCGGGCCGACGTCGGGCCCCTGGCGGTCAAGCTGCGTCGGATCGTGCATGGCGAAGAACGCTTCCAGCAGCCGACTGAAGCTGATGCGCTGCGGGTCGAACTCCACCTTGACCGTCTCGGCGTGACCGGTCGTGCCGGTGCATACCTGCCGGTAACTGGGATTCTCGGCGTGCCCCTGCATGTAGCCGCTGACGGCGTCCAGCACGCCCGGCCCCTGCTGGAAGTAGTGCTCGATACCCCAGAAGCACCCGCCGGCGAAGTACGCCACTTCCGTCTGCACCGCCCGGCTCTCCGTCGGCAGCGGCGCGCCTTGCTCAAAGAACCGCAGCGCGGCCGAGTTCAGGCAGTGACGCTCGTTGGTCGGCGGCGGACCATCGTCGAACACGTGGCCAAGGTGGGCGTTGCAGCGCGCGCAGGCAATCTCGGTGCGGATCATCCCGTGGCTGCGGTCCGGACGCCGGGCGACGTGCTCCGGATCGAACTCGCGGAAGAAGCTGGGCCAGCCGGTGCCGGAATCAAACTTGTGCGCGCTGGAGAACAGCGGCAAGCCGCAGACCACGCAGCAATACGTGCCGTCTTTCTTGTTGTCCAGCAATGTGCCGCAGAAGGGCGGCTCAGTGCTGGCTCTCTGCGTGACCTGGAACGCCTCAGGGGCGAGCTTGGCGGCCAACTCCGCCACACGCTCGCGCGCCAGCGGCGTCACGTCATACCTGGACTTGGAGTACTTGGGCAACATGCTTGGCACCACTCCAGCGGATCGCGCTCCGCCGCCGCGCGCGGCGGCTGGTCGGGCCGCGGGGTTGTCCTGTGAGACCGCCGGCCGGCAGCCGGCCAGCGCTGCCAGCAAAACCGCGACATACAGCGTGGTGGGCCTATTGGTTCTCACACCAATGAGAACCGCCGCGTCTGCCTGGGTATTCCGACCACGCCGACGGGAACCGTGCACGTTTTGCGCGTCCGGCCTGCGGATTCGCCAATCAGCGTCTACAGCCGCTCGTTTATCCAGACCCGCCCGGCTTCGAGGGCCTCGGGCAGTTTGGCCGGGTCCTTGCCGCCGGCCTGCGCCATAGTGGGCGGGCCGCCGCCGCCGCCGCTGACTAGTTTGGCCACCGCTTTGACGAGATCGCCGGCCTTAAGGCCGCGTTTGACCAAGTCGTCCGTCATGGCGGCCAGGAGCGTGACCTTGTCGTCCGTGCGCATGCCGAGCAGGATGGCCGCCGAGCCGCACTTCTGCTTGACGACGTCGGCGCCGTGCTTGAACTGTTCGGCGGGCGCATCCGGCACTTCCGCGACGAGCACCGTCGTGTCGCCGATCTTGGGTGCGTCCGGCAACAGTGCCAGGAGCCGGTCCTTGACCAGCGTGGCCCCCCGGGTGAGCAGGTCCTTCTCCTCCGCCTTGACGATCTTCTGCAGTTCGGCCATCAGCGCGTTGAGCCGCAGGCGGTGACACTGCGGCAGCACGGCGGTCACGAGCGTGTTCTGGAGCTGCGGCAACTCCTCGGGCACGTTTGCGGGCGGGCCGCTCAGGAGCTGCTCCGCCTGGGCTACCAGGGCCGCGCCGAACTCGTCGGCGAGCTGGGCGGTTTGGCCGGTAATGCCCACGACGCGGCGGATGCCCTTGGCAACGGCCTCCTCGGAGGTCAGTACGAAATGCTGGATGTCCTTCGTTCGGGACAGGTGCGTGCCGCCGCAGAATTCGATGGAGTAGTCCTGCCAGTCGGGGTTATCGGGCTTCGCCAGCAGGTCACTTACGGGAACGCCGATGGACATCACGCGTACCAGGTCCGGATAGCGCTCGCCGAAGACCGCCCGCAGCCCGTTGATCCTCAGCGCCTCGGCTTGCGGAACCACCTGGTAGTGTATGGGCAGGTCGCGGCGGATCTGTTCGTTCACAAGGTCTTCGACGCGTTCGATTTCGTCGGGGGTCATGGCCCGCGGGTGTGCGAAGTCGAAGCGCGTCTTCTCGGCATCGACCAGCGAGCCGCGCTGCTGCACGTGGTCGCCCAGCACGCGCCGCAGGGCCCAATTGAGCACGTGCGTGGCGGTGTGGTTCTGCATGGTCGCGGCGCGGTGCGGGTCAACCGTGAGCGTGACCTCCTGGCCGACGGCGATCTGGCCCTGCACGAGCGTGCCCCAGTGGACGACGACGTCGCCGATCTGCTGCGTGTCCTCCACGTCGAAGCGCAGCGAATCGCCACCGATCACGCCGCAGTCGCCGATTTGCCCACCGGCCTCGGCGTAGAAGCACGTGCGCGCGCAGATGATGCCGGCCTCGGCGCCCGGGTCGATGTGCGCGCCGGGCTGGCTCAGTACGCTTGCAGTGCCGGACTCGTCGAAGCGCACGATGGCCCGCACGTTGGTGGATAGCGGGGCGATCTCGTACCTGGCGGCGCTGTCGGTCGGGCCGAACGAGCTGACGAGGTCGGCGGGTATGTGCCCGAAACGACCGGCAGCGCCCTTGCCCCCTTGCCGGGCGCGCTCGCGTGCTTGCTCCATCAGCCGTTCGTATTCGCCGATATCGACGCTCAGGCCCTGCTCTTGGGCCATGATCTGCGTGAGGTCGATGGGGAAGCCGTAGGTGTCGTGCAGCCTGAAGGCGTCTTCGCCACGGATTTCGCCATGATGTTCACGGGCAGCGCTTTCAGCCGCCTCTTCGAACAGGGCGATGCCGCGCGCCAGCGTGCGGCCGAATGACTCTTCCTCTTCCCGGATAATTTCCGCGACCTGCTCAGGTCGCTTTGTCAGTTCGGGGAACGCCGCGCCCATGACGGTGACGATGGTCGGCACGAGCTTGTGCAGGAACGGCTCGTGCATATCCAGGTACTGCCAGCCGTAGCGCACGGCCCGGCGGAGGATGCGGCGCAGCACGTAGCCGCGGCCCTCCTTGTCCGGCACGGCACCATCGGTAAGGGCGAACGTCAGGCAGCGCGCGTGGTCGGCAATCACGCGATAGGCCACGTCGCGCAAGACGGCCGGGTCACGTGCCGGCTGATCCGCGCCGTCCGTCGCCGGTTCCAGCGTGCCCGCGTACGGCGGGGCGCCGGTGATGTCGCGGATGGCCGCGAAGATCGGCGTGAAGACGTCGGTGTCGTAATTGCTCGACTTACGCTGCAGCAGGGCGGTGACCCGCTCGAAGCCCATGCCGGTATCAACATGGCGGGCCGGCAGGGGCGTCAGCCGGCCGTCGGGCCCGCGGTTGAACTGGATGAACACCAGGTTCCAGATCTCGATGGCACGCGCGTCGCCGGTGTTGACGAGGCGGGCGCCGGATTTGTCCGGCGTCAGGTCGATGTGAATCTCGCTGCACGGACCGCACGGGCCGGTCTCGCCCATCTCCCAGAAGTTATCCTTCTTGTTGCCGGGGTGGACGCGCTCGGGTGGCAGGATGGCGCGCCACAGGTCGCGGGCCTCCAGGTCGGGCTCAAGCCCCTCGGCCTCATCGCCCTCGAAATACGTGGCGTGCAGGCGCTCCGGGTCCAGGCCCCACACGTCGGTGAGCAGCTCCCAGGCCCAGGCGATGGCTTCCTTCTTGAAGTAGTCGCCGAACGACCAGTTGCCGAGCATCTCGAAGAACGTGTGGTGGTAGGTGTCGTGCCCGACGTCGTCGAGGTCGTTGTGCTTGCCGCCGGCGCGGATGCATTTCTGCGTGTTCGCCACGCGCGTGTGCGTCGGCCGCGCCGTGCCGAGGAAATACGGCTTGAACTGGTTCATGCCGGCGTTGGTGAAAAGCAGCGTGGGGTCGTCGTGCGGGACGACCGGCGAACTGGGCACGAAGACGTGCCCGTGCTTCTCACGGAAGAAGTCGATGAACTGCTGGCGAACTTCGGCGGCGGAACGTGTCACGGTAACCTCACAATGGCGGCGCAAGTCGGCGTCCGAAAACGCCACATTCTACGCGCCGTCGCGGGGAATGCGACTGGCACCCCCGCCGGCCCGCCGAAGGCCGCCGCCCGGCGCAATAAGGCGGGTGGGCCGGCGCCTCTTGCGGCCGGCCCACCCATGTCTGTCGCGTAAGAAGGAGATTCCTGGGGGGGTTGGGTCTCAGTTCATTCAATCGTAGGCCCGGGGTCACGAGAGTCAAACGAAAGCGTTCGCCACGGGCTCTGGGTGCTTCAGAACGCGGGTTGCGCGGGCATAGGCCCGAGAATCGCGGCCGGCCGGACGCGCTTGCCCGCCTCCGGGAGGCATCCCGTCAGCATCGGTATCCGGCCATGCCGCTGCCCAGGGCTGCTTATCGGTCCTGCGCCATCCGCTAGTCCTTCCCGCCGATATCCTGCGTCAGCGTATAAAGGACCATGTGGTTCTCATGTTCCTCGTGGCGCTGGACGTGGCCCATGTAGATCTGGAGCCGCGTACAGGTGTCCCGCAGCAGCAGGTTGTGGTCGGCCTTCAACGACTTGACCCGCTTGCTGAGGTCGTCGGTCAGCTCGCGCAGCTCATCGTGCTCGCGACGCAGCATCTCCACCTGTTTCGACAGGCTGGGCCGTACCTCCACCACCGGTAGCAGGTAGCCGTCCTCCTCCTCGATGCTCATCATCCGGCGGACGTGGGCCGTGAAGTGGTCGAACCGCTTGCACAACTCCTCCAGCCAAGCCGTACGGCTGCCGGTCGGGATGGTGATGATGTGTTCGCGCATTTGATTGGCCAGATCGTGGACCTTGAGCGACTCAGACTTCATCCACTCGGCCAGCGTGTTCCTGTCCATGCAGTTGCCTCCTGTTTCCGCCTTGATTTTAGTGGCTGTCGCGCTGCCGGCCAGGGCCGTGAGGGGCGCGCCGCTCAGGGAATCATGCCTCGCAGCCGCAGGGCCTGCTGCACCAGCTCAGCCGCCTGGTTGATTGTGAAGCAACACGTGTTGATCACCAGGTCGTAGCGGGTCGGGCTGCTGACAGCCTTGCCGAAGTACGTGCGCAGAAAGTCCTTCCGCTCGCGCTCGATGCGCTCGACCTCCGCCATTGCCAGCGCCATGCCAATGCTGTCCCGCTCGGCCAACGTTCGGGCGCAATGCTCGGGCGTGGCCACCAGTTCCACGCGCAGGCCACGGTCGCGCGGCAAGATCAGGTCGGCGCCGCGTCCGACGAAAATGGCATGCCCTTGGCGCGCCAGGGCCAGGATGGTCTCGCCGAGCTGGTGGAAATACTGGCTCTTGTCCACACCCTCCCCAATCAACCAGCGCAGCGTATTCTCGATCCAGCCGACGTCACGCTCATCGAGCGCTTCGTAGAGTCGGGCGTGTATCTGGTCATCAGAGGCCATCGACTGCAGCAGCTTCTTGTCGAATACCGGCCAGCCGAGTCGGTCGCCCAGCTCGGCGGCCAGCGTCAGGCCGCCGGCCCCGAACATGCGCGAGATGGTGACGAAATCCTCGACCTCGTGCTTGGGGGCGGGTGGCCGCTCCTTCGGCAGTTGTGCGCGGGACAACTCCCAATTACGCACCTGCCGCTCAAGCAGTTGGGCCAGGCTGAGCCGGGGGCGGATGTCTCTGGCAGCCATGCGAAGGTCTCCGTGATCCGCACCGCTATCATGGCGGCCGGCCGCCGGGCGGGCAAGGGGCCGGGCGACTTACGGCGACCCGGACGGCGGCGCTTGCCGCCGCGTTTCCGGCCCCGCTCGACGTTGAGCGACCCGGACGCGGGCTACTTGTAGCTGTTGAGCGTCTTCATGTAGTTGGCACGCTCGAAGGCCGCGGGCTGGGCGGCGGCCCGCTGACTCAGGCTGCCCTTCATCTGCGTCACGGATTCGTACTCGCGCTCACGCATCCAGTTGCCCATCTGGTCCAGAATGGCGCGCACCTCGCCGATGCCCTTGCGCAGCAGGACCGAGCAGACTTGTGCCACGTCCGCCCCGGCCATCAGCACCTTGAGCACGTGCGCGGCCGTGGCAATGCCACTGGTGGCCGCCAGACTCGCCCGCAGCCTGCCGTGCAGAATCGCGATCCAGCGCAGCGGCAGACGCATTTCGTGCTCTGAACTCAGCACCAGGTTGGGCACGACATCCAGGTTGTCCAGGTCGATATCCGGCTGGTAGAAGCGGTTGAACAGGACCAGCCCATCGGCCCCGGCCTGGTCCATCCGCGTTGCCATGGCGGCCATGCCGCTGAAATACGGGCTGAGCTTGAGCGCGACCGGGATCCGCACCGCGGCCTTCACGGCCTTGAGAATATCGACATGCAGATCCTCGACGGCCCGGCCGTCCATGGTTGCATCCGCCGCCACGAAGTAGACGTTCAACTCGAGCGCGTCCGCTCCCGCCTGCTCCATCTGCATGGCGTACTTGGTCCACCCGCCGGCCGTCGTGCCGTTCAGGCTGGCTATCACCGGAATGCCCAGGGCCGCCTTGGCCCGCCGGATGTGCTCCAGGTAGTCCTCCGGGCCGAGGCGGTAGTCCTCGGGTTCGGGGAAGAAGCTCAGCGACTCGGCGTAGCTTTCGGTGCCCTGTGCGGCCAGATGCTCGAGTTCGGCCGCCTCGTGCGCGATCTGCTCCTCAAACAGCGAGTGCAGCACGGCCGCCCCGGCGCCGGCATCCTCCAGGCGCTTCAGGTAGTCGAGATCCGCGGTCAGCGGGCTGGCCGCCGCGACGATGGGGTTCTTGAGCTTGAGGCCCAGGTAGGTGGTCGAGAGATCCATGGCTGCAGTGTCCTTGTGCTGGCTGTGGTACGCGGGCACCAGACCGCCGCGGCGGGACGCCGGCCCGGGCGCCCGCCGCCTTCCTGAAAGATGTTACGCCGGCTGTGTCTCGCTGTTGCCGCCGACAACCTGCATCGCCGCAAGCTGTTCGTACATGTTCCAGCGGCGCAGCGCGTCCTGCTGGCCAAGCGCCAGCAGTTTCTTGGCCTGCTCCGGCTTGCTCTTCGTGAGCATCTTGAAACGCGTCTGCTGGTAGGCCCAGTCCTCGAACGAGGCCGAAGGCTTCTTGGAATCGAGCTGCAACGGGTTCTGGCCCTTGGCGGCCAGGTCCGGGTTATACCGGAACAGCGGGAAGTGCCCGCTCTGGACGGCCAGCTTCTGCGAATCCAGGCCCAGCCGCATGTTGATCCCGTGCGCGATGCAGTGGCTGTAGGCGATGATCAGCGAGGCGCCGTCGTACGCCTCGGCCTCCACAAACGCCCGCACCGTCTGGCCGTCATTGGCGCCCAGCGCCACCGTCGCCACGAAGACGTTGCCGTACGTCATCGCCATCAGCGCCAGGTCCTTCTTGCCCTGCGGCTTGCCCCCGGCCGCGAACTTGGCGACAGCGCCGCGCGGCGTCGATTTCGAGCACTGCCCGCCGGTGTTCGAATACACCTCGGTGTCGAGCACCAGCACGTTGACGTTGCGCCCGCAGGCCAGCACGTGGTCCAGCCCGCCGTAGCCGATGTCATAGGCCCAGCCGTCGCCGCCCACGATCCAGACACTCTTCTTCACCAGCATGTCGGCGATTTCCAGCAGCCGCCGGGCGTCCGGGTCTTCCAGCCGCGCCAGCTTCTCCTTGAGAATCGCGACGCGCTCGCGCTGGGCGGCGATCTCCGCGTCGTCGTGCTGCGTGGCCGCCAGCAGGGCGTCGGCCAACTCGCCGCCGATGGACGTACGCAACTTAGTCACCAACTCACGGGCGAACTCGGCGTGCTTGTCAATCGTCAGCCGGTAGCCGAAGCCGAACTCGGCGTTGTCCTCAAATAGCGAGTTGCACCAGGCCGGACCGCGGCCCTCGCGGTTGATGACCCACGGGGCGGTCGGCAGGTTGCCGCCGTAGATCGATGAACAGCCGGTTGCGTTCGACATGATGATGCGGTCGCCGAAGAGCTGCGTAACCAGCTTGACGTACGGCGTCTCGCCGCAGCCGGCGCAGGCCCCCGAGTACTCGAACAGCGGCTGAAGGAACTGCGAGCCCTTGACCGTCTTGATGTTAACCTTGCTGCGGTCCACCTCCGGCAGGTCCAGGAAGAAGGCGTAGTTCACCCGCTCGCGCTCCCGTAGCGGCGGCTGGAACTCCATGTTGATCGCCTTGAGCCGGGCCTCCTGCTTGTTCTTGGCCGGACAGGCCTCGACGCACACCCCGCAGCCGGTGCAGTCTTCCGGGGCGACCTGGACCGTTATCGCGTGGTCGGCGAATTCGCGGCCCTTGTAGGTGGCGTGCTTGAACGTCGCGGGGGCCCGCTCCAGTTGACGCTGGTCATACACCTTCATGCGAATGGCCGCGTGCGGGCAGACGATCGCGCACTTGCCGCACTGGATGCACACCTCCGAATCCCAGACCGGAATCTCCAGGGCGATGTTGCGCTTCTCCCACTGCGTCGTGTTCGTGGGGAACGTGCCGTCGTTCGGCAGCTTGCTGGTCGGCAGGTCGTCGCCGCGGAACACGATCATCGGGCCCAGCACTTCCTTGACGAACTCCGGTGCCTCGTCCGGCACCGGCGGCCGCATCTCGATCTTGCTGGTTGCCTGCGCCGGCACAGGAATCTCGTACATGTTGGTCAGCGTCTGGTCCACCGCCCCCCAGTTCTTCTTGACGATTTCCTCGCCCTTGCGGCCATACTCCTTCTTGATCGAGTCCTTGATCCGCTGGATCGCCTCGTCCCGCGGCAGCACGCCCGAGATCGCGAAGAAGCAGGTCTGCATGATCGTGTTGACCCGCTGGCCCATGCCGGTCTCTTTGGCGACCTTGAAGGCGTTGATCGCGTAGACCTTGAGCCGCTTGTCAATGATCTGCTGCTGCACGGCGCGCGGCAGCCGATCCCAGGTCTCTTCCTGCGGGAACGGACTGTTCAGCAGGAACGTCGCCCCGTCCACCGCCGTGCTGAGCATGTCGTAGCGCTCGAGGAACGCCCAGTTGTGGCAGGCCACGAAGTTGGCCGCCGTGATCAGATACGTGGATCGGATCGGCTTGGGGCCGAAGCGCAGGTGCGAGACGGTCATCGAGCCGGCCTTCTTCGAGTCGTACACGAAGTAGCCCTGCGCGAAGTTGTCCGTCTCCTCGCCGATGATCTTGATCGAGTTCTTGTTGGCCCCCACCGTGCCGTCGGCCCCGAGACCGTAGAACATCGCCCGCACGACGTCCTTGTCTTCGGTCACGAAGTTCGCGTCGCACGCCAGGCTGCTGTTGGTCACGTCCTCGGTGATACCGACCGTGAAGTGGTTCTTGGGCTTCGCGGCGGCCAGGTTGTCGAAAACCGCCTTGACCATCGCCGGCGTGAATTCCTTGCTCGACAGCCCGTAACGACCGCCCATGATCGTGCGGACGGCCGGAGGCCGCTCGCCGGCGGCACAGGCTTCGCCAAAGGCCGTCATGACGTCCTTGTACAGCGGCTCGCCGGCCGCCCCGGGCTCCTTGGTCCGGTCGAGGATGGCCAGCGCCCGCACCGTCTCGGGCAACGCCCGGAAGAACGCCTCACGCACGAAGGGCCGGTACAGCCGCACCTTGACCATGCCGACCTTCTCGCCCCGCGCGTTCAGGTAGTCAACGGTTTCGTGCACAGCCTCGGCGCCCGAACCCATGACGACAATCACGCGCTCGGCATCCGGCGCCCCAATGTAGTCGAACAGGTGGTACTGCCGGCCCGCGACCTTCGCAAAGCGGTCCATGACGCCCTGCACAATGCCCGGACAGGCGTCATAGAACGGGTTGACCGTCTCGCGCGCCTGGAAGAACACATCCGGGTTCTGCGCCGTGCCGCGCAGCATCGGCCGGTCGGGCGTCAGGGCCCGCGCGCGGTGGGCCGCCACGGCCTCCGCATCCAGCATGGCCCGCAGGTCGTCCAGCGTCAGCTCTTCGATCTTGCCCACCTCGTGCGAGCTGCGGAAGCCGTCGAAGAAGTGCATGAATGGCACGCGGCTTTCCAGCGTCGCCGCGTGCGCGACCAGCGCCATGTCCATGATTTCCTGGATCGAGCCCGACGCCAGCATCGCAAACCCCGTCGAGCGGCAGGCCATCACGTCGCTATGGTCGCCGAAGATGCTCAACGCGTGCGCGGCCACCGTGCGCGCCGACACGTGGTACACGGTCGGTAACAGCTCGCCGGCCATCTTGAACATCGTCGGGATCATCAGCAGCAGCCCCTGCGAAGCCGTGAACGTGGTCGTGAACGCGCCCGTCATGGCCGCCCCGTGCACCGCGGCACACGCCCCGCCTTCACTCTGCATCTCGACCACGTGCGGAATCGTCCCCCAGATGTTCGGCTGACCCACCGCCGACCACTCATCCGCCCATTCGCCCATCGGTGACGAGGGCGTAATCGGATAGATGGCGATTACTTCGCTGACCTTATGCGCGACGTGGGCCGCCGCCTGATTGCCGTCAATGGTTACCATTCGCCGCTTGCTCATCGATAACTCACTCCGCGTTGGGGGGGTCGCCCCGGCGGGCCCGCCAGTGCGGCTGGTCGTCAGGCCGGACCGTGACGAAAGGCTCGCAGCCTAATCACACCACCAGTGGCATGTCAAACGCCGCGCCGCCTAGCTAAAGACGATGTGCAAGTATCGTTCCGCAGTGCGAGATTGCTAAGTATCGGCTGGACAGCGATTTCGCTTTCATACAGCCCTCCGGCATGTGGATTTCCACGCAGGCGCGTGCGCGGTCTGCCGAGAGCGGAGGGAGCCCGCCCGCACTGGGGTGCCGCCGTGGCCCCCGTCGTCGCTCGCCGGGCGTATTTGCGAACGTCCTATAATCACGCAACGCGAAGGGCCCGGCTAACTGCTGCGGTCGGCTCGCCGGCGTCCAGCAGGCCCACCACGCTGCCGAGGGCGTCACGGACGTAGTGCAAGACCTCCTCCGATCCGGCCGCCACGTCGCCGGCCGCCGTCCAGTCTACCATGACCAGCGGCTCCGGGAAGCGCGCGCCCCAGATGAACTCGCGGGCAAGCGTCCACGTACCAGACTACCGCAAGCACTCGCGCGCGAAACCGGGACACGTCAGCTTCCTGGACCAGTTTCCTGGAAGCAGGCCAACCCTTCCGCAGCGTCAGTCGATATCCGGACGAATCTCGATTCGAGTCACGCGAAGCTCATTCGCAGGCAACTCCTCGCAGTTTGGATATTGACTCGGGTCAACCGGTGGATCGTCCCGTACGACTGTCCCGTCGAAGGCCAGGCGGACAGTCGGGCCCAATGTTGCAAAGCACAGACCCTCCCAGCGCCGACTAAGTACTGCGCCAGGGAAAGCCTGGCGCACTTCGGTCCATGTCGAGCCGATGCCGATCCCCATGGCTTTGCGCGCCGAGCCTGTCACCTCGATATGGGACAGCTTTCCGCCCTCGAATCCCAAGATCAGGTCAGTCCCATCGGGTAGCGTGGCCGAGCGGGCGGGCGCCAACTGAGCCGGCTTCAGAAACAAGCCCGATGGTATCGGCGATACCTTGGCACACGCCGCCAAAGCGTCGCACTGTGCCATGCCCAGGTACAACGGCGCTGC
>Ga0334889_1000677_pt1 | contig 50450 bp, 42 predicted proteins | sample GraSluR1_MG_2_FD_207222 | JGI IMG/M metagenome (GOLD analysis project Ga0334889, IMG submission 207222) | Sludge microbial communities from methane-producing bioreactor in Wageningen University, Netherlands - Granular Sludge_8_08-R1 | ecosystem: Engineered > Bioreactor > Anaerobic > Unclassified...
AAGTAAGAAGAAGAAAATTTAAAATCTAAAATATCTAAAACTTTAAAAAGCTGAAGATCGAAGATTAAAGTATAATCTAAAAAAGGAATAAAGATAAAATCAGAAAAGATATCAAAATATCTATATTAAAAGTTATTAATAATAGGAATAGAGAAAAAGTTATCATTAGAATATTTATTGTGTTTAAAAATATATTGTAAAGAAGCATCTAACCCTTGTTTGAAATAATCATAATTTTCTGGTATGTTTATATGTGGATAATATGAGTTGAAATCATAAAAATGATTTTCAAGTAACTTTGAACCAAAACTAACCTTCAAGTTTGAATTAGGTAAAAATAAACTAGAACTTCCAAAAGTTGAACTAGCAACTCCAGTAGGTTCGCCAATAAGAATTATATTATCATTTTCAACTAATCCTCCTAAAATTATTGATGTGGCAGAATAACTATCTATTCCTGTGATTATATATAATTTTGTTTTATATGAAAGTGCATTTATTTTCGATATAATATAATTTGCTACGGCAATACTTCCACCGGGATTATGCCTTATATCCAAAATAAAAGTTTCCACATTATTATTTTCAGTAACATCAATCCCTTCATTCCACAATTTTTCAAAAGAAGGTATTTCTTTATCACTATCTCTTGAAGGATTTTCAGGTGCTCTTATGCTATCATATTTAAAGTATATAATATTATTTTTTTCATCATACTCATACCAATAAGGGTGTTTTGTAGATCTTTCCAAATTAAAATGATGCGTATATGGAAGCGGTATTTTTTCAGGGTTATTCATATTTAATTTAAAATCTTTTTCCAACATTTTACTAAACTCAACATCTATAATTTTCCCATCTTTTAATAAATTAAACACAACATTTTCATCGTATATTTCTAAATAATTTAGTAGTGTATAATTGTTTATAAGATAAGTTGAAAAAAGAGCATCAAAATAATAATCATTATCATATGCAAAATACTGTGAAGTTTGTTTTTTTAAATCATTTAATTTTATTCCATTAACCCCTAAAACTTCAGAACCTAAAAACTCTTTGTATTCTTCAGTTGTCCTTATTATATAATTAACTCCTTCGAAGCTTTTAATTTCTATTGGAAAAAAATATGTTTCATCAAATTCAAGCATAATTCCCAAATGACCTTCATTCACAAAATTTGTTAATCTCATAAGATTTAATATAATCTGTTGATCAGTCATGTTTTCTACGTTATTTAAAGTATAATTATATAACTCAAAAAAATTATCTTGATCATTAATTTTATCTTCTCTATAATATGACATGAACGCTGTGTAATAAAAAAACCAAATATCTTCTTTCCACTGTTCGACAGTTAATGAGTTTGAAAAAACAGTTGAAAACATCATTCCTAATAGAATTAATAATATAAGTATTTTTTTCATTTTATCCTCCTTAAAATATGTAAAATACAGAAGTTATCGGCTTCAATCAATATCAATAATGAATGATTTTATAAATAAAGATAAATCAAACGCTCGCAATTTGTTATTTTAAAATTTTTCTCAGTTATCTTTTAAATAAATTAACCAATTTTTTTTATTTTTTTATAACTTTTAAGAGTTCTAAAAAATATTAATAAAAACAATACTGCAACAACAGAAACAAATATGAGGTTATAATTCAATCTTAGCCCTTGATTTAAATAATAAAAATAATCATAATAATAAACAAAAAAACTTGTGAAAAAGTTGTGAACTGAATGCATTATTATACATAAAAATAAATTATTGTATTTTATCATTATATAACATGTTAGTATGGAAAAAATAAAAGCTCCGAAAAGATTTGCATGAAGAATAGCAAAAAAAGTTGAAACTATTATTACTGCTCTTTTTTCAGAGAAAACCTTTCTTAACTTTGCTAATAAAACACCTCTGAATATTATTTCTTCTAAAATAGGCCCTATTATTACCGCTATAATAATTTCTATTAATATGTATAAATTATTTTTAATTAAAAGTAATTCGCTTTGTTCTTCTATTAAATTTAATAGAATATTTCTAAAAAATTCTGGGTAAAAAAGTTTGAGTTCATGATGAAAAAAATTATAATACAAAAATACTATACTTAAAATGCTAGAAACAGCTATAAGAGAAGCAATATAAAATAATTTTTTCGATTCAATTTTTTTTATGTTAGTTTTAATAAAATACCTGAATCTAATGCCATGAAAATCAATTTTACTTATTAAATAAAGTAATAAAAATGAATAAATTATTGTCGTGTTTATAAGGCTTGAATATAGACTATCTTTAAAAATTATCGTATTAACAATTCTCATTATAATTGTTAATAAAAAAAAGGTAGCTAAAATTTTTCCAAAACTGATTTTCTCATAAATTTCAATTTTTTCATTAGTTTCCATTTTCAAACACCTCTTATTATCTATGTATAGTTTATAAATACATATTTTTTTCTTAAAGTGCTCGCACTTCTTTTATTTGAGTAATGAATCTTATTTATCATAATCTTTATTTTAAATATTTTTACATTGTATAAGTTATCTGTATTAATTGTTTTTTTTAGGAATAAACCAATAAGAGTTTAAACCTGAACTTTGTGCCATTGAATTTTTAGGCATTTGTGTAATTATATTAAAAACATTCAAAAGATCTCCTGATGAAATTATTAAACTAAAAAAGCTGAATCCTAATATATAATTAGATAACGAACTTTCTGGCATAAAAACCCAAAAAATAAAAGGAATAAAGGCAAAAATTATACAAGGTAATAAAACAATAATTATAAATCTTCTTTTGCTAATAGGATATGTTGAATAAACAAACATAGCTTGTTTAGGTATACGCCAAATTTGTACTTCAGCATCTTTTGGAAAACAAATAGCATGAAGCAATTCGTGTGGAATAATCGAAAGAAAAACTAATAAAACAACTCTCAAACTAATAACTTCATTAATATTTGGAAAATTTAAAATCAATCCAGCTTGTTTTTTAATAAATATAATTAAAAAACATATTATAATAAATATTATAATAATTAGAATAGCAAACTTTTCAGTTAATCGCATATATTCTTTAAAAGTATTCGGTTCATTAAATTTTACAGCATCTTCAGGTAAATTTGCGGTTTCTAAATCAGAAAAATCTTCTAATACACCTTCCCATGATAACTTCATAAAGACGACTCCTTTATTATAAAAATATTAATCACAATCAACAATAAGTAATAAATAAAATTGTTGATTGTGAAATTCTAAATATTAATAATTTGGTTTTAAAATAGAATTAGGTGAAAATTGCCGCTCACCATAATAAGTTACTTCAACTGATGTAGATTCGCACCATGCTTGGGAAGCTACAATTTCTGCAACTCTATTTTGCATTTCCTCTGAAGCTTGAAAAAAAGATGCAGCAGTTACCGTTATAAAATAAGTGTCTTTAACAAGCTCATAAGTAGTTTTTCCGCAGCTATATGTAACAAGAAGTTTTTTAGCAACTGCAATTAGCCAAGCTAATGTGAAGGGGCCGGCTTCTAAATTGTACTCGCCAAAGCCAATTTTTTCTGGAGCTTGAAAATTAACCTGATTAAAATTGACGGTTCCTGTAAAAACACTTGAAAAAGTTAACAAACCTACTAATAATAAAACTAAAAAACTTTTTTTCTTATGCTTTTTCCACCCTTTATCTTTTTGTTTTATCCCGAGCTCAGGAATAACTATAATAAAATATTATCATATGTTTTTAATAAACACAAACTGCAAAAAAAAAGAAAATTAAAATATTAACGAAAATTATAATTGATTAAACTCATAAATCATTATATTTTACTTACTTAATTTTAAATTAATTTTTATTACAATTAAAAACATAATAGAAAATATTCTCTGTTTTGATATTTTTAAATTAGAGATTTTTTTAGATTATAAAATTTTATTTTCTGTATATATTTTTTGTTTTATGTTTTGATATCAGAATTTGTTTTATAATCACTCCCCTTATTTTTTTTGTATTTTTATTCCAAATATTATAAATTAAGTAATAATACTAAATCTAAGTTGAAATACCAAAAAATGCAGATCGCTATAATTGTTTTTTAGAAAGAGTTTTATCTGTTAACCGAAAAGTTATAATTACAAACCGTGAAAGAAATGAAAAAAAATTCTTATAACGCTCTTTTAGAAATGGTTTCAGAAAAATATTTTAAAATCAGCTGAATTTAATTATTTTATTTTATTTTAAATTAATTTTATTTTTTTACAAATTAGAAGAATCATAAGACTTTTTTACCGACTCAAATTTCACAAAACATATGAATAATTATTATCTATATATTTATGTTATATATTTTTTACTTTCATATGATAGAATTCAGACAAATGATAGAGTAGGCGTCATGCGTTTTAGTGTCAGAGGATGGGACGTTGCCTCTGAACGAAATGTCTTATTAATAAGGCTGCGGTATGGCGTTGCGTCCGCTGTCATCAAAGATTCTTCTTTCTTTGGTGAACGGTTTTTCTGTCGTTATCCGAAGAAAGGAGGTGAAAAATATGACGAAAAAATTAGTATACATTTCTTTATTAGTAGGTCTTTCGATTATTTTAACTAGAGTTTTAAGTATAAGAATTCCTATGGGAAATGTGGAAGGTGTCAGAATAGGTTTTGGAGGGTTTCCAATAATTTTTGGGGGTATAATTCTTGGGCCTGTAGCAGGCGGAATTATAGGAGCTGTAGCAGACTTAATAGGTTTTTTTATAAATCCTATGGGTGCTTATATGCCTCACTTTACACTCACTTCAGCATTAACAGGAATTATTCCAGGATTTCTATTTTTTTATGTGTTTAAAAAACAGTACAAAATTTTCTATTTAATTTTGTGTGTTGCTGTTGGTCAAATAATTACTTCTGTTTTACTAGTTCCTTATTTAATTAGTGTTCTTTTTGGTGCTCCTTTTAAAGTTTTATTCATTCCAAGAGCAATAACTCAAGCGATACAGATTCCTATTTATGCTGTTATGATAAAACTTATTGAAAATAGAGGTTTAAACTTAAATTTTGATCATTTGAAAAGAGCTAAAAACAAATAATAAAATCCCCGCATATGCGGGGATTTTTCTATATTTTTAACCATACATACTCATAAGATTCTAGTTTTAGAATTTCTTTTATTATCTCATTATTCAATAAATTGACACTTTCTTCAAATAAATTAACAGAAGACAAATTCAATATTTTTCTATCGGGAGTTAAATTTATTATACAATAAATTTTCTCGTCTTTATTAATTCTTTTAATAACTAAAATTCCTTCTTCCGAATCTAAAATTTCTTGTTCAGAAACAGGCGAAAAAGATTTGTAATTTTTTCTTATTTCTAGCATTTCTTTCATATTTGTAAAAATTTTATGTCTAAAGCTTTTTTTGTCACTAAGCTCTTTGAGAAGGTGTTCATAATTAATTTTTTCTCTATTTATAGCTCTATTATGTTTTTGTTTTTCCACACCTTCTTTCCAGTTTCTAGAACCTATAAGACTGTGAATATAAATACCAGGTACGCCTCTTAAAGAAAAAGCTATAAAATACGCTCCTAGAAATTTTCTTATATTTTGTTCTTCTGATTCAGTAGAATCATACAAAGCATCAAAGTAATTTATATTCATTTCATAAGGAGAATTTGTTCCATCAGAATTTTTTTTATAAGATATTTTTCCGTTATTTTTTTTAACTTTTTCAATCAAAATGTTTATTTCTTTTTCATCTAATATATCTTTTACCGGAAGAAGCCCTATCCCATCATGAGAAGCTAAAAAATTAAAGAAAGTCGTTTCTTCAGACGGATACTCTAAACTTCTAATCCATTTTGAAATGTTTTTCGAAGAATGTGCTTGAAATGCGTTTAAAATTAAAGGTGCTAACGAAAAATTATAAACCATTTGAGCTTCATCATTTCCATTTCCAAAATAACTTATATTTTCTTTATGAGGTACGTTTGTTTCAGTGATAATTATAACTTTCCTATTTAATAAATCAAATATATCTTTAAAAAGTTTTATTATTTCATGAGTTTCTTCAAGGTGTATACAGTTACTACCAACTTTTTTCCACAAATATCCAATTGCATCAAGCCTTAATAAGGTTGCCCCATTTGAAACATAAAAAAGAAGAATATCTATTATATCTAATAATAATTCTGGATTTTTATAATTTAAATCTATTTGATCATCTGAAAATGTAGTCCAAACATATTTTAAACCATTTTTTGTTTCATACTTTGATAATAACGGAAATACTCGAGGTCTTGTGACTTTTGATAAATCTACTTCAGGGTTTTCTACAATAAAATAATCTTTATATTTATCTTCACCATTCAAAAAAGCTTTAAACCAATCGCTTTTTGAAGAAATATGGTTTATAACCGCATCAAACATTAAATAATAACTTTTAGATAAATTTTTTATATTTTGCCAATCTCCTAAATCAGGATTTACTTTTTTATAATCAATAACAGAAAACCCATCATCAGATGAATAAGGAAAAAAAGGAAGAATATGTATTGTATTTATTGAATCTCCAACAAACAATTTCATAAAATTTTCAAGGGTTTCTAAAGAGTTTCCATTATTTTTTATTGAATCTCCATATGCTATGAGCACAGATTTTTTTTCATCCAAAACATATTTTTCTTTTTTTGCCATTTTACTATTAAATTCGTTTATTTTTTCTAGAATCTTTGAAAATAAATATTCAGAACTGTTTTTATAAATTTTTTCTAATCTGTTTTTTATCTTTTTTTCTTTATCCATTATTTTATCACCTTAAAATCTTTTTGTATTTGTTATTTCGTTTAATTTTTCAAAATGTTTTTCTGGTTTCATTTTCTGTACAAGAACTCTATAAATAATATCTAAAATAAACATTTCTGTTATTCTGTTATAAGTGTGTTCATTTTCATCAGGATGATTTGCAGCAGTATATATCTTTAAATCTGCAATTTTACTAAGTGGAGAATTCACTCCTGAGGTTATAGATACGGCAAAAGCTCCTGCATTTTTTGCCACTTCGGTTGATTTGTATACATCTCTTATCATTCCTGAATGGCTTATTGAAATCACTAAACTATCTTTGTTAACCGCAGCTCCTGCCATAACTTGCATGTGAGGATCAGAATAAGCTTCAGAACTGATGCCAAGAGCTGCTAATTTCAGACTCATATCTAAAGCTACTGAGTAAGATCTCCCAACTGCATAAAAAAGAACTTTTTTGGCCTTTTTTATTTTTTCAGCAACGATATTGATTTTTTCTTTATCTATATTTTTATAAGTGTACTCAAGCATATTTTTAGTTTTTGTATAAACATCAGAAAAAATATCTTCTTCTCCTTCTTCAGGGTTTATTTCAGGAGAACTTAATTGTTTTACAAGAGAAATTTTAAAATCTTGATATCCTGTATAATCAATTTTTTTAATAAGTCTATAAACAGTAGTTTCACTAACTTCAGACCAATGTGCAAGTTCTGTAATGCTGTAATGTATTACATCTCCTGGTCTTTCAATAATATAATTAGCAACTTTTTTTTCAGATGCCGATAAAGAATTATATATGCCCTTAAGTTTTTGAATTACCATCATAATCACCTTCCAAACTCATTTATTCTTTAACTCCTCCTGCCATTAATCCACCAGTCAAATACTTCTGCATTACCATAAATAAAAAAACAACGGGTACTGAAGTCATAACAGATGCTGCCATCATTTTTGCCCAAATTGCATGTTCAGAATAAAAAATTTCTGTTAATCCTATCGGAAGAGTATGAAACTGTGGATAAGGTCTAACAAAAATTGAGGCAAAGAGATATTCGTTCCATGCAATCATAAATGCGTAAATATATACTGTTATAATTGCTGGCATAGATAAAGGTATTATTATTCTAATTATTACTCCTATTCTTGAACTCCCATCTATTTTTGCTGCCTCTTCAATTGTTTCTGGAATAGTTCTAAAATAATTCCCTAACATATATAAAGACACCGGAAGAGTTTGCACAATATATATCACAAAAAGTGCCAAAGTTCCTTTAACTCCTGTCCCCATAAGTCCCGCATTAACAAATATTTGATAAAGCGGAACTGCCAAAATAGTTCCACCAAATAAATATACTAACAGTGTTCCTCTTTGTACTACGGATCTTCCCGGAAACCATATTCTTGAAAAAGCATATGCTCCAAGTATAGAAATAACAACACTTACAAAAGCACTTATTCCTGCAAGAAATAAACTGTTTCTAAAAAATCTTATAAATGGAAAAGATTCTTTTTTTCTTTGTGCTGCAATATCTCCAAGTATTTGTTCCTGCATTTCGGGTGGCAAATGCTTGACTAATTCCTGTAACTGTTTTTGCTCTTGAGATAATTCTTCCCTTATAGATTGTTTAAATCCTAAAAGTTGTAAATAAGTATCAAAGGTAGGTCTTTCAGGAATTAATCCGGGTTCAAATGCATCTGAATCATATCTAAAAGATACAGATATCATGTATGCAAAGGGATATGCAACAAAAACTACTACAATTAAAATTAATGCCCAAAAACCTATCTTTCTAAATATTGATTTCTTTCTTACCATTTTAACACCTTCTTCACGTAAATACCAATAACACTAAACATTATTACAAAAAGTAATGTTGCAATAGCTGCTGCAACTCCCTGTTCTGGTAAGCCAACAAAAGCTTTTTCATAAATATAGACTGGTAATGTTCCTGCAAATTTAGACACCAAATAAACTTCGTCAAATTTATAAAAATTCCATATTCCTCTTAATAGTGCTACAGATCCTATAACAAAATACAGTTCTGGCAAAGTAATATTTATAAATTTCTTCCAAGCATTTGCTCCGTCTATTTCAGCAGCTTCATAATAATCTTCAGGGATTGACTGTAATCTTGAAAGCATCATTAAATATATAAATGGGAAATTTCTCCATATGTTAAAAAAAGATACTACAAGAAAAGAATTGTTAGGATTATTAATAACATCTGTTCCAGAATCCATAATATTTAAAGCCGATAAAAATTGAACTAACGGCCCATCTAAAGGCAAAAAAACATATTTCCATGCAAATACTATCGCAATTAAAGGGGTTACATACGGTAGTAAAAGCAATCCTCTTACTATACTTCTTCCTGGAAATTCTTTGTTCATAAGAAGAGCTATTCCTAATCCTACAATTATACTTCCAACAACAGTAATAATTGTAAAAGCAATTGTTTTAAAAAAAGATTCCCAAAAAGTAGGATCAGAAAGAACTCTTATATAATTATCAAATCCAACAAATGTATTTGTACCGGTTGTTGAGATGTTTACATCAAAAAAACTTAAATAAATGTTATAAAAAATAGGATATAAAAATAATAGTAATATTAATATAACTGTCGGTGCTACAAGTTTCATTCCAAATTTTGCTTCATTTTTTTTTAAAATAGATAATTCCGACATTTTCATTTGTATTCCTCCATTAATAAAACGGAGAGAATTTCTTCTCTCCATATTTATTTTAAAAATTATTTCCCTAAAATTCTTTCAGCTTCTTTTTGCGCCCATTTAGCAGTTTGCTGAGGAGTCCAATCGTTAGCAAACATAAAATTAATAGCTTTTCCTATAACAAAGTTAGCTGATAATTGACTCATTCCATCTATAATTTTACCATCAAAAAACTCAAATCTTTCTACTTCATCAAGTGCTGCTACTATTCCTGTTATTTGTTCTTTATCATATTTAGATAATATTGGATTGTCTAAGAATTTGTCAGAACTTGCAATTGAAGATCTTGTAGGGTTCATTCCTCCAGGAGCCATATGCAAATAATAAATATAATTATCTCCACTCATTAAAAATTTAATAAATTTTTCTGCTGCATCTTTATTTTTTGAAGTTTCAACAACACTTACCGCTACTATTTCTCCAAAAGATGATGTTCTTGTGTTATGCATTTTGTTAGCAAAACCAGTATTTTTAACTAATTCTGGATTAAACTTATCTACTCTGCTTTTTTGAATTTCTTCAACAACTATATCATCCATTATATATGTTGAATAAAATACCATTGCAACTTCTCCCGAAAGATATCCTTTTAATGAATCAAGCACACTTGTAAAACCTGGTTTTGAATATTTTCCTAACTCTTTATAAAATCTGAAAGCTTCTATCATTTCTTGAGAATCAAATTGAATATTTCCATCAGCATCAATAGGCCTTGCACCATTAGACAAAGCTATTTGAGTAAATATTTGTTCAGTGTAAGTATCTGCTGCTTTTGGTAAAACTAATCCATATACTTTTTCAGCAGGGTTATTTAATGCTTTTACCGCAGTTAAAATGTTATACCAACTTGTAGGTTCGCCTAATTGCCTTGGTTCTATCATATCTTTTCTAAACCATATACCTTGAACCCATGCCGAAAAAGGTATTGCATAATGATTTCCTTTTCCATCTGAAAGTAATTTTTCAGCTCCAGTATACACATCTCCAAGATCTTTTATTATCTTAGAATTTAATTTAACATCAGTAAATCCTTGAGTTCCTAATAACATCATAGGAGATATTCCACCTTCTATTACATCTGGTAAAGTGTTAGATTTTTGTGCCAAAGGAATATTTCTTAATATTTCGTTTTCTTCTACAGGTACTATTTCAACTTTTATCCCAGTTTGTGCTTCGAAAATCATTGCAAGACTTCTTGTTCTTAACATTCTATCAGATTCTACCTGTGTTGTCCAAAAAGTAATCGTCTGAGAAAAAACTAATAAACCCATCATCATTACTGCCATTAAAACAAATAATTTCTTCACGTTAATCCCTCCCCATATTTAAAGTTGCTAATAATTTATGAAAATTTTTTTCATAAAAAATATATTTGTTGAAAGTTTTCTACAATATTATAAAATATAAAAAAAATTTTCTCAAAGCTGTTTATTTTTAATTAAATCAATTTATCAAAGTTTATTAACAAATATTAAATTTAATTTCGTTTTTTCGTAAAAATATAAATTTGGAAAATTTTCTTTTTTTTATATAATTAAAATGAAAATTTTCTTTTTTAGGAGGCGATTGTTTTGAAAATAGGATTGATGCATTTTAGAGTAGGAGAAACTGATGGAGTTTCTTTAGAAATGGCAAAATGGAAAAAAGTTTTTGAAAAAATGGGACATAAAGTTTATATGATTGCAGGAGAAAGTGGTATTATAAAAGCTGAAAATATTCCTTCAATTTCTTACAGAAATAAAAAAAATATAATATTAAAAGATTTATCTTATGTAGAATTAAAAGATTTATCTGAAGATGAATTAGCTGAAAATATTGAATTTTATTATGATGAAATAATGGAAGAATTATTTAAACTTCCTGAAATGGATGTTATTTTTGCAAATAATATTTTTTCTTTAGGTCATAATATTTCTGCTGCAAAAGCTGTTTACGATTATTCAAAAGAGAAAAATATAAAATTAATAGGTCATCATCATGATTTTTATTGGGAAAGAGAATATTATGCTAATCCCACATCAAAAAAAATTGTGGAATATTTAAATAATTATTTTCCCCCAAAAGATATCGACCATATTGTAATAAATTCAATAGCAAAAAAATCTCTTAAAAATTATAAAGGTGTTGATTCTTTTATTATTCCAAATGTTTTTGATTTTTCAGGAAAATTATGGAAAGAAGATTCTTATAACTTAAAAATTTTAGAAAAATTGAATATAAAAGAAAATGATTTTGTTTTTTTACAAGCAACAAGAGTTGTGCAAAGAAAAGCTATAGAACTTGCTATTGATACAATAAATATTGTAAAGAAAAATATTTCAAGTTATTATAATCTTCTCACATATAACGGAAAAAAATGTTGTGAAAATTCAAAAATTTTTTTTGTTTTACCTGGACTTAATGAAGAACCCGAATATACAAAAAAATTAGTCGAATATGCTCTAGAAAAAAATGTAAATATGATTTTTGCCGAAAATATTTGTGCAGAAGAAAGAAATGAAAACGAAGAGATTTTTTCATTATGGGATTTTTACGCTATTTCAGATTTTATAACTTATCCAAGTGTTGAAGAAGGATTTGGTAATCAATTTTTAGAAGCTGTTTTTGCAAAAAAACCCATATTAATTTATAATTATCCCGTTTATGATTACGATATTGAACCGCTGGGATTCCAAACAGTAAGTTTAGGTAATAAAGTAGAAAAAAGAGGGAGTTTCTACAAATTATCTCAAGAAAAAGTCGAAAAAGCTGCTGAAAAAATTTTAAGTTTATTATTTGATAAGAAAAAAGTTCATGAATATACAGAAAATAATTTCAAACTTGCTAAAGAGTATTTTTCATATGATTCTTTAGAAAAAAAACTTTCAGAAACGCTTTTTGAAATTAATAAAAAAATGTGATGCAGCACACATTATTAAATTGTATTTAATGATATAATTTAATTAAATGATTAAACAATTAAAATAAAAAGCCGAGACCAAACCTCCTTCTTGTTCTCGGCTTTTTATTATTTTATTTTTTTAAATTCATTAATAAATTTTTCATCATTTTCTTCAAACAGAATATACTTTTCATCTATTTTTGTGTTTTGAAATTTATTAGCTGAATAACTGTAAACTTCACAAAATTTTCTATTATTATATTTTATCCAGTATTTTTCATCAAAATATTTGAATTCAATAATATCTTTTTTGTTTTCTGATAAATATTTCCCTATAAAACTTTCAATTTTAGAATTATCTATTTTTTTTCTCTTTGGTTTATGTGGCGAAATATACTCATCATATACCAAAACATCGTATATAGGTTTAGTCAATTCCCAAACTGGAACAAAAGCATAATTACTTAATATTATTATGTTTATATCTTCTTTTAAATAATATTCAAAATGGCTGTTATACCCCCATAAATCTCCGTTGTGACTTAGTTTTATATCTTTACGCACTTTTTCTACTTTTATTCCATAACCATAGAATGCTTTGTTTAAATTATCGTATATTTCTCGTCTTTTTATCATTTGATCAAAACTTTTTTCACTCAAAATTTCTTTATTTTTTAACGCTTTATAAAATTTAAATAAATCTTTTGCTGTAGAGTATAAACCTCCTGCAGCATAAAAATTCTCGCCTTTTATGTTTAATGATTTTTTTATATTTTCACCATCAAAAAAATAAGGTTTAGATAAATTTTCCACTATTTTTTCTGCTCTGCAAAAACCCGTATCATTCATTTTTAAGGGTTCTAAAATTATTTCTTCAATATATTCTTCATAAGATTTTTCTGTTATTTTTTCTATTATTAATCCAAGTATATAATAATTTGTATTTGAATATTCAAAATCTTCACCCGGTTTAAAATTTAAAGTTTTTTCTATGACAGAACCTAATATTTCATTTTCTCCTAATACCAAAGTTAAAACTTCATCTTCAAAATAATCGTTATAATTTTTAATTCCTGATGTGTGATTCAATAAATTACTGATAGTAATTTCACAATTTTCATCAAAATAATCTGGAAAATAGTTGTTTAAAGGGTCTTCTAATTTTATTAGATTTTTTTCAAACAGTTTTAGAATTGCTACAGCTGTAAATATTTTTGTTATTGAGGCTATTTTGAATTTGGTATTTAATTTATTTCTTACATCCATTTCTAAGTCTGAATATCCAAAAGACATTTCAGTAATTATTTCTTCATTTTTTGCCACTAAAATGGTTCCGCTAAAAGGAAATATTTCTGAATATTCTTGAAAATAATCTTCTATTCTTAAATTTTTACTTCTTTTATTTTTTTTAGTTTTTAACCAAGAAACACAAAAATCAACAGCTTCTTTTTGATTAAAAAATAATGAATCAGCTAAACCTATTTTTCCTTTTGATACTTTATATTCTTTTTCAAAATCTTTTCCTATATTTATAAATTCGTCAGGGTTATAATCCATATCTTTATATTTTTTCCATTTTCTAATATTATTTTCATAAATAGCCGATTCTTCATTTGTATAATCTATAGTTCCGCTTCTAACTTCCGAAAGATGAAAGGATGTATTTCGGTTATAACTTACTCCCATTAACAATACATACCCATCTAAATCATATACTTTAGAAAGCGGAGATCTTTCTCCAAATGAGCTTTCTAAATCGTGATCAAAAATAATTTTTTCTTTATCTTTTCCCCAGGCAGAAAAAGATGCTGTAGGGTGATTACTTCTTACAACTCCCGGAAATCTTAAAAAAGTATCCGCAATAACTCCCATCTGTCTTGTAGGATAATATGCGGAATCAAACGCAGGCATTTTTTCCTTTATTATTTTATGCCATTCTTTTGGTACAGGCGGATTACACCAATTTTCTGGATTTGTATTATCTGAAGAATGTGCAGGCATAACGATATTTCCTTCTTCTGTAATCATTTCCATCAAAGCTTGAATAACTGTAATTGCTCCCCCTAAAACCGTTCCTAAACTACTTAAAGAAGAATGCAAAATTACTGTCATGCCTTTTTTTAAGCCGATATTTTTTAAGTCATTTATTATATCTTCTTTTGTTATTAAAGGTTTTTCTAAATTTATTTTTTTCGGAAACATCTTAATTTTTTCTCCTTATTAATTCTAATTCTTCTCCTGCTTTTATACGTTCATCAAGAATATCTTTTGTTATTTCTTCAATTTTTTCGCTTATTTCTTTACCTTTATAACCATGTTCCATTAAATCTTTTCCGGATATTTTTAATTTCAAATCTTTTATTTTTTTCAAATATTCCAAATAATCTTTTTTTATGGTATCAGATAATTTTACATAAGTGAAAATTAATTGTTCATTGTTGAAATTTTTTGTTTGTTCATAAAAATTTGATAACTTAATATTTTTATTTTTTTCTATTTTATAATTATTAAGTTTAGAAACAGCTTTTTTTGAAATTTGAAGTTTTTCAAAAAATTTTTTAGGAAACCCATATCTAAACTCTATAAAAACTAAAGAATCTACCGGAGTATGTTGAAGAAGTATATAAGTTAAAATGTGTATTTCTCTCATTTTTCTAACATATTCAGGCATATTAAATTTCAAGAAATTATAAAATTCAAACATTGTTTCTATATCTTTATCAAGAGTAGGAGTATAATAAGAATAAGGAAAAATATGGGAGATGATTTTAAATTCTCCTAATCTTCTTATAGATTTTAACGGATTTGTTTCTTTCAAAATTTTCTCAATTTCTTCTCTTATTCTTGGCCCTGTTACTTTTTCAAGATATTGTCCTTCTACAGCTTCTTGAAGATATTTTATGGTTGTATCTTCTATTTTAAATCCGTAACGTTGTTCAAACCTAACTGCTCTTAGTATTCTAGTAGGATCTTCTACAAATGAAAGCGAATATAACACTTTTATTATTTTATTCTCTAAATCTTTTTTACACCCAAAGAAATCTAAAAGATTCCCAAAACTTTCGGGATTTAGTTTTATAGCCATCGCATTAATAGAGAAATCTCTTCTATATAAGTCTTTTTTTATGGTTGAAATTTCTACTTTAGGTAATTCTGCTGGTGCAAGATAATACTCTGTTCTTGCAGTTGCTACATCTATTCTAAATCCGTCTTTCATAAATAACGAACACGTATTAAATTGTTTATGAAATAAAACTTTTATAAGAAGTTGTTCTGAAACATACTTTCCAAACTCTATAGCATCTCCTTCAACAACTATATCAATATCTTCATTTTTTACTTCCATTATTAAATCTCTTACAAAACCGCCCACTACATAAACGGGCATATTTTTTTCTGCTCCGTAAGATCCTAATAATCTTAATAAATTCATATTTTTCTTTGAAATATGTTTTTCCATTAAATATCTAACATTAAAAACATCATAATTTTCTTTTATTATTGGATTAATATTATATTCACCCGAACCATGCGCAATTCTTAAAATATCCGATCTTGTGACTATTCCAACTAAAACATCATTCTTTAAAACAGGAATTCTTCCTATATCGTATTCTGCCATCAATTTTCTAATTTGAGTTATATTTGTATCTATTTCTACTATTTTTAAATTTTCACTCATTATAGCTTTAACAGGAGCATTACCAAGATTATGCTTTTTAGCTTTTTCTATATCTTTTTTTGTTATTATTCCTACTAATCTGTTCTTATCTATTACAGGGAGTCCTGAATGACCTGTTTGATCCATTATTTCAAAAACTTTATCTATTTTTTCTTCTACAAAAGTAGTTCTTACTGGAGATGACATTATATTATGTGCTTGAAGAACTGGCACGAAAGATGTTCTTAATGTTTTTGCAAGTTTTTGTACTACTTGATGAAGCGAAGAATCTTTAACTTTGGCTGATCCTGCTTTTTTGTGACCTCCACCTCCAAATTCTTCAAGTAACTTATTTAAATCAATTTGATTCGTTTTCGAACGAGATACTATATATATATTTTTACCCATTTTAACTACTGAAAATAAAATATTAGGTGTTAAAGTTTCAAATATTTTATGGGTTATTACGTTAAGTCCTCCTATAAATTTATCTACTTCTGCATATGCAATATAAACCTCAATTTCATTAACGAATAATTCTATAATGTTATTATATAAAGTATCAAACAAACCTTTTTGTTCTTCAGTCATTTCAAGAGATACGAATTCTTCAACCTCTTCAATTTTAGCCCCTCTTTCTATAAGTTCAGCTGCAACTTTATGATCTAAAGGTGTTGTTGTTGAATAAACAAAGTTACCTGTATCTTCATGAATAGCAATTAAAAACATCGTTTCGTAAACATCCGGTAAATCTATCGTTTCACGCAAAAGCTTATCTACTATTAAAGTAGTTGCGCTTCCAGTTTCAACAGAAAAATCATTACCGTTTATATTTTTTTCTCTCATTACAGGATGGTGATCGTAAATATCGACTTCTATTCCGCTTTCAATTAAATTTTTTACTGATTGTGGAATCCTATTTATATCAGCAGTATCAACAACAACTACTTTTTTAAAATCATTATTTTTTATTTGATTACTAAAATTAGATTTAAAGTCTTTTTCTTTTAAATATTCCAAATCATAAATATTAAGAAAATCAGCTAAATTTTTAGCCGCTTCTCCTTCAATTACTATTATGCTTTTATCATACAAAAACTTTGCGGCATATGCTGCCGCAAACCCGTCAAAATCAGGATTTTTATGTGTAGTTATAATCGTATACATATTAAATATTAATTTGTTTCATAAAATAATTTTCTATAAAGTCAAATCCTTTTCTCCAGAAATTTTTATCGGTTATATCTATTCCTGCTTTTCTTAATAGATTTTCAGGAGAATCTTTTGCAGCATCTTTTAAAAGTTGTTTATAAATGGGAACAAATTCCTTACCATTTTCCAAAAATTTTTCGTATAAAGCAAATACAAGAAGATTTGCATAATTATACGCATAAACATAAAAAGGCACTTCAAAAACATGTGAAATACATGCCCATTCATTTTTAAACTCAGGAGTTATTTCTACAGAACTTCCAAACATTATCTTTAATTCTTTTTCATAAATATCACTCAGCTCATCCCAAGAAGCATAACTTTTTTCGCTAATCAAATCATGAGCAGCTAATTCGAATCTTGCAAACATATTTTGTCTGAACATTGTAGCAAAAAATTCTTCTATTTTTGAAGCTATAAAAACTTTTTTGTTTTCTTCATCAAGAGTTTTTAACAATTTATCTACTACAAGCATTTCTGCAAATACAGAAGCTATTTCAGATGTTGTTAGTGGTGTTCTAAAATTCAAATAAGTTTGTTCTGATGCAAGACAACCATGGATTCCATGACCAAGTTCGTGTGCGAGCGTCATAACATCGCTCATTCTTCCGTCAAAATTTAAAAGTACAAATGGTTTTTTATTAGGAAGTCCACTATAACAATATGCTCCGCCTGTTTTACCTGGAGTTATTTGAGCATCAATTCTGTTTTCATCAAAAAATTCTTTTGCAATATCTCCCATTTCTTTATCAAAGGCATAAAAAGCCTCTAAAACGATTTTCTGAGCTTCTTCCCATGAATACTCTTTTTCTTCAACTTCCATAGGAGCATAAATATCTGCAAGTGTAAGTTTTTCATTTAAATATTCAGATTTCCATTTATAGTATTTATGAACTAATGATGTTTTTTCTGTTGTTATATCTATTAAAGCATTTACAGATAAATTATCTGCTTCGTTTTCAAAATTTTTCATGTGTATAGGTTTATCGAATTTTCTCAGTTTTGATTCTGTTCCATAATTTTTTACTATTGAATTAAATGCATGTTCTATAACAAGATTATCTTTTTGAACTCTCTCAAAAAAACTTTTCATCGCAGAACGTCTTATTTCTTTATCTTTATGAAGTCTCAAAGATCTCATCTGATCTCCAGTTAACTCTTTTACTCTGCCATCTACATTGAATTCAAACATATATGAAGAAGTTAGTTTGTCATATAAGTTTCCAAATGAGTCTCTTGAAGTTATTCTCATCGTTTTCAAAATTTTTTCTGCATCTTCAGATAATGTGTGTTGTTTTTCTTTTACAAGAAGGTCTAATGTATGCCGATAATTTTTCAATGTTTCACTTTTTCTAAATTCTTCAAGTTTTTTTAAATCTTGCTTTAACAATTGTGTTTTCCAAAAGCTTAAATTAGTCATTGCTTGATTATACTTATCTTCGACAAAAGATAATAATTTTTGCGAGTTCTTTAATTGTGTGTTTTCTGAATAAAGCAAATATGCATACATATTTACTTTACCAAGTAAAGAAGCTACTTTTTCAGATTCCTCAAAAAAAGTTTTTAATATTTCTTCTTTCAAATTATTTTTTTCTAATTCTGTATAATATTTTTTCTTTATATTCTCTATTTTTTCAAGAGAATATTCGAGATCTTTTTTTATATTTTCATCTTCCGGACTGACATAAAAAAAAGTTAAATCCCATTTCAATTTAATCACTCCTCAAGCATTTTTGCCATATTTTCTGCCAATATATCTAATTTTTCAAAGTCTTCTTTTTTTGCAGCCAAATGAGCTTCAACAGGTTCTGCAACTAAAGGCCAATTTAATCTTTCGGAATATTTCATAATGGTGCTTACTCCACCACCGCTCCACGCATAAGTTCCAAAAACTCCTAAAATATGATTTTTTGCTTTTACGTGTTCTAATGTTTGTACTAATGCTTCCATTGTTGGATAAAGACCTGTATTGTAAGTACAACTTCCAAGAATTATACCTTTAAATTTCCAAAATTCGTTTATTATATATGATTGATGAACTTTTGAAACATTCATTATTCTAACGTCTTTTACGCCTTTTTCAGCGAGTTTTCTTGCTAAATAATCAGCCATTTTTTCTGTGTTCCCATACATCGAACCATAAGCTATTACAACGCCTTTTTCAGTTTCGTATTTACTCCATTTATCATATTTTTCAACTATTCTTTCTGGGTATTTTCTCCATACAGGTCCATGAGTAGCTGCAATTATTTTTACTTCAAGTCCGCTTAATTTTTGTAATGCTCTTTGTACCATAGGGCTGAATCTTCCAACGATGTTTGAATAATATCTTCTTATTTCATTTTCATAAAAATCTAAGTTAACTTCATCGTCAAAAATTCCTCCATCAAGAGTACCAAATCCTCCAAAAGCATCACCAGAAAATAGTATTTTGCTGTTCAACTCATAAGTCATCATAGTTTCTGGCCAATGAACCATAGGTGTCATATAAAATTTTAAAGTGTGATTTCCGGTGTTTATCTCATCGTTATCTTTTACTTCATATAAATTTTTTTCTATTCCAAACAACCCTTTTAAAAATCCGAATGTTTTGTTATTACCAACAATTTTTATGTTTGGAAATTCATGTACAATTTCAGAAATAGACCCTGAATGATCAGGTTCCATATGATTTATAACGAGATAATCAAGATTTTTTCCATCAAGAAGATCTCGTATTTTTTCAATAAAAAGACTCATTTTAGTAACTTTAACAGTGTCTATGAGAACATTTTTTTCATCTTTTATTAGATATGAATTATAACTCACTCCTCTTTGTAAAGGCCACAAATTTTCAAATAAAGTGGTATCTCGGTCATTAACACCAATATAATAAATTTTATCTGTAATATTTACAAAACCATTCATTTAATACACCTCCATTATTTTTTTTACATTTTTATTATACCACAAGAAAAAATAAAAATTCATTAATCCTTTTATTTTTTTACATTTTTGTCTTTTAAAAGTGATAAAAAATCAATTATTGTTATTTGAGCTGGAAAAAATATTTTAGTTATAATTATACTTATCGTTTCTGTGTAAAAAAGTATGATTATAACTAAAAAAATATAAATTTTATTTCTCATTTAAAATAAATTCCCTTTTCGCTTTATAAAATTTAATTTCTAATCTCTTGATTGAAAATAAAGACTTCTATATGGTATAATATTAATTAGATTTCACTATTATGTAAAAAGGAGAGAAAATTATGAGCGGATTGAAAAAAATAAACGAATTTTTGAAAAAGAATATTGAAAATTCAAAATGTGATTACGCAATACCTAAAAGATGGATGCCAGAAGGTTATGAAGGTAATATAAAACTTTCTGGAAGAAAATTTTTTGTTAATCCTTATGAGTATTTTAGTAAAATTATAGACAAAGTAATAGATAATTCGAATCCTTCGAATGATTATACAAAACCTCTATCTTTTGTAAATAATGATAAAGATGCTTCGTGGGTAAAAAAAAGTATCATGTACGGTGCTCATGTTAGATCCACATCTGCTTATATACATTCTTCAAATAATATATTCAAACCTGTTGATGAAAATGGTTATTCTAACAGAGGTACTTTTTTAAAAATGATTTCAATTTTAAATTATGTAAAGCAGTTTAATGTAGATTGCTTATATCTTTTACCTATAACGCAATCGAGTGACCAATTCAAAAAAGGTGAAGTGGGATCTCCTTATTCGGTTAAAAATTTTTTTGATGTGGAAGCAGATTTTCATGATACTTTGTTAAAAGATTATTTTAATCAAAGAGAAGAATTTTCTGCTTTTGTTGAAGCGGCTCATATGTTAGGCATAAGAATAGTATTAGATTTTGTTCCAAGGACTTCAGCAAGAGATAATAAATTAATTTTAGAACATCCAGATTGGTTTTATTGGATTGATATTAAAGAGTTGAATTCTTATAAACCACCAAAAATAGAAAATCTAAAATTCGAGCAACCTTCAAAAGAAAATTTAAGTATCTTATATTCAAATCCTGAAGTGAAAAAACATCTAGCGAAATTCAGATTTGACCCCAAAACTCAAAATCCTGCAAAATGGGAAAAATTTGTTGAAAAAAATAAAGACAATCCAAATTTTTTAGATGAAATAATTAGAGAATTTAAACTGATTACAGTTCCGGGATTTTCTGATTGGATAAATGATAATCAACCTACTTGGGATGACGTTACATTCTTAAGGATGTATAATACACATCCAGAAGAAGCTTTAAAATATATTGAATCAAATCAGCCTCCTTACGTTCTTTTTGACGTTATAAAATCAAGCGTTTTTCCTGGAACTGAAAAAAACGAAGAATTGTGGGACTCTGTAACAAGCATTATGCCATTTTATCAGAAAAATTTTGGTATAGATGGTGCAAGATTAGATATGGGACATGCTTTACCAAGCGAACTTGAAAGATTGATAATTAAAAAAGCTAAAGAATTTGATCCCGCTTTTGCGTTAATAGCCGAAGAATTAAATATGGATAATCATGTTAGAGCTTTTAATCTTGGTTATGATGGTATCTTGGGTAATTCTTGGTGGACGCTTCCAAGAGTTGATGAAGGTTGGTTGAAAAAAGTATTTAAAACTTTAATGCCTGAAATTTCAGTTCCTGCTTTTGCTGCTCCTGAAACCCCTGATTCTCCAAGAGCTGTCGAAAGAAAATATGGCGAATCTTTTTCAAAATTAGCGGCTGTTTTAAGTTCATTTATGCCAAATGGTATTACTTTTATAAATTCTGGATTTGAAATTCTTGAAAAACAACCAATGAATACAGGACTTGATTTTGAAAATCCTAATGAAGAAAAATATAAATCTTTATCACCTTCTGATCAATTTTATGGAAAATTAGCTTTTTTTGATTGGTATGTAATGCATTGGGATACAGATCACCATATTGTCAAATTGTTAAAACTTTTGGGAAAAATTAAAAAAGAAAATGAAAAATTAATTAATGATATTTCTTATTATAAATTTATTGATATAAATGAAAAAGGTTTTGTTATATTCTGGTGGGATGGAAAAAAAGGTTTATTAATTCCAATAAACATAGACGTAAATCATCCATTTTATTTTGAAGTTGACCTTGGTTTTCATACATGGAAAGGCTTTCATAAAATTACTACTTTGATTGAAAACTATAGAAGAGGGGAAAGTACGTGGGAAATTCATGACGGCAAATTAAAAGTTAGTCTTAATCCTTTTGAAGCAAGAGTTTTTTCAATAGAATAAAAAATGCAGACTTTGTCTGCATTTTTTATGATTTTAGAACCAAATACATATCAAATTCTTTATCGCTAGGAAGTTTTGTAACAAATTTTAAAATGCTCCCATCAACCGATACTTTTAACGCTTTACCTTCAACAACAGAAGGCGGGGTTATGTTTATTGTATAACCAATTTTTTCTAAACTTGTTGCGATTGTACCTGAAATCATATTTCCTAATTCTCCAATAGCACTTGTAGCCATTTCATCAAATTCATCAAGTTGCATCATACCTTCCATCATTTTATTTACAATTTCTAATGCTGTATCTATCTGAAGTGTATACACAACATTACCTTCTAAAACCCCATTAAAACCTATTGTAGTAACAATACCATAATTACCATCTATTGATTTTTGTAATTTTGGTTTTTCTAATTTTAAATTTAATTTTGCCGCATTTTTAAAAGTTTCTGTCAAAGAATTCAAAACTGCATTTATAATTTTTACATCTACCATAAACTTCACCTCCAAAATAAATTCTCTATATATAATATCAAAAAAAAGTTACGTTAAAATTACAAAAAAAATTTATGTTGCTATTAAGAAAATAAAAATTCAATTTTCCAATTGATTTATCCTCAAAATAATCGAAAAAAATTATTAAATAAAAACTAAAAAAATAAAACAGGCAGTAAAAACCCTGTTTTATTTATATGAAAATTCTGTTCCTTCGGGTGTATCTTTAATAATAACATTAAGTTCTAATAATTTGTCTCTTATATAATCAGACATTTCATAATTTTTTTCTTTGCGCATTTTATTTCTAATTTCTATAAGAGCTTTTATAAATTCATCCGAATTTGTCTTTTCATCTTCAACTTTTTCTGTTTTTTCAAAAGCTCCCAAAACCGTGCCTATTTCATTTCTTATAAGATGATATGTTTCTTTAATTTTTAATTCAGCTTTTTCATTCAAAGCATTAGCTAATTCTTTCGATAAATTAAAAACTAATGCTATTGTTTTAGGGGTGTTAAAATCCAAACTCAAATATTCGGTAAATTCTTTTATTTTTTCTTTCATGAAATTAGTTTTTTCAATATCTGGAACAAATCCCTCAAAATAATCTTCTGCTGATTTTAAAATATTATTTACTCTATCTACAGAAATTTTTTGTGACGCAAGACCTGCTTCATCTAACTCTATAGGTGCTCTGTAATGTTTGCTGAGCATAAATATTTTTACTGTATCTGCTCCATATTTTTCTACAGCTTCTCTTACAAGCCATATATTTCCTATAGATTTTGACATTTTATCACCAGAAATTTTGAGCATTCCATTATGTATCCAATAGTTAGCAAACTCTTTCCCTGTTTTTGCAATAGACTGAGCTCTTTCATTTTCATGATGCGGAAAAAGAAGATCGTTGCCTCCCGCATGAATATCAAAAGTTTCTCCAAGTAGTGAGGTAGACATTGCTGAACATTCTATATGCCATCCAGGACGCCCTTTACCCCAAGAGCTTTCCCAATATGGTTCGCCTTCTTTTGATGCTTTCCATAACACAAAGTCTAATACATCTTTTTTTGCTTCATTTGCTTCTATTCTTGTTCCTGAAACCATATCTTCTATTTTTCTATGAGATAATTCACCATATTTTTCAAATTTTTTTACATCAAAATAAACATCATTGTTTTCTGCTACGTAAGCAAAACCTTTTTCAATAAGTACTTCTATATAATTAATTATTTCATTTACATAATCAGTTGTTTTAGGATGAAAATTTGCAGGTCGAACATTTAATGCGGTTATATCTTTCCAATATTCATTTATATATCTTTCAGAAACCGTTTTTATATCTGCACCGGTTTCATTTGCTTTATTAATTATTTTATCGTCAATGTCTGTAAAATTTTGAGCCATTATAACTTTATATCCTATATACTCAAAAAATCTTCTCATAGAATCAAACACGATAATAGGCCTTGCATTTCCTATATGAATTAAATTATATATAGTAGGTCCACAAACATACATTGTTACAACATCTTTTTTTATTGATTTAAAATCTATGAGTTTACTTTTAAGGCTATCGTAAAGCCTCACATTTATCATGCAGACACCACCCTTTCAATTCTTTGAATTGTTCTTGCTCTTCCTATCAAATGTATTGATTTCACTAAATCCGGGCCATGAAACTCATTCGTAACTATTTTTCTTAAAGCCTGATAAAAAGCTTTTTTATCAGGAGAACATTCTTTCATTGACACTTTTATATTTTCTAAAAGTGTTTTTGATGTCCATTCCTGATCATTTTGAAAAAGTTCGACCGATTTTTTTATAGTCAGCAAAACATTCTTTGATTCCATAAATTCTTTCAATTCAACATCTTGTAAGTCTAAATCAAAATCCTCTATAAAAGCTCTTAATTTCTCAGGTATTTCTGTTAATTCATCAATTGATACTTTCATAAGCTCAATAGCTTCTAAAAGCCATTTTTTATTATTTTTACATTGTTCTTCTGATAAAATTCCCGCCTTTACTATAAAAGGAATTGAAAGATTATAAAGCCTTTCTGTTTCAGTGTTTCTTATATAACACCCATTCATCCACTTTAGTTTCACATCATCAAAAATAGCCGCACTAGAATTAACCCTGTTAAAATTAAACTCTTTTACCATTTCTTCCATTGGCATAACTTCTTTTTCTTCTGGATGCGACCACCCTAATAAAGCTAGATAATTTAAAACAGCTTCTGGCAAATAACCATTATATCTAAACTCTTCAACAGATGTTGCTCCGTGTCTTTTTGAAAGCCTTTTTCCGTCCGCACCTAAAATCATTGAAACATGTGCAAATTCAGGAGTTTCTTCTTCAAAAGCTTCATAAATAGCTAATTGTCTTAATGTATTAGATAGATGATCATCGCCTCTTATTACGTGAGTTATTTTCATCATCATATCATCTATAGTAACTGCAAAATTATATGTGGGTAATCCATTACTTCTTATTAAAACAAAATCTCCGATAGAGCCTTCTTTAAACACAACCTTTCCTTTAATAAGATCGTTAATTACATATTCTTTTTGATTCATTTTGAAAAAAATTACAGGTTTAAGTCCTTTTGAAACATATTCCGCAATTCTTTCTTTTGTATTGAATTGAGTCATCATTTCATTTGTATAATGTGTTGACTGTCCTGATTCCAACAAATCATTTTTTATTTTTTCAATTTCTTCAGGATATATATAACTTTCATAAGCTAACCCCTTTTCTAAAAGTTCTTGGGCTTTTTCCAAGTAAATCATAGTCCTTTCACTTTGTCTGTAAGGACCGTAATCACCGTCTATTTTTGGTCCCTCATCCCAATCTAATCCAAACCAAGTTAATGCTTCTATTAATTGATCTTCAGATTTTTTTGTTGATCTTTCTACATCTGTATCCTCTATTCTTAAAATAAATTTCCCATTATTTCTTTTTGAATATAAATAATTGTATAAAGCGGTTCTTGCGCCTCCCACGTGCAAAAAACCTGTAGGACTTGGAGCAAACCTTGTTCTTATTTCTTTCATCAAAAAAACCTCCTTAAAAAATTGAAATAGCTATATTAATTTTTGTAGTTTTGCTATAGAATAAGCGCATATCGTTTTTGAATCTGTTATTTCACCTTTTATTATTTTTTCTTCGAAATCTATCAAATTAATTTTATAAATTTCCAAAAATTCATCTTCATCAGTATTTGAATGTCCAAAGGTTAAATCTTTTGCTAAAAACAAATGAAGAATTTCATTAGAAAAACCTGGAGTAGTGTGAATAATTCCAAGTTTTATCCAATTTTTAGCAGTAATTCCGGTTTCTTCTTTAAGTTCTCTAACACCACACTCTAAAGGATCTTCATTAATAAAATCAAATTTCCCAGCAGGAATCTCTATTAAATTGTTTCTTATAGGAAATCTATATTGATTTACTAAATAAATATTATTTTCAAAATCTATTGGAAAAACCGCTACAGCTCCTGGATGTTCTACAACTTCTCTGAATGCTGTTTTATTATTTGGAAGTGTTACGGTATATTTTTTTACGTCTAATATATTACCTTTAAATTTTTGTTCAAAAGAATTTTCTTTTTCTTCAAATTTTATATCAATCATCCCCTGTTTTTTTACATATAAGATAAGTTATATCATCCTCAAAAGGATTTTCTTCATCATAAGTTTTTTTCAAAATTTTTCTTATATCAAGATTAACTTCTTCAATCTCCAATTCTTTTAATTTTTCAGAAATTAATCTTTCAGAAATACCTTCAATTTCAGTTTCTATTAATCCATCTGTATAAATAAAAAAAGAATCATTTTTATTAAAATTATACGTCTCCTCTTCATAATTTTCTTCTGCCATCTCACTAAAAATACCTAATCCAAGAGGTAAATTTGTTTTTTTAGATAACTTTATTTCGTTATTTATACAAAAAATAGGGCTTAAATGCCCGAAACTTGAAAAGACTATTTGATCCTTTTTAATTTTTAGCAGAAGTAATGTAAAATAACTTCCGTCAAAAAAATATTTTTTCACATATTTTTCTAATTTTAAAGCTATTTCTTTTAAATCTGTAATATTTCTAAATTTTATTATATTTTCTAAACTTTGTTTTACTGTTAAAGATAATAAAGTTGAGGAAAAACCGTGCCCTGAAACATCTACTATATAAATAAATTTTTCATCTTCAGATAAGTTTATGATGCCAAAAATATCTCCCGAAACTTTAAATGAAGGTAAAAAAAACCACGAAAATTTATATTTTTTAAAGCAAACCTCATTGAATTCCGGATCAGGAAGCATCCTTCTCTGTATAAGTCTTGAAATATTTAATTCTTTATCCATTATTTTTAAATAATCATTTAATTTTTTTTGTGTTTTATATAATTTAGTATGAGTCTTTATTCTTTCCATGACTTCTATTACTTCTGCCGGTTTAGTTATATAATCAACGCCACCGACTTCAAATCCTCTTGCTTTATCTTCAATTTCATTTAATGCACTCAAAAAAATAATCGGTATTTCAGATGTTTTTTTATGTTTTTTTAAAACTTTACATACTTCATAACCACTTATATCAGGCATCATTATATCTAATAATATGACATCAGGTAGCACTTTGAGGGCTAGTTTTATTCCTTCTTCACCATTAGGGGCTTCATAAAGATCGAAATTTTCTAGCCTGTCTTCAATTAACGTTTTTATGTACATTCTATTTATTTCAGAATCATCGATAATTAAAAGTTTATTTTTTTCAATAATATTATTTTTCATTTAAATGTTCTTCCGAAAAATTGTAAGGCAAAAGTTCTTTCACACTAGTATATTTAAAATCTCCGTTTAAGTTTGAAAGAATAATTTCAAAATCTCCAAATTCACTTACCACCTGCCTACACGCACCACAAGGACTTACAGGTTCTTTTGTATCAGCGACAACAACCATACACCTAAAATTTTTTTCTCCATTTGAAACAGCTTTAAAAACCGCATTCCTTTCAGCACAAACGGTAAGTCCAAATGATGAGTTTTCAACATTACAGCCGGTATAAATGTTCCCTTTTTCAGTCAAAATAGCTGCACCAACTTTGAATTTTGAATAAGGCACATACGCATTTTCTCTAACTTTCAATGCTTCTTTGAACAAAATATTCACATATTCTTTATTGTTCAAAATCATCATCTCCTGTAAAATTATCTGATTTTACTGACAAAGTAACTTTTACTTTATCAATTTTATTAACGGTAATAGAAACAACTTCAAATTCATAATTGTCAAATATTACTTTTTCTCCTGGTTTTGGGAATCTTTCAAGTTGTTCTAACAAAAAACCACTGACTGTTTCAAATTCTGTATCAGGGAAATCAGCATCAAGTTCCCTTTCTATATCGTTTATTGGAGTAGAACCATTAACAAGAATACAATTTTCATCAATTTTCGTTATATTTGACTCTTCAACTAAATCATCGTATTCATCAAGTATTTCTCCCGTTAACTCTTCTATGACATCTTCAAGAGTTACAAGCCCGGCTGTTCCTCCGTATTCATCTACTACTATTGCCATATGTGTTCTGTTACTTAAAAACAATTTCAGTAAATCTTTTGCTTTCATAGTTACTGGCACAAAAAAAGGTTTGTGCGCAAACTCAACAAGAAACATTTTTTCAACTTCTTCTAATGTATTTTTATTATTTATTATTTTAAACAAGTCTTTCGCATAAAATATTCCCGTTACATTATCTATATTTTCCTTAAAGACAGGGATTCTTGAATACCCTTCTTCATTAATAATTTTTATTATATCTTTTACAGTTTCCGTATCTTCTGCCGCTGCAATTTCAACCCTTGGTGTCATTATTTCTCTAACAGATGTTTCACGCATTTCAAGGCTTCTTTGCATAAGATATTTTTCTTCTTTTTCAATAATTCCTTCTTCATGTCCTATATCTAAAAAACTCATTAAATCATTTTCAGTAATGAACGTATCGTCTTTTCCTATAGGATCTCCACCAGATATTTTTATTACAAAACTTGATATTTTAACTAAAAACCACACTAATGGTGTAAGAAGAACATTTAAAAATCTAATTAATTTAAAAGTAAATTTAAAAAATTTTTCATGGTATCTTTTTGCGTAAACTTTCGGAGTTATTTCACCGAAAATCAAAATCATTAAAGTTAAAGCCCCTGTTGCTACCGCAACTGATTTTCCAGCAGCAGGAAAAAATGTCGACACAAAAACTGTAGTCAAAGAAGATGCCAAAATATTTACTATATTATTCATTATCAGAACTGTAGTTAAATATTGATTAGGATTCTCAAAAAATTTTTTTAAATAATTCTTCTTTTTGGAATCTGTTTCGTTTTCAAACAAATCTCTTAACTTGTGTTTTCCTAATGCTGTAAACGCTGTTTCTGAACCAGAAAAAACTGCCGATAAAAATATAAGAAATACTATAGATAAACCTAAATAAATAATGTTGGTACTACTTAACGGGTCTTCCACTTAACACACCTACCTTAATAAATTTATGAATTTTTTTTGAAGCCATAACCTAAGGCTTCGCTATTTTGAAGAACTACTACAAAAGCTTCTGAATCACATTCATTTATAATCTTTTTTAACAATCCTATTTCCGAACGGGATATAGTTACCATAACAATATTTTTATCCTGTTGTGTATATCCACCTGTTGCTTTTATATATGTAATACCTCTATCTAATTTTTCATATATTGTTCCTTTTATTTTATCATGATATTGACTTATAATCAAAACGGTTTTTGTCGCTTCTAATCCTGTTAAAACTGCATCAATAACTTTTGCAACTATAAAAATCGTAATTAACCCGTACATTGGTATCATTGGATTTATAACTACAGAAGAAAAAGTTATTACTGCATCTGCTATTATTAAACCCGCTCCCACTGAAATTGCCATATATTTATTGAAGATCATAGCTATTATATCCGTTCCACCTGTAGTTGCACCCCGCCAAATAACAAGACCCATACCAAAACCTGAAATTACGGCACCATAAATTGCACTCATTAAAATGATATCTGTTCCACCGCTTCCGCCGTGTCTCTGAATCATCTCAGGTATAAAAGTATCTAAATTTAATGCTTGCTGCATTAGATCAGCAAAAATAGATAAAGTAACCGCTGAATAAATACTTTTTATTCCAAACCCAAGTCCAAGTAACTTAAACCCAACAGCAAACAATACAACATTGTAAATTAACATTTGTGCTCCCAACCACCAACCAAACAAATAGTTGAAAACAACTGACAAACCACTAACTCCTCCAGCAACTATATTATACGGGAGTAAAAACATTACTAAACCTAATGCGGTAAAAAAAGTACCTGCAGTAATAATAATATAATCAACTGCAGTTTTTTTGTAATCTTTTTTCTTATCTTTAATCAGATTCATAGCTTTTCCTCCACTTATATTTTTGCGGATCATTAGACAATATTATAGCATATATTTTAATTTTAATAAACTATATAACTAACTTTTTTTCTTTAGCAATTTCTTTTAAGTATTTCTTTTCTTTAGAATTTGGTTTCGGGATTTCAACGTTTATTTTAACGTATAAATCGCCTCTTTTTCTACCTGTATAATTTGGAAGACCATAATTTTTTATTCTAAGGACTGTTCCTGGATTTGTACCTTCAGGAATTTTTTCTGTAAGGTCCCCCTCTAAAGTAGGAATAATTATTTTTCCTCCAAGAGCTGCTAAAACATAATCTATTGAAATTTGGGTTTCTAAATCTGCTCCTTTTCTAACAAAAGTACTATTTTCGTTTATCCTCAAATGAAGAATTAAATCTCCGTCAGGCCCTCCATTTTTTCCGGCATGCCCCTTTTCTCTTATTCTTAAAGAATATCCATCTTCTATACCACTGGGAATAGTAACTTCCAATCTTTCCTTTTTATGGAGTTTGCCACTTCCTGAACATTTATCACATCTTTTTTCAATTATTCGTCCTTGCCCACCACAAGTATGACATACAGATGTTTTTACAAATACTCCTAAAAATGTTCTCTGTTCTTCTTTTATCTGCCCTACTCCGTTACATCTGGGGCAAGTTGAAAAGGAGGTTCCGTTTTCTGAACCATTTCCATTACATGAATCACAAGATTTTGTCCTCGTATATTCTATAAGTTTTTTCGTGTCATATAAAACATCTTTTAAATCAAGTGTAACATAAACTCTTATGTCTTCACCTCTTACCGGAGGATTACTTGACCTTGTTCTGCCCCTAGAAGAAGTTCCTCCTGTAAACATATCAAAAAAATCTGAAAACGGACTTCCCGCATCTGATTCAGCAAATCCCCCGCCAAAAAAATCTTTAAATATGTCTTCAAATCCTCCTGTTTGATTTCTTCCGTTTCCTGGCATTCCGCCATCAGGTATAAATCCAAACCTATCATATAGTTTTCTTTTTTCTGGATCTCCTAAAACTTCATATGCTTCCTGAATTTCTTTGAATTTAGTTTCCGCAACATGTTTATTCTCTAGATGTTTATCAGGATGCCATTGTTTGACAAGTTTTCGATATGCTTTTTTTATGTCTTCTGCCGTAGCATTTTTATCAACTTCCATTATCTTATAATAATCTTTTTTTTGAGGCATTATTCTTCACCTTCCATTTTTTCTTCAGTTTTGATTTGCTCATTTCCTTCTTCTTTTTCTTCAACAAAATGTTTTTGCTCTATATTTATTTCTTCTTTTTTAGGTTTAACGGCTACAGAAACTTTTGCAGGCTCTACAACTTTATCTTTTATTTTATATCCATAAATCTGCGAATTAAAAATGTGATATTCTTGAATTTCATCCGTTTCAATTTTTTCAACAACCTCATGTTCGAATGGATCAAAAGGTTCGCCTTTTTTTGGATTAATGAATTTTAGATCGGAATTTTCAAAAGATTTTAAAAAATCTTTAAAAACCATATCAACTGCTTTTAAAAATTCTGGGCTATCTTTATAATTCATAGATAAAGCTAACTTTTGAAAAGGAACAATGAAATTTTTTAATGTTTTTTCTTTCGATTTTTGCTCAATTTCTTTTTTTTCTCTAATTACAATTTCTTTATAATGTTCAAAATCACTTTTTATTGAAATTGCAGCTTCTTTATATTTTGAAGCATCTTCTTGAGATTTTTTTAACTCTTCATTCAAATCTTTATCTTTATTTTTTAGTTCTTCGTTTTCTTTTTTTAGTGTTTTTATCTCTTTTTCTAAATTTTCCATCTTCTTTTTAATTTTATCCGACATTTTTAATTCCTCCGTTTTTTTTATATGAATCAGTTGAGTAACTGAAAAAGCAAAAAATAGTTCTAAAATATATCTAAAAACGTTCTCTATTTTTTTTATAATGTTTTAAAGTGGGTTAGTTGGTCAGGAAAATCCATTAATAATTAAAAGCAAAAAAAGATTAAAGATTCTTTATAATGCATTGAGAATTTTCGTTCAAAAACCTGTCCACCCCGTCAACCTTCGGTTTCCACCCCTCAAGAAGGGAATTAAACACTGAAGCTTGTTTTAGCGTTATTTCTGATCAACTGTTTGCTGACCAACATTGTCATGGGTGCTGTAATGCCGCGCCTCCTTGGGAACGGTAGTTGAGCAATCGTTGAACCATTGTTTAACGCAAAAGATGAATGTTTTTGCCTGCGCTGTAACGCCGTGCAAATTTCGGCGTGGTTGTTACACTACATTAAATGCAGTCTGGACCTGTCGCCTATGTTTTTTATAACACAATGTAGGGAATTAAATAATAAAATTATTTTGATGAAATCCCTTAAAAACTTAGCAACTTTTTACTTAGCAACTTTTTCATTCTCTATAAACCAATGTTACGTTTAATTAACATATTTCGTTTGTTAAAGATTTTTTGATATAATTTCAGAGAATCTCGAATTATATTCTTTTAAAACTTTATAAATCTTTTCATATTCGTTAAATTTATCTCCTATAAATAATATTCTTCCAATAGTATGGCTGTCTTTACAATATGACGAATAAAAAAAGCCTAAATTTTTTAACGATTTAGAGTTTATATCATTTCCAAAAAATAATTTTATATCGGTAGAATACTCCAAGCCTTTAAAGATTTCGTTTTTTATACCGTCATTTTCAATTAGCATAGTTAAACTTTCAATACATTCCAAACTCGGCTTTGTTGAGGAAATAATTTTTTCCAAACCATATACAATATATTTTTTTCTTGCAAATTCGTCTAAAAGTCCCTTTATAAGTTCCATCATATTTGAAACCCTTATATCATCTGTTTGAAAATATTGATTTTTAACACCCAGAAATATTTCTTGAAGAGATTTACCCGTCAAACCTGAATTTAACATCATTTCAAGCTCTTTTGCTTTGGGGAGACCATAACTATCAACGGTACGAGATATAGTCATTCCAAGATTAGTCATAAAACTGACTACAAAAGCGTATTCTGTTAAAGGAGTTACAACTGCTCTCGTAATATAAATATATTTGGGATCAGGATATTCAAAAATAACTAATCCATTTAGTAAAGAAGAAATCATTTTTGAAATATTCTCAAACATATGATTTAAATCATAAAACTTATAGTTTTTTGGCAGATCAATAAATGCCTCTTTTCTTGAAAAAACTTCGTCAATTATTTCAAAATACATTTTTAAAGCTTCGTCAGTGGGAATTCTTCCACCACTTGCATGTTGCTGATAAATGTATTTTAGGTGTTGAAGTTTTTGCATATCATTTCTCACTGTTGCACTGCTAGCTTTTACATCAGAATTTTCAAGAACATCTTCTGAACTGACAGGTTTTTTAGTTTTTATATATATTTCAACAATAGATAGCAAAATATTTTTTTGCCTTATAGATAAACTCATGCCCATTTTTATCACTCCTTTTTTATGAGTGCTAACTTAATGATATCAATATTTTTTTACTTTGTCAAATACAAAAAGAAAATTTTATATAAAATTTTTTAGGGGGGTGTCATTTTGAAAATAAAAAATGTTATAGAACTGTTATCGGATAATATTTTAAAGAGTAATGTTACAAATGAAAATTTGGATTTAAAAAATGTTAAAGACAACGCCTCCGTCGTTGAAAAAAATGACATTTTTATTGCTTTAAAAGGAGAGGCTTTTGACGGTCATAATTTTATTTTAGAAGCAACAAAAAATAATGCTGGATTAATTATCGTTGAAAACACTTCAAAACTTATCAATCTGAAAGATAGTATAAATTTTTTACAGGTTAAAAATACAAAAAAAGCTCTTGCAGTACTTCTTCACAAATTTTTAGAGGTTAGTTCGAACGATTTTAAACTTTTTGGTGTAACTGGAACTAATGGTAAATCTACTATAGCAACTTTATTGCATCATATTTTAAGAGAAAATAAGAAAAAATCATCTTTAATAAGCACTGTGGAAGTTAAAATTAATGATGAATTTATTGAAGAATCTTATAATACCACACTAAGCATTCCTAAAAATGCTAATTTGTTGAAACTTAGCAAAGAAAGAAATGTTGAATTTATAAATATGGAAGTTTCTTCTCACGCACTAACGCAAAAAAGAATTGAAAATTTATCTTATGACTTATTGGCTTTTTCAAATATCACCAGAGATCATCTCGATTATCATAAAGACTTTGAAGATTATAAAAATACTAAGTTGTCTTTATTAAAATTCTTAAAATCAAAAGGAAAAGTTATTGTTAACTTAGATAATTTCGATATAAATGATTTCGATATTCCAAAGAATCAAATAATAACATACGGTTTTGACGAAAACTCTGATTACATAGTAAAAGATGTTGTAAAAAGTGTTTTTCAAATGAACTTTAAACTTATAACTCCTGAAAAAGAAGAAATAACTTTATATTCTTCTATAACCGGAGATTTTAATGCTTTAAATATTACTGCAGCTGTTGCTGCGGCAAGATTTTATGGAATAGATTATGAAGAAATTAAAAAAGCAATCATATCTTTCAACGGTGTTCCTGGAAGATTTGAACTCGTAAATAATAGCAAAGCACTCGGTTTTTTTGTTGTTGTTGATTTTGCGCACACTCCTGATGCTCTTGAAAAAGTTTTAAAGAACGCTCGCGAAATGGTAAAAGGTAGAGTGATAATAGTTTTTGGTGCAGGCGGCAATGCGGATATTGGCAAAAGAAAAATAATGGGAGAAATTGCAAGCAATTATGCAAATATAATAGTACTTACGAATGATGATCCAAAAGATGATGATGAAGATAAAATTATTGAAAATATTAAAGAAGGCGTTGATAAAGAAGATAATTTCATCATAATAAAAGATCGGGAAAACGCAATAAATGCTGCAATAAATTTTGCAAGCAGAGAAGATATTGTCATAATTTCTGGAAGAGGCCATGAAAAATTCCAATTGTTTGCTAATGGGAAAAAAGTTAAATTTAACGATTATGAAGTTGCCGAAAAAATTATAGATAATTTAAGAAAGAATTTAAAGAAATGACTTTAAGAGAATTAGTTTATAAAAATTATAATTTTGTTATTGATTCCCGCCAAGTAAAAGAAAATGATGTTTTTTTAGCTTATAAGGGTGAAAAAGCAGACGGACATGATTATGTGGAAGAAGCTTTCAAAAAAGGTGCTTCTTATTGCGTTGTTGAAAAAAAGTTGAATTATAATAATTCAAATATAATTATTGTAGAAAGTGTTGAAAAAGAAATTTTAATTTTGTCTTCTGAAATGATAAGTAAAGCAAATTTAAAAATAGGTATAACGGGATCTACTGGAAAAACAACTACTAAAGAAATCCTTTACGAGATGTTAAGGCATTCTTTAAAAGTTTTTAAAACAGAAAAAAATTATAATACAGAAATAGGGATTCCATTAACTATATTGAATAATTATAACGGCGAAGAAGTTGTTATTTTAGAAATGGGCCTTCAAAAAGAAAATGATTTAAAATATTTAACAGAATTTTATAGAATCGATGTGGCATTTATTACTAATATAGGGCATAGTCATATTGAATTTTTAAAAACGCTTGAAAATGTCGCTGTTGAAAAAATGAAAATAACATCTAATATGGAAAAAGGTCTTTTAATATGTTTTGGAGATAACGACTATCTTAATTCAATTATTCCAAATCATTTAAACTTTTTAAATTTTGGTAAAAATGAGAATAATTCGGGTTTTTTAATTTACTATGAATATGTTAAAGAAAAAACAAAAGTTTTATTTGAAATACACAAAAAACAAGTTTTATTGACTTTAAATAATTTTTGGTCTGAAGGGCAACTTTTAGATCTTCTCGCTTGTTTGATTTTCGTAATTTATATTGAATTTCCAATTGATCCTTTTATAATAGAACAAATAAAGCTTCCTGAAAATCGTTTTCAAATTTTCAAATCAGAAAACGGAATCATAATTTCGGATTGTTACAACGCAAGCCTTGAATCTTTTAAATCCGGATTTGAAAGTATAAATAAAATAAAAGATTATAAAAAAATTCTTATTATGGGTGAAGTAAAAGAACTAGGAGAAATATCTCAAGAAATTCATAATCAAATAGTTACTCAAGCAAAAAATATTTTTGATAAAATATTTTTTTATGATCCGAACAAAAAATTTATATTTGATGAAGTTATATTTTTTGATAAAATTGAAAATATATCTAATATTATAAACGAACATAAAAGTTATTTAATATATTTAAAAGCATCTAATAGTATTGGTTTTGAAAAATTTATAAAAGAGCGAGGGATTTTATGATTCTAATTTTTTCTTTAATTACTTTTGTTATTCTTTTATTTCTTTATCCAAAATATATTTCATGGCAAAAAAAAATGAAATATGGTCAACATATAAGAAAAGAAGGGCCTGACCTTCACAATTATAAAGAAGGAACTCCAACGTCTGGCGGACTTCTTTTTACTGTGGCAATTTCTATTAATTCTTTTCTTTTCTTTTTTGTTAATTCTAATCCAATTTTTTTAATAATTGGATTATCTGCTTTTTTATTCGGTTTTATAGGGTTTTTAGACGATTTTATCAGCGTTTTAAAAAAAGATTCTACGGGATTAAAAGCTTATCAAAAACTTATCTTGCAATTATTCTTTTCTTTAATAATTTTTTTAGTCATTAGATATTATAATTATAATTCTGAAATAATAATGCCTTTCACAAATTTGTCAATTGATTTAAAGTTTATATATCCTATATGGGTTATTCTTTTTATATCTTCTATGTCAAATGCAACTAACCTTACCGACGGATTAGACGGATTATCATCAGGAACATTTGTAATTTCATCTTTTTTTACCGTTATAGCAGCTTATAAATTATATAATGTAGATATATCTATCATATACCTTTTAATATTGCCTGTAGCAGCTTTTATGGTGTATAATATAAAACCTGCGAAAATTTTTATGGGAGATTCAGGGTCTTTAGCCTTGGGTGGTATTTTAGGTTCTTTTGCAGTTTATTATTCAATGGAAATATTTTTAATTTTTACTTGTTTTATTTTCATTATAGAGTTTTTTAGTGTTGTTCTTCAAGTTTTAAGTTTTAAAATCCGCAAAAAAAGACTTTTTTTAATGGCTCCCATCCATCATCATTTTGAATTAAAAAAATGGTCAGAAGAAAGAGTTGTAATGTTTTTTTGGTTTATAAATTTTTTAATAGGCATATTTGCTGTCGGAGGGTGAATGAATGAAATATTGTTTTATCGGCTATGGTAAAAGTAACAAAGATTTAATAAATTATATGGTAGATAAAGATTATGATTTGTTTGTAAGTCAAGATAAACCATTTGATGAAGTTACAAAACTTTACTTTAATAAACATAAAATAAGATTCGAAGAAAATCACGGAGAATTTATCAGAAGCTGTGATATAGCCGTAGTAAGCCCAGGAGTCCCTCCGTACGGAGAAGCCGCAAAAATAATTTTTGATAACAAAATAAATTATACTACCGAATTAGCAATGTCATGGAATCTTATAAAACAAAATAATAAAAATGCTTTATTTATAGGCATTACAGGTACAAACGGAAAATCAACTTCTACAAGTATGATAGGACATATTTTAATGGGAGAAGAGTTAGATACATTTATTGGAGGAAATATAGGAACACCTTTGATAAATGCTCCTTTTGATTATAAATATTATGTAGTAGAAGTAAGTTCTTTTCAACTTTTCTGGGGGAAAGATTTTTGCCCAGATATTTCTGTTATTTTAAACCTCGCACCAGATCATTTAAATTGGCACAGTACCCTTCAAGAATATTACGAAACCAAATTAAACATGGGCGTCAGGAGTATTGAAAATAATGGAATTGTTATTTTCAATACTGAATTACAAACGAATCTATTTAAATCTAAAAAAGCTGTTAAATTTAATAAAAAAATTTTAGAAAACGGTGTTTTTAATTTTGAAAATAATAAAATAAAAGTTGAAAATGAAGCTTTAAATTTTGACATTTATAAAGAAAATACAGTAGCTTCAATAATAACTTGTTTAAAACTTGGGATTTCTGAAAAAACTATTGAAGAAAGACTAAAAAATTTTAAACTATTAGAACATCGTTTAGAGTTTGTAAGAAAATATAAAGGCGTGACTTTTCTTAACGATTCAAAAGCCACAAATGTACACGCTGCTTATAATGCTTATAAAAGTTTTAGAGATAAAAATTATTATGCTTTTTTGTCCGGAATTCCGAAAAAAGAAGATTTAACTCCGTTAGTTGATGAACTAAAAAAGTATGCAAAAAAAGTTTATGTTTTTGGAGAAATGAAAAAAGAACTTTCTTTTTATAAATTAAATACTAAATTTATAAATGTCGATACTTTAGATATAGCTGTTAAAAATTCGTTTCAAGATACTTCTGAAGGAGATTATGTTATTCTTTCTCCAGCGGGAGCAAGTTATGATTTATTTGAAAACTTTATTCAACGTGGAGATAAATTTAAAGAAATTGTCAAAAATCTTGATTCTATTTAATTTTTTGTGGGTTTATTACTTTAGAAAGTAGGTTAGTTGGAAAGGAAAAGCTTTAAAAGCAAAAGCTTATAATGAAGTAGTAAACATTGGATAAAATAAACGCAAACAAGATCAAATTTTCTAAAAAACAAATTTCGCTCGGTCAAAAATTGCTAAAAATAGCAAACTCGCTACGCTCAGACATGCTATTTTCTGACGCATTTTTTGATTCGCTCAATTGTTTTTTTGACGAAAATTCTCAATTGCTCGCTACTTTATTTCATCCATATTTACCTTCAAAGCATTATAATAAAAAAAATTGATTATCTTTAATTTTATGTGGAAAATTATGAAAAGTAGAATCTTATTATTAGGAAAAGAAATTTATGAGATTTGTCATTTCGAACGAAAAAGTGTCCTTCTTTTGAGGAGAAATCTGCGGGTTTCCATTTTTATGTATTAAAATAATTTAATAAAAAACCAAAATGCGCAGATCTCTCCTCAAAAAAACGTCGTTCGAGATGACAGAGTGGAGAGTGTTAAAAAATTTTGTGTCACTTGCCACTATTCACTATTTAAACGCTTAACCAATTAAACATTTTTTGTTTTTCTTTACCAACTAAATATAAATTATTTTTAGCCACACTTTTTTCCATAGAACCAAAATCTTGTATAAGAGGTTTTTTTATGAACAAAAAGGATTTTAACACTAATTTTTATATTTATTTAACCTTACTAGGAATAACAATAACTTTAGGCGTTTTTTTTGTTTACAGTTCGCTATTTGCAGTTAGCTTTTTAAAAAACATAAACCCTTTAAACCGTTTATATTTACACATTTTCTCTCTTGCCATAGGTACTGGAGGAGCTATTTTGATGTTTACTCAAACCGCTTCTCTTATCAAAAGCAAATTTTTTATGTGGCTAATGTATTTTGGATTGATTTTTCTGTTAGTTTTTGTTCTAATTCAAAGACCTATTGCCGGTGTACATAGATGGATAATATTAGGGCCTGTACTTTTACAACCTTCAGAGTTGGCAAAATTTGTTATACCATTGTTTATAGCTTTTTTTTATGAAAATTATAAAGAAAAAAAAGATCCTTTTTTTCAACTTTTAATTCCTTTAATTTTATGCGGACTACCTATAATCCTCATATTTTTAGGGCCAGATTTAAGTTCAACCGTAATAATAAGTGTTGTTTCGTTTGCTTCAATCGCTTTATCATTAAGAAATAAACATCAATTTGTGCTTTTAATATTTTTGGTTATTTTATCGCTATTTATAGCTTTTTTATACAAAGATTCTTTATTAAACAACTATCAAAAAGAACGCCTTGTTAACATAGATAATTATCAAACAACACAATCTTTAAAAGCTATTAGATCTGGCGGAGCACTTGGAACAGCTCCTTTTGCTGGCACTTTAAAATATAATGTGCCTGAATCTTACAGCGATTTTATAATCGCTGTAATAGGCGAAGAGTGGGGGAAGATAGGTATATTTATGGTTTTAACCTTATTCTTCTTTAACAGTTATGAATTAGTAAAAATGGCTTATATAACAGGCGACCTAAAAACTTTTGTTTTTTGTAGCGCAACAGCTTTATGGATTTTTATTCAAGTATCTATAAACGCACTTGTTGGTCTTGGGGTTAGTTTTGTTCCAGTCACAGGAGTTACTTTACCTCTTATGAGTTACGGAAACTCCTCTTTAATAATTACACTATTTTCAATAGGTACTGCTTTAGGCCTAATAAAATCAAATGTAAATTTTTCAGAAAATAATAAAGATGAATTATAAAGAAGGTTTTTAAAATGAAGAAAAAACTAAAAGTTGTTATTGCGGGCGGCGGCACTGGCGGACATTATTATCCAGCAGTAAGTTTTTTAAACTATTTATCAAAATTTCATGATTTAGAAATACTTTATTTTGTTACCAAAAACAGAATAGAAGAAAAAAAGCTACATTTAGATCTGCCAAAAGCTAAAAAGATTATTTTAGATATTACGGGTCTTTTAAGGCCTTTGTATCATCCAAAAAATATAAAAAGAGTATATAATTCTTTATTAAATATATCTATAGCAGAAAAAAATATAGAGGAATTTAAACCTGATTTAGGTTTTTTAACTGGAGGATATGTGTGTTTTCCAGTTGCAAAAGCACTTAAAAAATGTAAAATTCCGTACTTTCTACATGAACAGAATTCTATTATTGGTATAACAAATAAATTAACTGCAAAAAATGCACAGAAAGTTTTTGTTTCTTTTGAAGAAACAAAGTTAAACGAAAAATATATTTTAAGCGGAAATCCAGTAAGAAATATTAATAATAAAATTAATAGAATCGCTCTTAAAGAATACGGTTTAAAAGACATTTCAAAAAGAACAATAGTTGTTTTTGGAGGGAGTTTAGGATCTAATGCAATAGATCAAATAATGAAAAAAATTTATTCAATAGATAAATCTAATAATTATATACATATAACTGAAAATAAAGATTTATTTTTACAATATGAAAATGTTAGAATATTTAATTATATAGACAACATACACGAGCTTTTTGCTATTTCTGACGGGGTTATTTCTCGGGCAGGGGCTACGTCTATAGCAGAATTTATTTTTTATAAAATCAAAAGTGCGTTAATTCCTTGGAAAAACGCAAGTGAGAATCATCAGCATAAAAATGCTATGACACTTAAAAAAATGGGATTAGCAGAAATTTTTGATGAAGATAATATTGATTATGATAAAATGTTAGAATATATAAATTCTTTTCAAATTAAATCAAATGATTTTGAGTGGATTCCAAAAAATGATAATGCAGTTAATATAATTTATGAAAACATTAATAAAGTTCTTTTGAATAATATTTGAGTGATAATAAAAAAGTTGAATAGTTTAAAGTTGGGCGTTTAGTCAGGAAAAACAGTATTTGAACGATATTTTTCCTTAATTGTTTTAAATGTTTTCCTTCTCAACTTTCTACTAACCAACTAAACAACTTTTTATAGATATAGGAGGTTTCATTTTAATGAAATATTTTTTTTCAGGGGTTGGCGGAATAGGAATGAGTTCATTAGCCTTGTACGCAAAAGATCATCTCAACGATGTTTATGGTTCAAACAATGAAGAAAATGATAGAACAATTTTTTTAAAAGATAAAGGCCTTAAAATTAGAATAGGTCATAATAGTGATATCCCAGAAGATCTTGATTGCTTAATTAAAACAACTGCTGTTAATGAAGATAATCCTGAAATTATTTCTGCACGACAAAAAAATATAAAGGTTATTAACAGAATGGATTATTTAAATGAGATTATGAAAAAAAATTTTAGTATAGGTATAAGCGGTACTGACGGAAAAACTTCTACAACAGCAATGATATCTAAAATTTTTATAGATGCGAATAAAAATCCGACTATATTTTTAGGCGGTATTCACGATAGTTTAGAAGAAGGAAATTATAGGAGAGGAAATAATCTTATTATCTCTGAAGTAGATGAAAGTGATGGATATGTTAAAAACTCTGTTAATGATGTTTCTGTAATACTTAATCTTAAACCAGATCATCTGGAACATTATAACGATTGTTTTGAAAAATTAAAAGCGGCAATTAAAAATTATATCCTAAATACAAGAAAAATCAGTTATATAAATAATGACGATAAAATTTTAAAAGAAATATCTTGCGAATATAAAAATATTAGAACAATCGGATCTGATAGCAGTGCCGACTATTATTATAAAAATAGAAAACAACTTGAAAAAAAACAAAGTTTTGAAATTTTTCATAAAGAAAAAAATTTAGGCGAGATATCTTTAAACTTACCAGGAGTAATTTATGTATATAATGCCCTATTTGCCGTTGCAGTTTCTTTAGATTACGGCATTGATTTTAAAACAATAAAAAATTCTCTAGAAAGTTTTAATACTGTAAATAGAAGATTTAATATTTTATATGAGAACTGCGGAAAATTCATAGTTGATGATTATGCACATACCCCTGAAGAAATATTACAAACAATAAAAGCTGCAAAAGAATTTTTCCCTAACAAAGAGATTATTGCCATATTTCAACCACATAGATACACAAGGTTAAACAGAGAGTTCAATAATTTTATAAAAGCACTTGAATCCGTTGCTCTTGTTTATGTATATAGAATATATTCTGCTTTTGAAAACCCAACATATTTAACAAACGAAAAAATGATTGTAGATAAATTACAAGAGAAAAATATTAAAAGCGAATTTATTGAAACTCCGTCACAAACAATTCAAAAACTTGAAGCCCATTCAAATTGTGTATATTTGTTTTTAGGTGCAGGTGATATAACTAACGTTGCAAAAGAATATTCAAAATATCTAATTATCAATAGCGTAACTAAGTAACTTGGATTTGTAATGAGATGTTTTCTTTATGTTTTCTTGACATAAATATAGTTTTATGATAAACTATATTTGTTGTTGAAACAGACACAGAAAGATAATTTGCCCCCATCGTCTAGCGGCCTAGGACATTGGCCTTTCACGTCAAAGACACGAGTTCAAATCTCGTTGGGGGCGCCATTTAAAAGTAGTGGGCGCTTAGCTCAGCGGGAGAGCATCTGCCTTACAAGCAGAGGGTCGTAGGTTCAATCCCTGCAGCGCCCACCATTCTTTTAGGGAAGGTAGCTCAGTCGGTAGAGCAACGGACTGAAAATCCGTGTGTCGACAGTTCGATTCTGTCCCTTCCCACCAAAAAAAACTTAGACTTTTGTCTAAGTTTTTTTTTGTAAATTTTCGTTGTTAAAATACTTTAGAAAAATTATTGTAGTAAATTGGAATAAAATAATTAGTCGGTCAGGAAAAACATTTTTAATGATTACCGTTTTTTGATTTTAATGTAGTGTAACAGCCACGCCGAACTTTGCACGGCGTTACAGCACCCATGACAATGTTGGTCAGCAAACAGTTGATCAGAAATAACGCTAAAACAATCTTCAGCCTTTATTCCCCTATTGAGGGGTGGCAACCGAAGGTTGACGGGGTGGACAGGTTTTTGTAAATGCTTATAATAATGAAGTGGTAAATATAGGGTAAAATAAACGCGAACAAGATCAAATTTTCTAAAAAACAAATTTCGCTCGGTCAAAAACTTGCTAAAAATAGCAAACTCGCTACGCTCAGACATGCTATTTTCTTACGCATTTTTTGATTCGCTCAATTGTTTTTTTGACGAAAATTCTCAATTGCTCGCTACTTTATTTCATCCATATTTACCATCAATGCATTATAATTAAAAATATCAAAAGTATCATTTTAAACAATTAAGCAATTAAACAATTATACGTTTTTTTACCTGACCAACTGTCTGCTTTCCAACTTTAAAAAGCATTATAAAAAATTTTTTTGTCACTTGCCACTCGCCACTTCTAACTTTTCACCATTTAAACGCTTCACCAATTAAACATTATTTGTTTTTCCTTACTAACAGACCAACTTCCTTCTTTATTTGTTTTTTTAAGTAACTCCACCGTAACAAAAAATGTGGTATAATAAAAATTGAAAAATTAATTTAACGTTAATTTTTTAACTTTTTTTTAGGAGGCCTTTATGAAAAAAGTTATTTTAGCCACTTTTTTTGTTATTTTTTTTATACAATCATTTTTTTCTGAAATAATTATTTTAAAGAACGGAACTCTCATTTTCGGAACAATTGAATCTGTAAAAAATGAAGTTCTTAGAATTTCTAGCGATACTGGCAATCGATATTTCTTTGTAGGAGAAATTCGATATATTTTTTTCGACAATTCAATAAACTTATTAAATGCAAAACCTGGATTAAATTTTTTTGATGGCAATTTTCATATCCATAAAAGTTTACAATTAAATAATTTTGAAAATAATCAATTTCTTTTTTTATCAGAAGACGGAGATTCTATATTACTAGAAAAAGAGTATTTGAATTATTTATTTGTTTCGGATTCTTCTCTAGAAGATAAAGCAGAAATAATGGATTCCGTTATTTTTTTTGATAATATTGTTATTGATAAAGAAGAAAATACAATTATTAATACTTCTATAGGAAATTTGAAAATTAATTTTAATTCTTTGAATTTCTTTAAAAAAACAGACGATGGATATATAATTCATTTCATGAATAATTCTTTTATTTTTTCTCCAAATATTTATTTTAACGGTTATGAACTTAAAATTTGTCAAGATCAAGATTTTGCAATTCCTTTTATAAAAATAAATTCTTTTTATAATTTGAGCCAATCATTAGATTTCGCAATTTTTGATGAATCTTATTCAAAAAATTATAAAATCTATACTAAAAATGGAGTTTTTTTTACGAATAAATTTTTAAAGTATGACTCCGAAAAAATTATTATTGAAAATAATTTAAAAATTTATTTAGATGAAATTATAGGATTTGAAATACCGAATGTTTTTTTTGTCCAAACAAAAGAAAATTTTAGAGCTTCGCCTTTAAATAATGAAAACAATTTATTTTTTATTGATCAGAGTTCAAAAATATATAATTTTGATCGAAAAGGTTTCTTGACAGATTTTTTGGATAATAATCTTTTTAGCCTAGAATATCATCTGTTTGATGATCATATTTTTATTCAGCATTATAACGATTTTATAAAACTTAATTTAAATACTTTCGAAAAAACAACTTTATTAAAAAACACATCTGGATCTCATTTAATAACTATTAAAATAGAAAACAAATTGTTAATTTTCCAAAAAACCGCTAGTACTTTCAGAGTGTACGATATTGAAAATAACTTTTTTTTAAAAACAAAAAATTTAAATAGTGTTTTTATAAAAGTTTTTTATGGAACAAATATTTATATACTAAGTACAAATCATTTTACTATTCTTGATTCTAATTTAAATGTTTTAAAAACAATTGAAATACACAATCAATTTACTAATTATCCTAAAATAAATGAATTTAATGAAAAAGTATATTTTTTAGAGTTAAACAATAGAATCTTTTCGATATGTCCCGAAGGAAATATTTTATGGGAAGTATATATTAACGACATATTTCCTAACTATTCTCAACAAAGAATTTTTGATTTAGTAGTAGATGAAAATGATTATTTATATATTTTTATAAGAAATGTTCTTTTCAAAATAAAAGATGGCGAGGTTATAAAATCTACTAATATAAATGAAAATTATTTATTCAATAAATTTAAAAAGAACGACATAAATTTTAACGGATCTAATTTGGCAATTTTAAATGAAAAATATATGTTTTTTATCTTACACGATTATCTTATAGGAATTAACAGTGATTTCGAAATAATTTATGAAAAATATTTAGAAAATATTAATGCTGATTACTTCGAGATAAAATTTATTGATAATCAATATTTAGCAATTTATACAGATGATGGTATTCGTTATTTAAGAATAGTTTTTTAAATTTTTTACGGGAGAAAAAGAAAATGTTGAATATATCTGTAATAACAAATACTTTTGCCGTAATTGCAGGAGCATTAATTGGTTTGTTATTAAAAAAAAATATATCAGAAAGGTTTCAAGATATTTTATTTCAAAGTGTAGGAATAGTAACAGCTCTTATAGGGATATCTATGGGTTTAGAAGCAAATAATTTTTTAGTAGTGTTATCTTCAATGGCTTTAGGTGGGTTAATAGGCGAAGGAATAAAAATTGAAGATAAAATTGGGAAAATTGCTAATAAAATAGAAAAATCAAAATCAGAAACTACTTTTGTAAAAGGTTTTATAGCTGCTACAGTTTTATTTTTAGTAGGACCTGTTACAGTAATTGGTTGTATAAACGCTGGAGTTTTAGGCGATAACTCTTTAATTTATCTCAAATCTCTACTTGATTTTATTTCTGCAATTATTCTTGCCTCATTTTACGGAAAAGGGGTATTGTTTTCCGCTGCCAGTATTTTTTTAGTACAAGGATTATTCGTTACTTTATCTTCAAAATTAAGTTTTTTAATGGATTCTTACTATTTAAATGATTTCACCAGTGTTGGTGGAGCTATAGTGATTGCTCTTGCTTTGAGAATTTTAAAAATAAAAGACATAAAAGCCGGAAATTTTCTTCCTGCATTGATTGTTGTCATTTTAATAAACTTTATTCTAAAATTTTTCATTTGACAAAAGCTTTCTTATACTGATACAATTTAATTAAATACTTAAAAGGGGGCAAGAAAATGAATGTAATCATTCTATTAGCGCTACCTATTATCATTATTCATGTTATATTAGTTTTTTTCAGTTTGTACGATTTATTTAAAAAAAGGATCTTAGAAAAAAACTTTAAAATAATATGGACTCTCATTATTATATTTATTAATATAATAGGTCCTGTAATTTATCTAGTCTTTTCAAAAAATTTTGATCAAAAAGAAGAGTAGGTGTTATGATGTATTGTATTGAAATAGAAAATTTATCAAAAAAATTTAAAGAAACGACCGCTGTAGATAACTTAACCTTAAAAATTGAAAAAGGTAATGTTTTTGGTTTTTTAGGACCTAACGGAGCAGGAAAAACAACTACGATAAAAATGATTTTGGGATTAATAAAACCTACGTCTGGAAGAATTTCTATTTTAGGAGAAAGTTTAAAAGATAAAAATAAATATTTAAGTAAAATTGGATATCTTCCAGATGTTCCAAATTTTTACAAATGGATGACAGCTAAAGAATTTTTACAATTTTCTGGAGAATTATTCCATATTGAATCAAAAGAATTAAAACTAAAAATAGAAGAACTGATAGAGCTTGTTGGATTAAAAGGAGTAAAACAAAAAATTGGCGGTTATTCTAGAGGGATGAAACAAAGGTTAGGTCTTGCGCAAGCTTTGATAAATTCACCTGAAATAGTTTTTCTTGATGAACCGACTTCCGCTTTAGATCCTCTTGGAAGAAAAGAAGTATTAGATACGATTTTATCTTTTAAAGAAAAAGTTACTGTATTTTTTTCTACTCATATTTTATCTGACGTCGAAAGAGTCTGTAACAGAGCTGTTATTTTAAATAAAGGAAAATTGATCGTAGACGATTCTATTCCTAATTTAAGAAAAAAATTTGGAGATACTGTTTTAGAAATGGAATTAACAAATACAAATGAAGACCTTTTTAACAGAATAAAATCAAATCCAAACATAAAAAATTTAGAAGTGAATAAAAATAATATTAAAATGGTTCTTTTAAATGAAGAGTTGATGTATGAAGAAATACCAAAAATATTGTTTTTTTCAAAATGCGGTTTAATAAGCCAAAAAAAATCAGAACCCTCTTTAGAAGATATCTTTGTGAAGTTGGTGAATAAAAAATGACATTTAAAATACTATTAAAAAAAGAATTGATTGAAATATTCAAAACGAGTAAGATTTTAGTAATACCATTAATATTTTTATTTTTTGGATTTTTAAGTCCTTTAATAACAAAATATATGCCAGAAATATTTGCTTCTGTTATGGAAGAAATGCCTTTTGCATTACCTGAAATGACGTGGATTGATTCTTTTGATCAATTTTTTAAAAATATGGATCAGATAATATTCATAGCTATAATACTTGTATTTATGGGAATAGTTTCAGATGAAAAATCTAAAGGAACAGATACTTTAGTTTTAATAAAAAACGTAAAAAAAAGTGATTTTGTTTTATCTAAAATAACTGCATCTTCTATCTTAATTATCGCATCTTACTTTATATCATTTTTAGCGTGTCTTTTATACACAACAGTACTTTTTGAAAGCATAAATTATTCATTAGCTTTTCAAGCTTCATTGTTAAATTTGATTGGGTTATTATTCTTGTTGATAGTTACAATATCTATGAGTACTATTTTTAATTCGCCCATAATTTCAGGTGCAATGACAGTTGCTTTTTATTTTACTTTTTCAATAATCTCTTTACCGATAAAATTTTTATCAAAATATTCCCCCATGAGTTTAGGGGGTTATTCTGCAAATATTTTAAGAGGTGTTGAAACTTTTTCAAACTCTATTTCAACAATAATATTCACTATAGTATTATCCGCAATACTAGTTATAACATCAATTTATATTTATTCAAACAGGGAGGCATAATTTCTTGAAATATGATAGTCACGTACATGGAGATTTTTCAACAGACTCACAAACAACAACAGCGGCTTTAATAAAAAAAGCTAAGGAATTAAATATTGGAATAACAATTACAGAACATTATGATTTAGATTTTCCTAAAAAAAACAAGTTTATATTCGATATAGATCAATATTTTAAAACTTACTCCAAAATAAGAAATGATAATTTTTTATTAGGGATAGAATTAGGGTTAAAAAATAATTGTGCTGAAGGAAACAAAAAAATTAATGATGATTATGATTTTGATTATGTTTTAGGTTCTGTACACTTTGTAGATAATATAGATATTTTTAGCAAAGATTGTTATGAAGGAAAAACTAAAAAACAATCTTATGAAAGATATTTTGAAAATATTTTAGATTGTGTCAAAAGTCATAATTTTATTGATTCACTTGGTCATATAGATTATATTGCAAGATATTCGATTTATGAAGATAAAGAAATTTATTATGAAGATTTCAAAAATATAATAGATGAAATATTAAAAACTATTATAAAAAATGAAATAATTCTTGAAATAAATACAAGAAGATTTAAAGACGAAAAACATATTCAAAATTTATACCGTATTTATTCTCAATATAAAAAAATGGGTGGCAAATATGTAACTATAGGTTCTGATGCTCATTTTGAAAAAGACATATACGCAAACTTTGATAAAGCCTTAAATATGATTGATAAAATTGGTTTGAAACAAGTTATTTTTAAAAATAGAGAATTAAAAGTTTTGTAAAGCGAAAAGTATAATGTTGGAAGGAAAAACAATTTTTAGCTTCATTTTTTTCGCTTTTAAATGTAGTGTAACAGCCACGCTGAATTCTGCACGGCTTTACAGCACTTATGATAACTTTGGTATTTTATTAGATAGTTTTAGGAAAAACAATAAACCCATATAATAATAAAGTAGTAAATATTGGATAAAATAAATCGCTCACAAGATCAAATTTTCTAAAAAACAAATTTCGCTCTGAAAAAAAACACTAAAAATAGCAAACTCGCTACGCTCAGACATGCTATTTTCTTACGTGTTTTTTTATCCGCTCAATTGTTTTTTTAACGAAAATTCTCAATTGCTCGCTACATTATTTCATTCATATTTACCATCAAAACATTATAAAAAAGACTTTGGATCAATTCCCCTCTTGAAGCTATGTCGTAAACTTAAGAGAAGAAAGAAAAAATTTTAATAGAATAAAAAAGTAAAATTTATTCAAACGTAAAAATTAATATAGCAAATGTAGTCTCCATAGGAAACCTAGATTTTATATAGATA
>Ga0334889_1000681_pt1 | contig 50294 bp, 49 predicted proteins | sample GraSluR1_MG_2_FD_207222 | JGI IMG/M metagenome (GOLD analysis project Ga0334889, IMG submission 207222) | Sludge microbial communities from methane-producing bioreactor in Wageningen University, Netherlands - Granular Sludge_8_08-R1 | ecosystem: Engineered > Bioreactor > Anaerobic > Unclassified...
TAATTCCAAGTTTTTTCAACCTTTTCATTAGTTCAGATGCATGTTCTTGTGCTCCTTCGCCAAGAACAAGGAATCCTCGAACCTGTCTTCTAATTTTTCTAAGCTGAGTATTTGCTTTCCATAATTCCCTCATATTTTTAAGACCGTATTCATTGATTAAACCTTTTTCTTCATCTATTCTGGATTTGTCCCAAAGCATTTTTGGCCTTTCATATCTTTTTTTCAATTTTCTTGGATCACCCATAATAAATCACCTATTTCTTTCCGCCTTTATCGCCTTTCTTTTTTACGACACCGACTACGCCTCCGCGTCTACCTCTAGATCTGGTTTTTTGCCCCCTAACTTTCCTTTTTCCATAGGAATGTCTGAAACCAACCCAGCTTCTTGAGGATCTTTCTCTTTCAATATCACTTCTAATACTGTATCTCAATTCATTTCCAACAAGATGTTTGTTTTGGTTTGTTTCAACATCGCGTCTTCTATTAATCATCCATTCGGGAACATTATATTTTAAGGGATTATTAACAATTTCTTCAACTCTTTCAATATCTGCTTCGTCCAATTCTCCCAAAGGTTTTGTCCATGGATCAACACCCATTTCCTTTTCAATTGCATATGATATTGCACTTGCATATTGTTCTCCGATACCTTCAATATCTGTTAACGCTCTGCATATCGGATGTACACCATTAACTTCTTTCCCACATACACGAATAATACCTTTGGCTTCTTCAGTTGTAATTTTTCTTATTTCTTTAACTTTAGGTTGTCTATCTTTTTTTTCTTTTTTCTCAGTTTTCTTTTTAGGTTTGCTTGTACCTTTTTTCTTTTTGCTTGCTGCTTGCTTTCCACCTTTTTTAGCTTTTGCCATATTATTTTCACCTCAGTATTTAAACGCCGGGGAAGGGATACTCCCATTTTCCCATTTAAAAGAAAATGTTTTGAACCCTTAAGCCCTTTCGAGCACACGCTGCCTGTTTTTAATTTGTGTTCAACACAAAAATTTCCAGGCGTGCGCGTTACCAGATTCCGCCACCCCGGCGCAGATTAATATATTGTATATAGGATCTTTGCAATAAGCGTCCTCTTTGCTGCTGTTTCCAGCTGTGTGGTCATGAGAACTATAAAACCACACTTCCATGCGGAAGCCCTATATTCAACTTAATTTGTTTGGTAAAGATATGTTTTTAAACATTTCTAATCTTTAATATTCTTTGTTAGCGGCCATAGGCGCGAGGAAACACCCGTTCCCTTCTCGAACACGGAAGTTAAGCTCGTGCACGGTATTGTTTGTACTGCCTTCTTAGGCGGGAAGACGTACTGCTGCTAACATTCCTATTTATCAAAAATCATTTCTTTTTAGATATATCTTTAATTTTTCCAATGCTTTTTTCCTATGAGATATCTTGTTTTTTTCTTCCATGCTCATTTCAGCAAACGTTTTATCATATCCTTCAGGTTGAAAAACAGGATCCCAGCCAAAGCTGCTTTCTCCTCTTGGTTTTTCAGTTATTTTACCTTTTACTTTTCCTGTGAAAACTTTCATTTCTTTGCCATCATAAAAACATATGCTACATTTTGCCACAGCTGTTCTATTATCTTTAATAAGGTTGCAAATTCCCTGTCTTCCGCTAGTTTGCAAAACCCATTTAATCAATGCACCTGGAAAACCATTCAATTCATCTAAATATAATCCGGTGTCTTCAGTTATTACTGTTTTTTTTAAAATTTCAAAAGCTTGTTTGGCCTTTTCTTTAACAACTTCCTCAACCTCAAGTGATTGAATTTCCCTAATTTCCAGATCTGCAGTTTCTATTTTTCTATCAAATATTTTTTTAACCTCATTAACTTTATTTTTATTAGAGGTAACCAAATAAATAATTTCCATTCCAATTCCCCTTTTTAATTAAGATCTAACCTTCTCTTTTATATTTTGGTTTTTTTAGATGTTCATAAGCAGTTATAGTGGAATCCACCTGCCCCATTACAAATTTCAGACTGATCAAAAACAAAAACAAACTTATCATTTTAATGATGTGCCATGGCCATCCAGGTAAAGCCTGGAATAGTTCAAGAACTGGTATAAAAACAACCAAAACCATTGTTAAAGCAAATAAATAATACGAATAATTGAGAGAGATTTTATCATTTGCATTCATTCTTTTTATAAACCAATAAACCAAATACAAACCATAAAGTAAATTTAATAATATGAATCCGTAGTATATTATATTTTCAACATCTCCCAACTCCAATATCATGTTCTTCTAGAGACCTTTTACTTTTATAAATCTTTCTTGAGATTGATGTGTTATGAAATTGGGCGATACTCAAAAAACTGAAGTTGAAAAAATTCTCACCAAGTTTAAAGTGGGGAAAGATGAAAAAAGAAAAGTTATAGATTTTCTCGATTCAAAAAAAGCATTTGTTTTGATAACCTACAATACAAATTATGATTTAAAAGAAGCTGTAAAGTATATGGAACCTGCACTCAGAGAATTACAAGATAAAGGTTATAATATAAAATTTGAAATAAAAGGACTTCTTATCAAAATTGAGTATTTATACCAGATAGATGATGTTCAATTTTTTAATCCAATTGATTCTCCAGATTTGCCAAATCATCTGCAAAACAATATGCAGCATGACCTGAAAAAAAAATTAAAATTAGGAAATTTGATTCTCCAAAGACTACTTCTAAGAATGGACAAAAAACACCCTTTGATTATTTCAATCGGAGAAACTGAATTTGTTAACCAAACAAATTCTTTGCTTTTAGAACCATTGACCGAATGCACTGTTTCTGATAAACAATATGAAAGATTAGTTAAAAATAGTTTAAAAAGAGTTTTCAATTCAAAAAATATATACGAATTTAAAACCGTATGCAAGTCTTTAGTTAATGCTGCGAACGAGAAGAAAAAAACAGATCTTTTCAACAATATATTGTTGTCTATAAGTATGGAAGTTTCAGAGTCCATGCCTTCTTTAAGCGATACAGAAAAAAAGAATGTTATATGGAAATTAAAAAAATTAATGCCTTTTATTTATCAAAAAAACCAAGATGCATTTATTCCTCAACTAAACAATATAATTCAAAAACTAAAAAATTCTGATTCTTATGAAGTTGCTATGGATATTTTAAAGGAAACTGAAGATTCAATACTCAAGAGTGATTAAAATGCAACGTTTCGAAAAAAGAGTTAAAAAAGTTATGAAAACATGCGATGTAGTAATTATGTTGGTTGATAGCAGAATGCCTGATGAAACTCGTTTACCCCAATTAATAAATCTAACAAAAAAAATGAGGAGATATTTGATAACTGTTGCAACCAAAAGCGATTTAATTTCTGAAGAACAGCAAAAAATACTGAGAAATTCAGGCATAATTACTGTTTCATCTAAAAAAAGGTTCGGAAAAGAAGAGCTTTTAGAATTATTGCAAAGCCGTGTGAGGAACAAAAGAATTTATGTTGCCATAGTTGGGTATCCTGATGTTGGAAAGTCCTCCTTAATTAACTATCTTTCAGGATCTAAGAAAGCAAGAGTATCTCCTATTGCCAACACCACGAGGGGACAGCAGTTTATACGCCTCAGTGAAGAGATTCTTTTGGTTGATACCCCTGGCGTATTTGATAAAGATTCATTAACTTCTTTAGCAATTAAAGGGGCGATTTCCCCAGAACAGATCGCAGACGCAGTTCCGGTTATTGTTAAAATAATCAAGAGATTATTAAAAAAAGATGAAATATCAAGATTGGAATATTACAGTTTCAAAACCAAAGAATCTGATATAGAATTAATTGTTGAGGATCTTCTTGAGCATGTTGCCAAAAAAAGAAATCTAAAACTCAAAGGTGGAGAATACAATATTGATGAAGCTGCAAAAATAATAATGAGAGACTATCAACGGGGGGTTTGGTAGCATGTACGAATTAATAATTGAGGGAAGAGTTCAAGGAGTATTTTTTAGGGCCTATGTCAAAGATATCGCAATCAAAATGGACGTCAGAGGATATGTTGAAAACATGTCTGATGGAACCGTGCGTATTATTGGCGATTTAAACGAACAAAATCTTTCAGAATTTATAGATAAAATTTATTCGGCACCCCTGCCAATAAGAACAAACAAAATCTTAATATCAAAAACAAATGAAGAGTATTACGATTCAAAATTCATTATCAAACATTGAATTTTCTATTTTGTTTTCCATTTCTGCGTCATCTATCAGCTTGTTTATTTTATATTTTAAATTTGTTATTTTTGCAATATCTTTTCCAAGGAGGGGGGAGTGTGAATAAGGATTTGGTATGAGGGTTGAAATATCCATGACAAAATCAAAATCCTCTTGAATAGATTGATGATGAAATTTCTTTTTTTCAATTTTTTCAATTTTCTCCGTTACTATATCTAATATGACTTTAGTTATGACTGGATTAATTTTTTTGTTCCAGGAAGATGAAACTATTCTTTCAAATTCCAATACATTGTAGCTGGGTGCAGATTTAATGATTTGAATAAATTCTGTCCCTTCTTCTGTCCCATCCACACCTTCATCTTCATCTTTATTTTTGACTGTTTTATTGAATAAATGTGTAAACAACCAATAACCATCAGTATTCATAAGTTGTATATTAATCTCAAAAGATTTTTAAAATATGGTTATGATAATTCTAAACATGAAGTTTTGGTTTTTGTTTGTTTTTCTAGTATTATCTTATTCTTATGCCCATAACTCTATATCTGGGGGAGAATTTGTTTTTGAAAAAGAATGGACTCTCCAAACAGAGAATGCAAGTCAGGTCCACACGATTGTATTGAAGGTAGCTGAAATACCTTCTAACAATGTTCAAAAAGTCGAAGTTGATTTTAACAGACCGTATTTCATTGAGGATGGATTTTATATTATCCGGGTGACAGATCCTTCTTCAACCGAAAAAATTAAGATGATAGCAAATATCAAAACTGATTATGATAATTGGGATATAAAACACCCAATCCTCAAAAAAGATTATGAAGATTTGGATGCAGAAAGATCTGGTGCTTTAGCAGTCCCTAACCAAGAAATAAAACAATTTTCACAAACTTTTGATCAAGAAAATGTTTTTTCAAGCACTGTTGCAATAACTGAATGGGTGTATAAGAATGTTGAATACGATGAAGAATATACAGAACACAAAATGCCAGCAACATATGTTTTTCATAATAAAAAAGGAACTTGTGATGAATTCTCGCATTTGTCAATTGCAATGTTTCGTTCTATTGGAATACCTTCGCGATTTGTAAAAGGCTATGTTTTCTCAAATAACACATGGGAGTTTCATGCATGGACGGAGTATTATAATCTAGAATATGGCTGGCTCCCTGTTGATCCCACTTTTGGTGAATATATTTATTTGTCCGGCAACAGAATAATTCTTTCATCGTCTGACGAACAAGATGATGCTTTCACAGATTCTGTTTCGGCAGAAGGATATGGTGATTTTGATATAAGTTTTACATCTTCAGTTAATATAGAAAAGATCAAAACAAATGACCGAAAAATTTATTTTGTAGTTTCACACGATGTTACAAAATATGATTCTTATTTTGAAATAAAAATTCTTTTGGAAAACCAAGAAAACAAATTTTATTTTATTCCCACCACTTTGGTTTTGCCAATTGAGGTAGGGGGGCATCAGAAAGGAATAACTGTTCTTGCGCCGTATGAAAAAAAGGTTTTATTGCGAAAAGCAGATATAATGGAATTAAATCAAGGCAATTATAAAGTCCCTTATAATCTAAATATGTTCGGGTTCGAATACAATGGAAATTTCGAAGTTAATAATCACCCCGTCATTTTCAATAATGACGAGTTCATTGTCGGAGAAATGTCAAAATATTGGTGGATATTGCTATTCCCAATTTTATTTATATTGATAAATGCTTTCACAAAATCACGCAAAAAATAATTTTTTAATGAGGGAGAACCCAACATCACTATTTATAAATTTAATCTTTATATTGTTAATCGGTGATTTATGTGAAAGGACAAGGGGCAACAGAATATTTAGTACTATTGGGTGTAGTATTGATAGTAGCTTTAGTTGCTATCGCACTATTGGGTTTTTTCCCAGGACTTAGCAGTGATGCCAAAGAAACACAATCTAGAGCATATTGGGCAGGTACAGCCAGTCCTTTTCAGATAACAGATTTCAGATATTCTGGAACTGATTTGACATTGGTTGTACGAAATTCAAGAACAGAATCTCTTGAAATTGCGAATGTAACTCTCACGCCGGGACCTGGCGGAACACCGGTTGTTTGGACACCATCCAGCAGCGGATCTGTAGGTTCAGGAAACACTGTTACACTAGAAATAGATAACGCACCATCATGCTCTTCAGGCGATTCATTTGAAATGTATGTATCATTTTTATACAATACAAATGATATCACTGGCAACACTCAACGTGGAGAAAAAGCTTTAGTTGGTAAATGCGCATAAATTATTAAATGCGCGTTTTTTTCTTTTTCTTTAATTTTATTTATAAAATATTAATCAAGTACAAGTTAAATATTTTTATCAAGTTTTTCAATTTTAAACTTCAAAGAATATGTTTTTTTCAGTATCTACTGCGATACCTGTTTTTGTGATTTTAAAAGTATATATATCTTCTTTGTGCTCCAGGCCCCTCATTTTAACAATTTCAATAGCCCGGGTTCTGCCCTTTTTCTGCCTTCTATAATAAATATTAACCAATCCGTCAACCATGTATTCTATTCCGATTCTTGATTTTTCATCCAATACGCTGTCCCTTTCAGATGTAACTAGTGTAGTGCATTCCCATTTTTTAAAATTCTCAAACATGCTTATGAGGCCGTTTCTAGCTTCATAAATGTTTTCAAAAAGCAGAGAATATGTGGTTATTGAGTCTATACCTATTCTTTTTACATCCATGGAGGTTATAACATCCCTGAGCATACTTCCCCCCCTTTCAAACAATTTTTTAATTTCATAAGGTTTGTAGGTTAGTATTGTGAAGAGATTTTCTTCTTCTAGCTTTTCCAAATCCCAACCAAATTTTAAATAATGAAAATAAATATCTTCTTTTGTTTCTTCAAAAGATATAAACATTCCAGGATCTTTGTATTTTTTTGCTCCAAAATATAAATACTGCAAAACAAAAGTTGTTTTTCCAGAACCTGGTCCCCCAGTTAAGGCAGTTATGCTTTTTTCTTCAATCCCGCCACCCAGTATTTCATCAAGACCTGGAGTTCCTGTTTTTATAATCTTCCTCTCTTCTGCCATATCCTCACTTTTTATTAATACATTTAAAAATCTTACCTTCGTTTTGATTTTCAGATATATAGTAAGTTCCAATATATTTATCTAGACTTTTAAGCTGCGATTTTACTTTTTCATTGATATCTGAATAAGGTCTGCCGTCAACAAAAACTGTTTTGGGGTATACTTTTTTAACTGAATATTTTATGATATCTTGGTCCAGAACATCCTCTTCAAATATTTTTGGTTTAAATGAAACTTTGTAATCATTGACATACAACAAGTGATTTAATATATCCTTAATTTTTTTATCGTGTTTTGCAATATTGAAAATCTCAGCCATAATTTCATATTCTGTATATTCATATATTTTTTCACTTGTTCCTATTTTGTCAACTACCAATTTAAACAACCTTTGGACAAGGCCATTTCTAATCAAAGCATAACTGCTGAAAACTTGTTCGTGGTCTTTTAATATTACTCTATGGATTTTCATTGCAGTTTTTGCATCACAAGTTATTCCATCATCTATTGCGTTTATTTGATTGATTAGTTTAGAAGGTTTAATTTTCAAGGTTCCGCTATAAAATGTATCTCTAATAAAACAATCAAACAAATCCAAACCCAATATATTCGTCAAGGGTTTTATTGGGCTTTTGAATTTCCCTTCAATAAAATCCAGAATCAATCGAGGAGGGAGAGCTTCATATCTAAGAATATCTGATATTTCTGTTTTCAATATAATATGTTTTGTAAATTCGTGATGTATTGATTTGTTGTTTTTATATCCATAAGCATCTTCAACCGCATGTGAAAAAGGAAGGTGACCTACGTCGTGAAGAAGTGCCGCAACTCTCATCATATGGTTTTCTTTATAGAATTTTGTTGCTAGAGCATAAACTCCAATAGAGTGCTGGTATCTAGTATGTGTTTTGTATGTGTGTGTAAAATCCACTCCTGCGTGATGAATGTATTTCAATCTTTGAAACCAATAAGAATTGATAATTTTACATTCTACTTCTGTGGGTTGTATTTTAAGTTGATACAAAGGCTCAAACAATTTCATTAGGATTTATAATATCTGTTAATTTAAAAAACATTCTCTTTTTGCAAATCGTTCTTTGTTTCGCAAACTAATACAAGTATTTTTAATATTTAACTTGAAAAATATTATATGGCCCAGACTAAAACCAGAGCAGAAACACATGTGTTGGATATCGTGAATCAAAATGACAATATATCATCCACTCTAAAGGATATGGGCATAATTAGAATAACCAAGACTGGTGAAAAAGTTGATTTTCCTAGATTTTCAATGTATTATAAAATTGAGCCGATTATTTACAATCCAAATTTATCAGAACAACAAATTGTCAATTTATTACAGGGATTAGATTTAAACAATATAAAAGCAATATATGATGAGGTTGGAGAGTTTTTATACAAAGATCCCAATACACTTAATCTTACGGACGAACAAAGAGTAAACTTAGATATCTGCATATCATTTATTGAGATTTACGGAATTTCCCCAAATGATGAGTATATAACATATTTGCAACCTGATTTTCTGTTCAACCGAAAAAAAAGATTAGTTTCTGATAAAAAGACAATAGATAGTATAAAAGAAAACATGGATGTTGTAGAATACCCAACTTATAATTTATCATCTTATTATGAAGAAACTCACGAAATCATATCTTATGTTCAGGATTTGGGAATAGTGGATTTTTCAGATAAAACATATTCTTTAAATGGATTTGACAGTGTTGTTATTCCCTCACCTTTTAATTATGTAAATGCTGCAACTTTAATTGGTATAAGTTGTCAAGAAACTAGTCCAAAAGGAACAAAAACAATTATTCTGCCTAAAAATCCCGATAATATCATAAGCGGACAAAGAAATAGAAAAGAAGAAAAAAGAATACCCACAGATTTAGTAAGGGCCAAAATGTTTGAGCTTATGCTCACTGCAGGGTATAATCCCTATACTTGTTTTGCGATTTATGATAAGGAAATTAGTTTTGGACACACACAAGCAATTAAAGCAACCTACGAAGGACTTATTGGCTATGATGGTGCAAAAACACCCAAGTTTGTTGATATGACGCGCAATTCAATATCCAAATTTTTTAATTTTTTTGACAGAAGTGTTTTTTTATCTTTAACTGATGAACAAAAAAACTATTTACAACTGCCTTCAGAATTCAAGGAATGTGTTAATCCAAAAGATCAAATTTTATTTAGTTATTATCTCGCATTGTATAATTTCAAAAAGTTTATGAACATTTATATGAACGAAGACAATATGACAGAAAGAAGCTTTTTTTTCGTGTCTCTTTTTTCAAAAGCTTCAGAGGCAGAAAGATTCAAATTTGTTTCAGCAATGACAGCAGCGTTTCATCATTTAGGGGAGAAATACCCCCGAACTTGTTTTCAAAGAGTGTTGGAAGGTTATTTGCCCTTAAGAGAAAACAACAAAAATTTCCCCAATTCAATAAACACAATTAGTTTGGATGCGCTTACAGATAAATTTATAGATAGGCTTAGGAGCGGTGCAGATGAGCACGCAAGAACATCAATGAATGTTGGAGAAATAGTTTCGCGATGGCAAATTGAAGAAGAATTGGTGTCATCAAATTCTTCTCCGGATGTTTTTTCTTTGCCTGCGCTGGGCGATAAAATTGACAATTTTTTTACCCGCTTGTTCAAAAGAGAAAAAAAAGAGGTTGTTGAATTAGAGCTAGAAAAATCTTCTAAAGAAAAACCAAAAGAAGATATATCTTTTGAATGTAGGTTGGGGACGAAAAGAAATTTAATTGTTCAATCAAACCGAGCAAAAAGTGATATCCAAGGTTATGAAAAAGGAGATGTTGTAGAGTTTTACACTTTTTCTTATCCCCAATGGGCAACCCCTGTATTTTCACTAACTCCTGTTTTGAAAGAATCTAATGAAAATTTAGTTGGAGATATAGAGACTTTCAACAATATAGAAACTCTTACAAGTACTGGGGACCGCGATTCAAAAGATCCAATGAAAACTGCACAAGTTTTTTGGGTTCCTGTTGATTATGTTAGATTCAATGGTCCAGAATTGGGCGAAATAATAATATCTGACAACACACGCGAAAAAACAATAACGGCTTTAGAAGAATTTTGTATTGGTGGAGCATCAAGAGAGAATATGCAAACAATTCAATTAACATCAAACATATTTACTATGTATAAACCCAATGATAGATTACTGATACCCTATTCCTTGTTAAAACCTTCTATAAGAAAAAAAATAGATGCAAATACCAACTAATTCCGAATTAGTATTTTTTTACAATTTTTAATTTTTATCTAGTTTCAATTATCTTTTGTATTTGATCGATATATTTTTGGTTTTCCTTTTTTTCAAAATAAGTTCTACTAGGTTCCAAAGTTTTTATCAACCAATCAGCAACAGCATTTTTCAAATCCAATGGGAAAAGCTCTGCACTTTCGTACATTTTTTTCAGTTCTTCCGCACTTCCAATTTCCAGATCTCCGCCAAACTTCTCAGGTCTTTCAATTTTGAATTTTCCTTCGCGGATAACTGCCATTTCTGCATATTGGAAAATAGGATTGTTTTCCGTGATCTTTTCTGGGGCGTATGCTTTTTTGATTTTTCTTTTAATTTCTTCAGGAGAATCATGAACAAAAATACATGTGTCGGGTTTGCTTTTTGACATTTTCATGTCTATTTGTCCTTCCAATATTTTTGCCTTGTCTGTTGCAGTAACATATTGCTCCATTCTAGTACCAGGACCTTGAAGACCAAACAAGATTTTATGGTGTAAAGCAACTGGCTTTTGTTTGTTTATCTTTGGTGCTACTTCTCTTGCCAGCATATGGACATTTCTTTGATCCATGCCTGCATGAGCGAACTGCACATCCAATTTGAAAATGTCTGCTGCCTGCATTGCAGGATACATTATAAACGAGCAGTCGTTTCCTTCACCTTCCTTTCTCCCCATAACTGTAGTGCATCTAAGCATTCTTTTTATTGAAGTGTTTTTTGATATTTGAATAACTGTTTCCCAGTAATCTTTATCATAAATATCACTTAGTAAAATATATTCGACCTTGTCTTCTGTTAATCCCATAGAAATAAAGGCGTGTTTGAAATAGTTTCCAGCAATATCACGTATAAGATCTAAATCATCACCCATTTTTTTATTTAACCATGTGTGATAATCTGCTAAAACTATAATTGGTTTTACACCTGCTTTCAAAAAATCCTGAATTTTCAAAGCAGTTAGCAAACCTGAACCCAAATGAACCTTGCCAGAAATTTCAAAACCGATATAATGTTTTGGGTTTGAGTAATTTTCAAAAACTTGTTTTAAATCCTCATCCGTAACAATTTCCTGCATTGGTTCTCTTTTAACTAAATCAATTTTACTTTCAATGTCCATAAATTGTTTTTCAAGAGATACGTTTAAATATATTTGTATAATTTAGTTTATCATAAGTGAAAAAGGTGATTTTTATGGATGAAAAACTTGAAAGCATAGGTGTAAGGATACCAAAAATTCTTTTGCCAAAAAAAGAAATTGATTTGAAAAAATGGTCTGTTGTTGCATGCGATCAATACACATCTGAGCCAGAATATTGGGAAAAGGTTAAAGATTTTGTGGGCGATTTGCCTTCAACATTTAATATAATATATCCTGAAGTTTATCTTGAAGAAAACGAAAATAAAAAACAGGAAAGAATCGAAAACATAAACAAAAACATGAAAAATTACTTGGAAAATGTTCTTGAAGAAAAGCAAGGTTTTGTTTATTTGGAAAGAACTGTTAATGGAAAAACAAGAAAAGGATTGATGGTTTGTATTGATTTGGAAAGATATGATTACAACAAAGGAAGCCAAAGTTTAATTAGAGCAACAGAAGGAACTGTTTTGGAAAGACTTCCGCCAAGAATTGAAGTGAGAAAAGATGCGCCTTTAGAACTTCCACACATCATGGTCTTGATAGATGATCCTGAAAGAACAGTTATCGAACCCCTATCTGATAAAAAAAAGGAAAAGATCTATGATTTTGAATTGATGATGGGTGGCGGAGATTTGAAAGGTTATGCTGTTGATGGCGAACAGATAATTGATGCATTATTTTCACTAGCTGACAAAGGAACCTTCACAGAAAAATACTCACTTGAAAAATCAGTTGAGGTTCTTCTTTTTGCAATGGGAGATGGCAATCATTCTTTAGCTACTGCCAAGGCAATATGGGAAGAAGCTAAAAAACAAGGAAAAACCGATGGTTTGGAGAGGTATGCGTTAGTTGAACTGGTTAATGTTCATGACGAAGCACTGGAATTTGAGCCAATCCATAGAGTTGTTTTCAATATCCAAAAACCTATTTTAGAGGAAATGAAAGAATATTTTGGAGATGATTTTCATTATGAAAAATGTTCAAAAGAACATATGATTCAAATGGTTGAAAAAGGCTCTGCAGATCATTTGATTGGGTTTATAGAATCAGGAGAATTTGGAATGATAAAAATAACAAACCCTGCGAATAATTTAGCAGTTGGAACACTTCAGGAATTCTTAGACAAGTTTGTAAAAGAACATGCTGAAAAGATTGATTATGTGCATGGTTCAAAACCCACTTGTGATCTTGGCGCAAAACAAGGAAATTGTGGATTTTATTTACCTTCAATGAAAAAATCCGATTTATTTAAAACGGTCATATTAGATGGTGCACTTCCAAGAAAAACATTTTCAATGGGCGAAGCAGAAGAAAAAAGATTTTATCTAGAATGCAGGAAAATAAAATAATACGTTTAAACCCTTCCAAAGTTAAAAATAACTTAAGTTTGTGGGGGAGGGGTAGATTTGGAAATACTATTCATAAAAATAAAAAAAGGGAATATTCCTAATTTATATTCCTGCTTGTTTTTTCAATTCCTCTGCCATATCTGTGTTTTCCCATGTGAAATCAGCATCATTTCTTCCGAAATGGCCATATGAAGAAGTCTTTCTGTAAATGGGTCTTAAAAGATCTAGTTTTTTTATTATGTCTTTTGGCTTGAAAGAAAAGTTTTTTTCAATCAATTCCTCAATCTTTTCAACAGGTATTTTGTTTGTTTCTCTTGTATCAACAAAAACAGATAATGGTTTTGCTACACCTATAACGTAGGAAATTTGAACTTCACACTGTTCTGCTAAACCTGCTGCAACAATATTTTTTGCAACATATCTCGCCATATATGATCCTGAACGGTCAACTTTTGAAGGATCTTTTCCAGAGAATGCGCCCCCTCCATGATGTCCTCTTCCTCCGTAAGTATCAACTATGATTTTTCTTCCAGTTACTCCAGAATCTGCTGCAGGTCCGCCCAAAACAAATTTTCCAGTCCCATTCACATAAACTAATGTTTTTTCATCAAACCATTTTCCGCAGATTGGTTTTACAACATGTTCTATTATATCGTTTCTAATTTTTTCAGCTGAAACATCTGGATCGTGCTGTGCACCAACCACAACAGTGTGGCACCTTAATGGTTTCGCACCTTCATATTCTATTGTTACCTGTGTTTTTCCATCTGGTCTTAAATATTTCAATGTATTGTTTTTTCTGACTTCTGTTAATTTCATTGCAAGTTTGTGTGCCAAAACAATTGGCAATGGCATTAATTCGGGAGTTTCATTTGTTGCAAACCCAAACATAATTCCTTGGTCTCCTGCACCCTGTTCATGCTCTCCCTCTTCAGTAACCATTTCTGAAATATCTGGAGACTGTTCATGAATAGAGGATAAAACCCCACATGATTGATAATCAAAAAGATATTCGGGTTTTGTATAACCTATTTCTTTTATCGTGTTTCTTGCGATTTGTTGAAATTCTGCATATCCTTTAGTTGTTATTTCTCCCATAACAACTACCAAGCCTGTTGTTACTGCTGTTTCAACAGCGCATCTTGTTTTTGGATCTTGTTTTAAAAGCTCATCTAAAATGGCGTCTGAGATTTGATCACACACTTTGTCAGGATGACCTTCGGTTACAGATTCTGAAGTAAAATAATATTTCTTTGAAGACATATAAATCACCTTTTTATTTTGAGTATATTCATTCACAACATTTTTAAGCATTAACAGTGTTTATACTGGCGTGGGAGATGAAAAGATCAAAGTTTCAGTAGTTATACCTGCATATAACTCTAGGAATATCGAAAATAGAAAACCAAGAGGTAAACATTGATTTTGTTGCTTCTAAACTTGCCGTTTGCCATTTGGGGAATTATTGCACCTGCAGAAAAGTATTGTTCTCCACTGAATTAGGGTAATTGTTTTTTCATTATTTCTATTATCACAACCGCACTAATAGCAATCAAACAAAGTATATTATTCAACAAAACAAAAAAACTGCCCATATATATATCTGTTACAAAGTTCATTTCAATCATTAAACCAACACCGCTCAAAACCAAAATGAAGCTCCCAATTACATTGTTTCTAGTTATCAGATAATTAACCAATAATATATTTAGTGTGTATATGACTGCAGCGGCACTCAAGAAAAGCAAATAAGTTTGAGCTTCAAGATATTTTGTTGTGAACATAATTGAGATAATTAATTCTGGGAAAAGTGCGTATCCTAAAAACATCAAAAACCCAAAACCACCTATGGCTAAAAGAGATTTTTTAATTAAATTTAAATCATCTTTATCTTTTTGGCTTGCGAAATAAGAAAAGAAAACTGCAGTTACGGGCAAGAGAATGTAAATTATAATCCTGGAAAGATTGGAAGCAACTGAATAGAACCCCATTTCCTCACCAACAAATCTATGTGTCAGAATAGTTACCTCTGGTCCAAAAAGCAAATAACTTCCAAAAGCAAGCATCAAAATAGAAACAAAAGAAGCAAAGTATTTTTTATAATCAATATCTAATTTCTTTTCAATCTTCACACTCAAAATCTCTTTTATTTCTTTAAAGGATATAACTCCTAGTATAACCATTCCAGATATTAAGGCAAGCACAGTCGATATAAAAACATTTTCTATAGTGGCAGTTACAAAATAAAGTGTTAAAATCAAAAACAAGAATCTTCCCCCTGTACTGAAAAAGGTTCCAATCCCTGCTTTTACAAATGACTTAACACCTTGCAGGTATGTTGACAGTATGTTTAAAAGAGCAGAAAATATTGTGGCAGCTGCCAAAAACCAAATTATTATATCAGATTCGATATGCAAATAATCAAGAATATACTGTTTCCCCAAAATCAAAATAACTGCAAAAAACAAAGCAACAATTATTTTAACAATAGACAACAAGACCAACACTTGTTTCATATGCTGTTTTTGGTTTTTAGCATGAAACTCACTAATCACTTTAGTAACTAGTTTCCCCATTGATGAAGAAAGCATCATAATGAGCATAAAAACAAACATAACTGCATTCAATATACCATAATCTGTTGGCGAAAGTTCTCTCGCAGCCATCAAATGATAAAAATAAACGAACACATTCCCTAAAAGACTTAATATCGAAAAAATAAATACATTGGACCACATTTTTTTATTGAGTGACTTTGAAATCAACTCAAAAATTCTAACAGAGAACAAAACACCGGTTACACATATGAAAGGCAGTAAAATAAAAAGTATTTTTATGGCAGCTCCCGGGTAAATATAAGGGTTTTTCAGATTAAGGGTATAAAAATAAGCAAAGCCCAAACCCAAAATTCCTGTTATGATTATCAAAGGGACCAAATATTCATTGCTTATTTTCTTAAGAAGTTCATAATTTTTTGATTTTAAAATCCTGGTTTTCATATTTTCTATTTGGAGAGGATGGGTTGTTTTTTTAGATTTAGTTTCTCTTTCTGGTTTCAAATCAAGCTTAGGGATCATCTCTTCCAATTCCAAACTGTTTTTCCTTTTCAATACTTCATTTGCCAGCAACATCACAACTGTAGCGCACAGAGAATAATATGCGCCGATTGCCAGATAATTTGAAAATTCTTTATCTTCTACCAAAGCCAGATTAAATGCAGAAAACACCAACAATACAATTGCTAAAACTCCAAAAAATCTTGGATCAACTTTCAAACAAAAGAAAACTACTGCCAAAATTAAAAAGGGAGCAAGCAATTCTTCAGATGTTAAAAATTGAGATGAACATATAAAAAACAAAATCAAAATTGAGAGTATAGTTAAATCTTTTGTTAAGTTTTCCATTGAATCTCCTTTTTTATACAATAGTTTTCCATTGAATCTCCTTTTTTATACAATAATAAATATTTTAAAGTATCCCTTATTAACAATACTTTATGGATTTTGAATGGTTGGCAAAACATCCTTATACTGATGAGGCTAAAAATACTATAAAAGAGATCAATCCTCAATTTTCAGACGAGCTCCTTCACAAAGCACAGGAAAAATTAATTTATTTATTAATGCGAGAGCCTTCAACTATAAAATATATATCAGACATTCAGGCAAGAGAAGATCTTATTCTTTACCCTGTCATAAGGCTTATAACCTCCCAAATGAATTACAGTTTCTCTAATAGGATATCTCGAACTTTTTCCAAATTGTGGGTTTCAACACTTAAACAAGAAAGCGACGTAGAAAAAGCAATACAGCTTTTAAATCTCAAAATAAAAGACAATAAAATGGCAGTTGCGGATTATCTCGCAGATTTGCCCTATGATCACAAACTTGTAAACAAACCTGTGCAGCAAGGTGTTGTTTATTTATCTGAACAAGATATTTGGGATGTTATTCAAAAACATCTTGAAAGAACTTTTATTGAAACGCTTCCAAAAATCAAAAACGATAAAGCAAAAAAAGCAGCTGAAACTGTTATGGCGAGCATACCTATGAAATCAGAATTCAAAGTTTCAAAAATAACTGATATGGCTCCGTGCATGCAGGAGATAATAGATAAACTAAATAAAGGAGAGAATGTTCCACATATGGCAAGATGGACCATAGCTGTTTATTTAAACAAAGCAGGATGGTCTGAAGATGCACTCATATCTCTATTCTCTCGCACTCCTAATTTTGAGCCAAAGCTTACTACTTATCATATTAATTACATGATAGAAAAAAATTATTCAGTTCCATCTTGTGAATCTTTAAAATCCCAAGGGATATGCGTTGCCGATTGCAGAATTAAATCTCCTGTGAGTTATAGGGGTAAGAAAAAATGAATGAAAAATCACAGCAATATTTAAAGCATATGATAAAACAATATTATGATTCAGTTAGTGTTAATCCTCGAGATATTGGTGCCAGAGAAGTAGGATATGGAACTTTAGAGCAGAAAATAGCAGTAAGACATCTAGGGTTTAAAAACAATCAAGAATTCAATGATTTTTTAAGGAACACAGTTCCGTTTTATGTTTCTGCATCATCTGCATATTATGACAAACCGGACGCAAGACCTATGGCCAGCAAGGTTTGGCAGGGTGCAGATCTGGTTTTTGATTTGGATCTCCATCCTGAAGAATGGGATCCAAAAAACCAGTACAAAGAATATCATAGCTTAATGCATCCGCTTGCTTTTGAAAAGGTTAAAGAAATCGCATTGAAATTGGTAGATGACTTTCTAATACCTGATTTTGGATTCAACAAAGATAATATTTCAATAAACTTTTCTGGAAACCGAGGATACCACATAAGAGTTTATGACAATTCGGTTAAAAATCTTTCTTCTAAGGAACGACGTGAGATTGTTGATTATATAGCAGGCAGAGGATTGAAATTTGAAAATTTCTTTGAAATCCAACAAAAACAAATCCATGAGTTGGGCCGTCCAATAACAATAATTTCTAAAGGTCCTCGGCCTGATGATTTTGGATGGGCAGGAAGAATAGCTCGTATTTTAATGAAGCAGGATCACAAATCAGATATACTGCCCAAGGAATTAAGGTCAAAACCAAAGCTTGAAAAATTTAAACAGGGTGTTGAAGAAGGTCATTGGGACAAAGTAAAGGTTGCTAAAAAAGAAGAGGTTTGGAAAGATCTTGTTAATTATAGTGCAGTCATGGTTGGCGAGCCAACTGATGTCAATGTTACAATTGACACAACCAAGGTTTTACGAATTCCTGACACCATTCACAGTGGCAGTTCTTTGTGTGCTAAGGAGTTTGATTATAAGTTTATTGACAAGTTCGATCCGTTAATACACGCAGTAGCGTTCACTGACAGCGAAAACGTTAAAGTAAATATACTTAAAAAGGTTCCTGTATTTAATATAAAAGGAACTAACTATGATGAATTAAATATGGGGGAAGCAGAGCTTCCTATTTGTTATGGATTATATCTAATGTGTAAGGGATATGCTGAAATCGTAAGCTGAAGGAAAGATGTTATATGGTGAATCAAATTATAAATAATACTATTAATTGTAATAACTGGGGTATTATGGCATACTTCAAACAATTCAAAACAGTATATATGGAATTGACGAAATTTAAACTTTTATTTATAAACAAAAGTTTAACAAACTTGGAAAAGTTTATAAATCTTACGCAAGAAGTCCCATTAACAAACGGATTTAATCATCTGTTTGAATATAAAAGAAGAGCCCCCCTTTAGCCTATTATGCTTCATAGGGGGCAAAGATTTGAGGTGATGTATGTGAAAAGCATGAATGTAAAAAAAATCGCTGCTGTTGCCGGCGCTGCATTGTTAGCAGTATCTGGCGTAGCTATGGCAGCATTGACTTTTGGTACTACTCCATTAGTAGATGATACAGGAGCACCAAGAGTAAGTGTTGTTGTTGGTACAAATGCAGCAGCATCTGACGGCGTAGCAGCTGCAAGAATCGCAGCAAGAATCGCAAGCGCAACATATCAAACCAAGACTTATACACCAACAGTCTCTGGCGGAACATGTGCTGCAGCAGGCGAAGGCGAAGCAGTCGGCGGTGAGTGCGACGTAATTGACAAATGGGTAACATTGAAATTTACAGCCCCAGGCTTGTCAGGAGCGTATGAATTTGAAGCAAATATCCACGATTATTTAGACAACTATTTAACTAACAGAGTTGACAATCAAACAGAAGATATGTTCGATTTTGAAGATGGCGATGAGAGATGGGAATATGCAAATCCTTGGACAGATGGAAGTGACACATTTGTTAGCAACAATCATTTAGATGAAGAAGCTATCTTGAGAATTGATGGTGTTGCATTCTCTCCATTCAGAGATTATACAATTTCCTATCCTGCATCAAGAGCATCAAAGACTTACACACAAAAAACTGCAGCATATGTTGTGGGAAGCACAGAATTCGACACATCTGAATATGAATTAATCACTGTGATAGATTCTTTGGCATATGGTGTACATTTCTATGGTACTGATTATGGTATCCCTGTTTGTGCAGCAAATCCTGTTAATGACGACTGGACTGGCTGTCCTGCTGGCAAAGACAAAACTGGAGAAAAAAGAGTTAAAATTGAAGTTTTAGGTGAAGAATGGATAATCACAAAAATGGTTGCTCCTGAAGTCGGCTCTTCAATCGCCCAATGCAATCTAACACAAAATGAATTTAGATGCTCTGGCGGTTCAGTTACTTTGGCAAAAGAATCAGACAGAAAAATCATGCAATTAGGCGACACAATCGGTTTAAGTGCAGGTTATGAACTTAAATTGACAGATATCGGTGTTGCTGAAACAGCAGGTAACTGCCATGCAGCTTTGTTTGATATTGTTGACTCAACAACAGGCGAACCTCTCGAATACCAAGATGCAAACATCAAGAAAATCTTCCCAAGCGATTGTGATGGCCCAAGCGATTGTGTTGGTTGTTTTGATGGCATTGAAGAATGGGACGTTCCTGGTACTGATGATACAACCAGAGTAAAAGTCTATCATACAACCTATGGTTATGAATTGTTCCAAAGATGGGCAGAAGTTTCCATTTTAGCAGAATTATGGGAATTACAAGATAACAAAATATTGCATACTACAAATGACAACAAAGAATGGACAGCTGCACTTATTTGGAAAAACAAAGACGCAACAGAAGACAGATCTGATCCTGATTCATTGAGAAGCATTATCTTCTATTCAACTAAATATGGTAGAAACGATATTGAGTTGTATGAAGGTGACACAGTACCTCTTCTTTATGAGGACAAAAACCAAGTATATGCTTTGACCTACCATGGATTAGACTTAACTGCTGATGACTATGAACCATTAACATTCTCTTACAAAAGCAATGTTAGATCATTCAATTTCTGTGACGACAGTAGACCAAATGCCAAAACAGTTTCAGGTTTCTACATTGAATCTGGAACATCCAGTCAGAGACTATTAGGAAAAGTTGCAGTTGATGAATATACAGGCCATTTAAGCAATGGTGCAACAACCGCAACAAACAAAATCTTTGTAGTTACTGGTGGAGAAAACATTACAGATGCAAATCTCGAATCAACTGAAAACGCAGGCCGTATCGGTGAAATCTACATGTGGTATGAAACCAGCTCACAAAGTTGCTGGAGATATTACTCACCTGGTGAAAATCACACTGATACAGATGTAGTAGTTGAAATTCCCTACAAAACTGCAGGCTCTGATGGAATGATCACATTGGCATTCGATGATTTTGAATTGAGTGGCGGAGATGTCACTGATCCAATGGATTACGTACTCATCAACGTAACTGAAAACGCTGGTAAAGTTATCAACGACAATGCAATGGATATTTTATCATTTGCTTTCAATGTTTCTGATGAAGAATTCGGCCCAACATGGGACGACATTGATGATGATGAAATAATCTACTATGCAGTACACAACGATGATGGCGTAGCACCATTAGCAGCAAGAACAGTTAATGAAGGATCATTCGGCCAAGGTGAATTAATCACTGACAGAGGCTCTGAAATAAAAACCTTTACAAGAACTGGTTCTGATGTTGTTTTCGACATTGCAAAACGTGTCGGTATGATGCAATTCAGTTTCTCAACATTAGAAGGCGCAGCTGATCCTCACTCAACACAAGAAACTTTGAGAGAAGGAGAAAGCACAGTCAAAGGCGGCGTTACAATCGAAGTTGTTGAAATTGACCAAATCTTAACATCATGCGGCGTAGGAACTGGCGGTGCAGCAAACTGTGTATTCCAAAATGATGCAGTTGCTACAATTAACGGACAATCAACTTTAACCGTTAAACAAGCTGTTCCAGGTGCAGTCAATCCAAACAATTTGATTGTCATGGATTCAAACGCAGGCTCTGCAAGTGTTATCTCAGTTGGTGGTCCAGTAGTCAATACTGTAACCCAACAACTCTTAACTGGCGTAACTTATGACTTCGACAAAGCACCAGTAATCATGGAAGTTGAAGGCACAAGTAGCATAGTTGTCGCTGGTAAAGAAGCTGCAGATACACTCCAAGCTGCAAATGATTTCATAAGCCAATTAGTAGAGAATTAAATTTTCTCTCTTTTTTTCTTTTTTTTATTTTTTATAAATTTTTTAATTAGCGTGAGCATTAATTATAAATATCTTACTAAAAAAGAATAAATTTTTGGCAAATATTTACACTAGTTATATTGCAGGATTTAAACACTTCCAATATACTCACTTTATTTATTAATATTAGATACTAATTTGTTTGTTAATTTTTTTTACACTAAACACAATCAGAATTTAATATGCGAATATCACAAATCTTTCATATCCCCAAAATAATCTTTGAATTTTTTTGTTGTGAATAATTTTGAGCTTCTACCATCTGGCTCTTCTTTTACAAAACCTTTTTCTTCCAAGGATTTTATTTTTTCATAAACTGGGCCAAGCCTCTTAACTACGGTTGATTTCAATATTCCTTTATGTTTTGCAATATATCCTAAAACCCGAGTTTCACCTTTTGTTATTTCAGTTTCCAAAGCAAAAGATTTAACATATTCAGCATATTTTGGAAAAATATTCATAATATAGCCATCTTCTTTTTCAAATATTCTAATTGGGCTGTTTCTTTCTTCATATATTTTATTGAGTTCTTCAACCATTGATTTTATTTTATTGCTGTTATGCTCTCCAACTGCTTTCATAAGTTTTCTGTTTGAAACAGGGTTTGGGGACATAAAAAGCATGGCTTCAAGTATTGCTAATTTTTCCATTTAAATCACCCGTATGCTGTATTATTATCTCATTAAACATTGTTTTTTGTTTAATATCAATCATACCTTTTTGATATATGTATAATAAAGGAAGAAGTGTATAAACTGCTGAGTCATCTTTTCTCAATTCTTTAAGATGAGAAAACGTAATGAGTTTTTTATCATCAACATTTTGTTTAATAAGTTCAAGTGTTCTTTCTTGTTCTTTTTCAATATCATATTTTGAAACCTGAACAACCATTTTTTTATATGGTTTTTTGCTTGCTTCGCGAGCTCTTCGTTCAGCGAGTATCACTGCTCTTTCCTCTTCTTTTTTGAAAACTTGATCCATTGCTACCAGCAACTCATTAAGTGTTACAGGCCTTTTTCTAGGAAGGCGCTTGTGGAGCTCTAACATAGTGACTTCAACCGGACCGTCATCCTCAATATAGACTTCATCTTCGGCAATTATATCTGGTTCAAATTCAAGTCTGTATGATTTAAACCTAAGTAGTATGGATGCTGCCAAAATTAAATTTGCAGGCATATGAAAATCAATTCTTTGCATTTTTTTTATTTCTTCAACAAAACTCTCAGATAAAGCATTGATATCTATATCCCAGGGATTGAGCTCCTGTTTTGTAACTAAATCTAAAAGCATTTCTTTCCATGAGGGATATTCAACCATCTTTCTTATGTTAAAATCCATTTTACCTCACCTGGGGCATTTTTCAAAATCTTCAAGTGTTCTAACATCATTATCAGTGAATTTACAAACCATATCATAAATTTTATCTAATGGCACTCGAATTTGCCCTCCATCATTTCTAAATCGTATTGTAACTGTTTTGTTTTCAATTGAATCAAAATCAATTGTTATACAATAGGCAACACCTATCTCATCAGCTCTTGCATATCGTCTCCCTATAGAGCCACTTTCCTTATATATTACATCTAATCCTTTTTCTCTTAATTCTTCCAAGAGTGTTTTTCCCATATTTTGTAAAAGCTCTTTTTTAACTAAAGGGTAAATTGCAGCATGATAAGGTGAGATAAACATGGGCAAATCAAACCATTCCCATTTTTTTTCATCGCTTGCAGGTCTATAGCTTGATTCAAGAATACACCAAAAAAGCCTGTCAAAACCAAAAGAAGGTTCAATGACATGGGGGACTATCTTTTTTCCATTTCTATCATCAAAAACGCTCAAATCTTTTTTACTAGTGTTGGAGTGAGATGTTATATCATAATTCCCCCTATTTGCCAAACTTACACATTCAGTCCACCCAAATGATGTTTCAACTTCCAGATCCACTGCCCCGACTGCGTAATGGGCTTTTTCTTTATCGTTAAGCTGTCTAAATCTATAATTTTTAACTCCCATTTTTTCATAGAATTGTTTTGTTAAAAATACAAGATAACCATGAATTTTGTTAGTTATATATTTTTTCTCTACTGCTTGTTCCACTGATAGTTTTTCAATGTTTGTTTTGTCTGCACCCATTATTTCAATCTTTTCGTCTTTTATTTGTTCATACCCTTCAATTGTTTTATCTATCTCAGGATTGAAAAAATACTCAAGTTCCATTTGATTAAACTCTCTGAGCCTTATTAAGAGTCTACGGGGTGCGATTTCATTTCTATATGCTTTTCCAATTTGAGCTATCCCCAACGGCAGCTTATTTTGATATGTTCCAAATACTCTCGGAAAATTCAAGAACATTCCTTGGGCAGTTTCAGGCCTTAGATATGCAATATTCGAAGAATCGCCACCGTATGTTGTTTGAAACATCAAAGCAAATTTTGCAACATCAGTAAGTTCTCCTTTACATAAGGAGCATTTGATATTATTTGCTTTTATTAATTTTGTTAATTCTTCTTCGGGCACCCCCTCATAATTTCCGCCTATGTTTTCGGCAAGAAGTTTGTCTGCACTATGTTTTGCTTTACATTTTTTACAGGTTGCAATAGGATCTGCAAAATGCTCTGCATGTCCGCTTGCCTTAAAAACAATTTCTGGATAGATTGTTGAAGATTCTATCTCATGAAAACCGTGTTTTTTAACAAACATTTTTCTCCAAGTATTTTCAATCTTGTTTTTTATCAATTTTCCTATGGGGCCGTAATCATAAAATCCTGCCACAGAATTATATATTTCTGCGCCAGGAATAAATATCGACCGTTTTAGGGATATTTCAAGTATTTTGTCATATAATTTTTCATCCATAGGGATATATTCTAAGATAATCAATTTAAATGTATTTGTTTAATTATCTCTATCGAGCAACATAAAACATTGATTTAATAATTTGGACATTATTATTTTGGGAAGGTAAAATAATTCAATCTAAACAAGAAAATTACCCATTTTTTCCTTTTTTTAACAATTTTTATTCTAAAATGTCTAAAAACACATTTTACCATAATATAATCCATGGCGTATAGGATTCGTATTGCTCGCCAAGGCGAGGGAAACCAAATTTTTGAAGCTTTCAAAAAGGCATGTGAGCCAGCATATGTATCAGCTTATTCACCTGAAGCAAAAGAAAAACATATTAAAGACTTCACAGTTTTTGTTGCAGAAGCAGATGGTATGATAGTGGGCAGTGGAATGACTGGAATAAATGGGAGTTTTAAAGGTGTAGATATACATTTCCTCGGGAATAATTTTGTTGTTAAAGAGTATCAAGGTCAGGGAATTGGCAGAGCATTGGTTGAAGTTAGAGCGGAATTTATAAAACAAAGAAAAGGTATTATGTCAACAGTAGCAAGAGCAAAAAATCCCAAAACACAACACTTACTTTATTCTGTAGGGCTGAAACCAATGGGCATCATACCCCATATCCAAGATTTTGGAGGGGGCATGGAAGCATGTATTTTTATGTCGTCATTAGATATTATACCCGAACAAATAGACAAAGGTTTAGCTAAATATTTCAACCCAATAAAATTCTCTCCTTCTAATCGCAATATCAACAAAACACCTCAATTTGAGAATTTAGGAAAAGAAGGGATTTTTGTTCCTTTTGAAAAAGCCCCTTTAGATATAGCGGGGTTCGTTCCAACTAGGGTTTCTATTGAAGATTTTCAGGGAGTTTTCTACAATCCTGTTTCAAATGGAAACGGTATAATCTATTCAACAGATGAATTTATTCTTTCTGAAGATATTAAAAAAGTTTATGGAGAACTGTTTTATAAGATATATTCGAGGCTTATGGCAGAGGACTAAACTTTAAAAATGATTTGCTTCTTAATAATTCAATTGTATCTAGCATTAATTTTGTTAATGCCTCAGTAGCTCAGTCGGTAGAGCGCATCCTTGGTAGAACCTTTTCTTAAGAAGAAAAGCTTCACCAAAAGAAAAGGTCATGAAAAGGATGAGGTCGGGGGCTCAATTCCCCTCTGAGGCTTTCATCAAGGTGATGTTGTGAAAGGAAAAGTGATGGACATACACAATCAAAAGTTGGAAAACCTGTCTAAATCTTTGCGTAAGGCTTATGTTCGGGTAAAGGTTGACTCGTCAATTCGTAGAAACTATCTGCGTTTCAGGAAGGAACTTGGTGAGAAATTTAAGCTTTCTAAGTCAGGTATTTTTGGCTATACTGAGTTAAGTTCTAAAGGTCTTGATGTCAATATTTTCCGTGGGGAGAAATACTGGATTTTTATAGTGTATGGTAAAGCCAAAGTTATTGATGAGTTTTTTGACATTTTCAACAAATATTTTGAAGGGGTTTGAATTTTCGAAACTAGAATGTTATCAAGGGTGATTATATGGGATTTTGGGATAAACTTGTTGGAAAATCTGAGACAATTGAAAAGCCTACTTCTGTCGAAAGCAAAGGCGAAGGAGTTTTCAAAGTTCATGATGTTTTCAATATTACAGGAAGGGGACCAATTATTACAGGAGAAGTTTTATCAGGTTCAATAAATCTCAATTCTAGAACCAACATATCTGGTAAAAATGTCAGAATAATTAAAATAGAGGTCAACCACAAAAATGCCGAAGTTATCAATAAAAGGGATAAAGCCGCATTGGTTTTGGAAGGAATCAAAAAAAGTGATGTTAAAAACGGAGACGAATTGGTTCTTTTCTAATTTTAAAACAATATCTGCCAAATCCTAAGGTTTAAAACTTTTTATTCTAATTTATGTATTATGAAGGGAGAAAAATTGAAGGAAATTCCAAAAGATAAAAGAATAGTTTTAATTCGAACATTCACAAATGTGAAAGATGAACTTAGAAAATACCCTGTTTACACTCTTGCAGGCGAGAGGGAAGAGTGGGAAACTATTCTCTGCCAAAATAAATGGAAAGTGCAAGATGAAAAAGAAAAAGTTTATCTTGTTGATCCCAAACAGGTTGCTGTAACAGAGTTTTGGCTTCAAGAGCAGGCACATTGGGATTATTATAAAAAAGGAGAACTTCTTCCCGTTACAACAAGTTTGCCACGTTATTTTGACAACAAATCCTTCACTCAAAGCATTCTCTCTGATTATAACTTAACAATGCCCAACGTTTCAGTTAGGTATGTTCCCTTTATAGAAAGAATTATTGATGGGGTGGGCGAATTAATACCTCCTACAAAACCAATAAATGAAATTTTACAAAAAAGTGTTTTAAGTCAAGTTCTTTATCACTTCAACACTACTGTTAGGGATATAAATGTTCCAAATGTCAAAACACGTTTATATCACGGTGCCAAAAACAATTCGACATTAATTGATCCTGCTGACTATCCTTTAATCGAAGCAAAAGAAGAAAGCGCAAAGTTCTTGGATTTTTTTTATCGCAATGCAGATCTAGGAAAGGCATCTTATCTAAAACCAGTTCTTCATACTGGCTGTGGCATGGGAGTAGTTAAAATCGGTATCAAAGAAAAAAAGTTTTTTATTCAAACGAGCGATGACAGATTACAAAAATTATTGAAAAAACACGGTGGAAAACCCGATTCCAAAAATGAAAAAATTCTTTATTTTGTCCCCAAGAAAAAAGAAACGCACAAACAGATGGTTAAAAGAGTTTTATTGAAAACTTATTTTCCATATTTTCACAAAGTTTTAGGGGGCGAGACAAATTTTCTCTTAGAAGAAGAATATCATCTCTCCTCAATGCCTACAAAAATTGAATTTAGATTTGTTGTCCAAGAAGTCAATGGAAAATTTAAAAGTACTGCAAATTATTCAAAAGTAGGCGATTCAGATTTCGTTGCAAACCTATCTTTATCTGGCAATCCTGCAAACAGCATGGATGTTTTACAATCCATACTAAAGAAGATTTGGCCGTATGTTCCTGACAACAAAATTATGGAAGTAGCTGAAAAAGAAATTAAAAACATGGAAAAACAATCAGCAATGATTTTTCAGACTTTGCTTGATAAGTCAAAAGACATAAACACTTCAAACAAAGGAAAAAAAGAATATCTGTGTCCTTCAACCATGAATTTAAAATTTGGTTCTGTTGATTTTACGCCTGTTTATGTTCCTCAAATTGGGATATTTCTTTTGGCAGTTGAAATAAACAGTGGGACAATCGGAGTTAAAAGGCTTGAAGAAGTGGATGCTAAAGTTTATGATAATGTGTTGAGCATGTGGAATAAAAACATCTTGGCAGCATGTAAAATTGCTTTCGGAGAAAACCCTCCCAAAAAATCTTAACTGGAAATCTACTATAAAAAGCTTTTTAAACAACTTTGTTTTCTAAATTTTTATGGAAAGAAGTAAGTCTTTTGCAATATACAAAGCAAATAAAAACATCAATGGATCTGCTTTACAGGTAGATTTCAACAAACTAAAACAATCAGTTTTTATGGAATGCGCTAACCAGAAATCTGAGGATAGATTTGACTGGGACAATAAAATAACTGTCAAACTTTCAGCATCTGATATGGGCAGGATTTTGGAGGTTTTAGAAGGTTGTACTAGTGAAGTTAAACTTTTTCATCAACCTTCTAAAGGAGAATATAAAACCGCTGAAAGCGTTAAGAATGCAGTTGTGAATTTTTCATCTTCTAGTATGGGTTTTTCTGTAAGAGTTAGTCAGCAAACAAATGAGGGTTTGAAAGCAGTCAATGTAAATATTTCTAAAGGGGAGGGAATTTTACTTAGGATCTTATTATCTAAAGCCATTGAACAGATGTATGGTTGGTAATTAGATATATTTTTATAATAAAAAAATCAGGATGGCATATCCAAAACAACAGTGAGCGGGTCTGTAACAACAAAAGTCATCTCGTTTTGAGTTTGAACTGCCCTCACATTGCACAAATTTATTGGATAGATTTTTTCAAAAGTACCTTTTTCATCATGTTTTCTTATTTGGTGACGGATAAAATGTTCCAATTGTTCAATCAAGGGATGGCACTCAGTGAACTCCCAGGCCGTATGTTTGCCAGTTGCATATTCTTGTGTGCAAACCGGCATCCCTGCAAATGACATCGTTCTGATGCAAGAGGGCAGATATTGACATTCATAACTAAGTGTTTTCAATACTGTGGCCAATTCAGCGTCAATCTCCTCACAAATTGAATCAATTGGGACTATTTCTACTTTTACATTGCCATATGCCGTATTTTTCAAAAGTACCTTATTTTTTGTCACCGTCGCCATCTTTTTCAGTATTGTCTGATATTGTTTAAGTTTTTCCACAGATTCTTTGCAGTCTATCCCTCTGCGTTCCTTTATCCATTCTGCCTGCCAATAAACTTTCACTGCGGTTTCTCCAAATTTATAGACTATTGAATCACATCCTGTTGCAATATATTGAAATAATTCTGTTGGCACATCATTTGCCCCAATTAGTTTTCCGCCTGGTCCAAGAAGACATAAAGAGCTTCCACGGGCATTTGTTTGTTGAACTAAATTAAATTCATTGCTTGTAGCTATAATTTTTCTAGTATTGGATTTGAGCATCATGTTATTTATTGTGGTAACTTAAGAATATAAATCTAACTGTGATAATTTTAGCATTATCAAAATTGGGCATAATTTGTTTTTCTAACACCTATTTTCCAGTTAATAGATTCTTATCCATAGAATCCAAATGATTCCATCTTCTTGTATCTAGAATTCTCATTTTTTACTTTTGAAACAACATCTTTCATTTCTTTTTCTATATCTTTGGCTTCTTGTTCTAGAGTGTCGGTATCTATATTTGGAACTATTACATCATTCAACACTTTAATTACCATTGCTGCAGCTCCTGGATCAATATACTCTTCTCTCGCTTCTGCTAAAAGGGAAACAACTTCAGTGTTTGATGCGATTCCTCTTGCGAGGAGCATTGCTGTCACGCCTGTCGTCGCTCCTTCTTTAATAAGCTCCACAGTTTTTATTTTTGAAAGCATTCTCAAATCTTTATCATGTGTTGCTATGGCATAAACTGTGTCCTGTTCTCCTTTGATAGTTATACTGCCCAGCGAAACAATTTTTGAAATTTTATATTTCTTCACAAAATCAAATATCAATTCAGATAATTCAACAACTAAGGGTGTTGGTACGACAAATTCTGATACCAAAACAAACAAATTTTCTTTCTGTGAATAATATAACCTCATAGGGTACGAAGGTTTGAATTTATGAATTGCTATGATTGGAGGGAAGTTGTATGAATATACGTAGCCCACCAATTCCATATCCATTTTTTGTTTTACATATGATGCGGCGATTGTGCCCACAAGACCTATTCCTGGAAGGCCTTCAATAAATGTTGCTCCTTTTTTTGGCTTTATTTTTTTAATCATTCTTATTTCTATTTTTTTCCCGACCATAACCAACACCTTTAACTAAACTCAATGTTAACATTTATATTCTTTATTATTAATCGCATCCCTCATCTGTGATGAATTAAAGCCTTTTTCTTTACATTTGAACTTAACTGTTTTAGTATGCGTGATAAATGTTTTTTGATCATATCCATAAACCAAAACATCTGGATTTATTCTTTTTAAAGAGTCTTCTCTGTTATCTTTACCTACAATAACAACATCGACAAGATTTAAACATTCAAGTATACTGCATCTTTGTTTTTCATTGTGGAATGGAGTAATGTTCTTGTATTTTTTAACATTTTTATCATTAGCCAAAACAACAACCAACAAATCCCCACATTTTTTAGCTTTTTCAAGCATTTTTATGTGCCCGTAATGGAGTATATCAAAAACTCCTCCAGTCATAACCACTTTTATTTTTTTTCTATATTTTTCTTTAACATAATATTTTGATTTTTTAATTTCCAGAAAACGCTTTTCTTTTTCGTTTAATTCCAAATATTCTTTTTTATTTATCCCATCTTTTTTAAATTGTAATATCAGAAGTTTTTTTATGTTTTCCATCTTAATCATCAAATTATTTTTGAGCTAAGCGCCAATGTGTATAACACTGCTGCACAAATAACAATAATTACTGCATAAACTATTGCTTTTTTTGATTCTCCCTCTTGTTGTGCAATCATAATCCCAGATATAATACTAAATATCATTAGATATACAAATGTTGCAGACTTAATGGTCTCTAATATATCTGCTGTGTCTGTTATTTCTTTATCTGTTAAAACAGACACCAATCCGTGTGTATTCAATGAACCAACCACTTGCAGAATACTCCCCAAAATTAAAGGCACCAATATAGCTCCCCCCAAAAGAAGAGTATATTTTTGCAAAGCAAGAACAGATTTTCGTTGTGATATCAATATAAATAAAGAGTATATATCCTCTGCCGTTTCCCTCAATGCAGAATACATATCTGCTCCAGCATAGTATCCATGTATTATCAATTTAACAGCCCTTTTGATAAGGAGTGAATTATTTCGTTCTGCTATTGCCATAAGTGAACTTTCAACATCTGCTCCTGCTGAGATTTGTCTGTAAGCAATTTTAAATTCATTTCCGAGCGGTCCTTTTTGTTTGCTCATTTCACCAATAATTTGTTCGGTGCTCATTCCTTTTTGAAGCATTGCTGCGTGTGTAAGTGCTTCAGGAAGCTTTTTTTCCATTTTAAGTATTCTGTCCTCTGCCAAAAATAGGAAATAAAAATATGATACGAAAGGGGATACCAAAGAAACAAAAAACAATACATAAAATGCATCATGGAACATCAATCCACCTATAAGAAAAATAACTGCAATTATTCCTGCCCCTATAGTAAATTTGATTCCGAGTTTTTTAACTGGCGAAGCATCGTTTTCATCTGTTATCGTAATCCACTTTTTCTCTTTCATAAACCTTTGGATAATTATCAAATCTTTTTCAAACGTTGATTTGTGCATAGTTGCAATCGGTGGAGTTGAAATATTTATGAAAAGCAAAGCAATAAGGCTGATTACTGGAAACACAAAAACAAAGATTATCCAAATATGTAATGAACTTACAGATACATTTCCCAAAATTCCACCTATTGCTATAAATATTTGGAAAAAAGCAGGCATCAAGCATGAAACTGCAATAAATATAAGTCCTGTAAAAGCCATTTTTGATTCAAAAGCTTTAAGTTCAGATACTTGCATTTCTGCTAATTGATTTGCAACTCTTTTAAGTTCGCCGCCTTTTCCTCCTTTTTCATAATTCATAACTAATTGGTTTACAGTTCTGCTAAATATTTCAGATTCAACCCTGTCTGTCATGTGCTGGAGAGAAAGAGGTATTGAAACACCTGAACCAATCTCTCTGAACACAATGCCAAATTCTTTTGAAACCTCATAATCTTCGTTTGCCAAATTTTCAATAATTTTTTCAAACTGAATATTAATATCCAACTGTATTCCCACCATTCTTAAAACTGTGGGAAGTTCTGCTTCAATTTGTTTTCCTCTTCTCTTTGCCTCAAAACCTGGATAAAATTTCACTGCAACATAAATCAAAACAAAAGATAAAAGAACAATTATTATTGTCCAAACAAAATCATTCAAAATAAAAAAAGATATAGTTCCAAAATAAACTGCAGAAATAAAAGCAAGCAGTATTCCAAAAGAAAGATATTTTTCTGCTGAAACATTCATATTTGCAGTTTCAAGATTTTTGTTTATTTTAGTTCTTGCTTCTTTTGAAAAGGCATTTCCTATTCCTTTTCCGAATCTATTTGATATTTTCACAACCCATTCTTTCATCAGTTCACCTAATCTAACGAAAGCCCGTAGGCAAACTTTTGAATTTCGTTTACAGCAGTTTCAAAATTCCATTTCTTTTTTATATTTTTCTTTAAGAATTCTGTTCGTGTTTTTATTTCGTTTTCCATTTCTTTTTGCGGAACTCCTAGTGAAAGAGACAATCTTTTCAAAATCTCTGAATTTTGATAATCTGCTTTCCAACTGTCTTTTTCATAATCATATATGAAAAGGGGAGTTGTTTTTCCAGGATTGTTTTTATCAACTTCTACTATTTCAACAATTCTTCTAATCTCTTCGGATTTTCTTGTTTTAACATTATATTTCATCATTCTTCTTTGGATTACAATTATATCAATCGAAGGCAGATCAATTTCCAAAACTCCCAAGGATCTTAATCTAGACAAGGTTTCTTTTGATGACTGTGCGTGAAAAGTTGCATAACTTCCTCTTGCTTGTCCACTCAATATAGTATCCATTAATGCATGAACCTCTTCAGTATTTCTAACTTCTCCAACAATAACTCTGTCAGGTCTCATCCTAAGCGAATCTGCAACCAAAGGAGACAAACTTATATCAAGTTCCTGATTTGCTACAAGTTTAACGACATGTTTGTGAGGTATGTTTATTTCAGGAGTTTCTTCTGTTATTAAAATTCTTTCATTTAAAGGAACAAATGAGAAAATAGAATTCATTGTGGTTGTTTTTCCGCTTGCAGTGTTTCCTGTTATCAAAATAGATATATCTGCCTGCATTAAAAACCATAATAAGGCCATTGCTTCTTCAGAAATTGTGTGATAATTCAACAAATCAAACACAGTCATTGGATTTTCTTTGAATTTTCTGATTGTCACTTCCACATTGGATATTGGGGGAATAGATGCGTGCATTCTTGAACCGTCAGGAAGAACAGCATTCAATCTAGGATTTTTATAAGTTATCCTTCTCCCAATGCTTCTTGACATTTTATTAATCAAGTTAATTGTAAAATCTAATTCATCATAATATAAATTTGTTTTTTTCCACCCTTGTTTTCTAACAAAAACATAAACTGGCTTGCCCAAACCAATTATTCCAATTTCTTCTATTTCTTCGTCCTTGAGTATTTCTTCCATGCCTGCAAACCCATAAATATTATAAAAAGCCATTTGTGTTAAATAATTCTCTTGTTCTTTGTCAATTACAATTCCTTCCTTGTCGCAGAATTTAATCAAAAGATTTTTAAGTTCTTTTTTTGCTTTGTCAGGATTGTCAAGTTCTTTGTATTTGGTAACTTCTTTGAACATGTTTGCCATGTGCTTTATAGCTTCAATTTCGTCATCGCTTAAAATGGGCAGGTTGATTTTATATTCTCCAGTTTTTTCAATATGCCATCCCAACCCCAATTAATCACCTTAATTACAGAATTGATTTTGTATTATATCACTACAAGGGCGTCCGGCAGTACCAATCCCTGAACAGGCAGTTCCCATACTAACTCCGCTTGCTTTTAACAAGGCAGCTAAAATATAAGGAATTATTGTGATTATTGCCCAACCTATAATTGCACCAAATATACAAGACTGTGCCCAAACACTGCTTTTAGCTCTCATTTGGGCATCACCAAATTGGCCTGCCAAATAAACCAATGCAGCGAAAACAACTAATAAATATGCTAAGGGCCCTACCAAACCCATCAAATCATCGCATAGGCCCACTAATGTTTGTGCCAAAACATCTTGAGCAAACGCAAGCCCATAAAACATGAGCATCATAACTACAACAACTAAACTTATTTTTTTTAACATATGTTAATCACCTATTAAGTATTGGAGAAGTTAAATATAAAAAGCATTCGTTAAAGTTCAAATAGACTACCTTTAAAAACCAATCTCCATATTTAATTATATTATGACACTAAAAACAAAAATTAAATTCTACGGGGGGACTGGCGAGGTTGGCAGAAATGCAATACTAGTCAAAACTGATAGAAATATTTTGTTGGATTTTGGGGCCAAACAAATTCCAGGCGAGAGACAGCTTATATTTCCTGAAGTTCCTGATGAAAAAGTTGATGCAGTTATATTGTCTCATGCACATTTAGATCACGTTGGCGGACTGCCGTATCTTTTCAGCAAAACTTCGAATGCCCTGGACATTCCCATATACTCGACTCTAACAACTAAAAAATTAACGACTCTTCTTCTTGATGATTCTGTTAAAATTGGAGGTTCCGAGTGTATGATACAGCCAATTGTTGATATTGTTAAGGATAATTTAATGCCAATTTCTCTAAACAAAACTATTCGAATAGGAGAAACAACTTTTTCATTTTTTTCAGCAGGACATATCCCTGGATCTGCGATGGTTGATATTAGATTCCAAGATGAAAGAATAATATACACTGGAGATTTTTGTTTGAATGAAAATAGATTATTAATGGAACCTGCTGATTTGTCAGCATTTCAAAATATAGACATACCCATTTCACATTTAATCACTGAATCAACTTATTCAAACGCATTTCACCAATCTCGGGACACTCTGGAGCGAAAATTTATTGAAAGTGTTAAAGCAGGATTGGAAACGGGTTGTGTGGTTTTACCTTCCTTTGCAATTGAGAGAACAGCAGAGATACTTAGAGTTTTACTAAAACATTTCCCAAACAAACAAAAAATTTATGTTGATGGCATGGGTATAAAAGCAACAAAGCTTTCATTTAATTCTTGTGACGTTAAAAAATCAGAAAATCTTTTTCAAAATTTAAAACAAGCTTCTCAAATTGCTACAGGACCTAACCGTAAAAAGGCAATATCGGGTAACAACATTATAATAACAACTGCAGGAATGGGTGAAGGGGGACCTTTTCTTTGGTATGCAAATCGTTTGTTTTCTCAAGACACAATTATATTTACTGGATATTGTGTTGAAGGTTCAAATGGTAGGAAATTAATTGATGGTAGCGAAACAATAACTGTTGATGGAATTGAAACTAAAGTTTCTGCAAGTATAAGGCAGCATTCTTTTTCAGCACATCCTGATAAAACCGATTTAATTAAATTATACCGTCTAATCAAACCTGAAAATATTTTTGTTGTTCATGGAGAGAACACAGAAGAATTCTCAAAAGAATTAGAAATATTGGGTTACAATTCAAAAGGGCCTAAGATTTTTGATGAGTATTAATATACTCTTTTATCATTTTTTTAAATAAATTTGCATCCACTCTCGAGCACCCAAACATTCTGAGAATTTGATTCATTTCATATAGGTGTTCCTCTGTAAAGTTTTCTGTCTGCAATTCCACTTCTAGAATATAAGCAAATTTCTCAATATGTTGGAGTGAAAGAACATATTTTTTCCCATTATATATCATTTCAAATTCTTGTTTAGTTTTCAGCCAAGGAGGATCTTGTTTCAATCCTGCTTCTCCCAAGAATTCAATCATTTTTTTACAGTCCTCGGCAGACTTAAGATAAATGCTGGTTTCAAGTCTTGATACATTAGTAGGATCATTGCTTTTGATAACCATTTCGCTTATATTTTCTGAATATCTAATACGAATATCTTTTCCAACAGCATCCATTCTAAATTTTTCAGTTATGCTTTTATCATCCAATATTTTATTGTACTTATCATTAAACAGTTTGTTTAACTCATCATATTTTTCTTTTGTTAAAACTGCTCGAATCTCATGTTCCATAACATCACTTATATTTTTTTGCCAACATAATTTTTATTTAATGAATAACCTTGTTTATAGTAATATGGCCTCACTCCTGAACCTGCTATAACAATCATTTTTTCCATGCCATTTTGTTTGGCAATTTCTTCAGCTTTTTCAAGCAAATTTTTTCCAAGGCCTCGGTGTTGGGTTTGGAAACTTTCAGGCAATCCCCCAATTCCTACTTCAGAGCCATATACATGAAGTTCTCTAATTAAACCAGTTTGTTTATCAATTTCAGGTCTAAAAGGTGCGTAGGGAATTCTCAATCTAACAAAACCAAGAATAACATCATCATCCAAATCTTCATATGCAATAAAATACTCTTTTCCATTACTTGCCTTATATTCAGTAATAGTTTGTTCTAGTTTTGATAACTCTAGTTTTCGTTTATAAGTGTTAACTGCAACTCCGATCTCTCGCGATCTAATCTCTTTTAATTGTATATTTTTTTCCTTCATTTTTTGTTCAACAATTTGCCTCAAATTTGAGTGTTTAACTCCTGCCACGACTAAAGGTGAAGGTATATCTCTCTGGATTCTCATTACTCTTACATATTTTGGAACATATCTCAAGGCTTCAGATATTACTTCTGCAGCATTTTCAGAATCATAAGGTTTGTATTCTCCCCTTTCCCACATATCATACAATTCTGTGTTTTTCAAAACCAAAGTCGGATAAATTTTCAGCATGTCGGGTTGAAAATTTGGGTCAACAAATAATGATTTAATATGCTGAATATCTTCTTCAGGAGAGCAAAAAAGTCCTGGCATCATATGATAAACAATTTTAAAAGCCGAATCTTTAAGAAGTTGTGTTGATTCAACAACATCTTTAATTTCATGTCCACGTTTAACTTTTTTATAAACCGAATCACTTAATGTCTGGACTCCAAGTTCAACTCTAGTTGAGCCATAATTGAGCATTTCGTTTATATGTGTTTTTTTGGACCAATCAGGTCTTGTTTCAATAGTTAACCCAACTACTCTATGTAGCGCAGTCTCATTTATTTTTTTGGCATCTTCTAAAGTTTCACATCTTGTCCCGTTTAATGCCTCATATAATTTCAAAATAAACTCTTTTTTGTATCTAGAATTTTGAGCTAAAAAAGTTCCCCCCATAACAATCAATTCAATTTTATCAGTGGGGTGACCTATTTCTTTATACTGGCGAAGTCTTGCTTTAACCTGCATATAGGGGTCAAACATATTTTGTCTTGCTCTTAGACTTGCAGGTTCTTCACCAGTATAACTTTGTGGTGCGCATTTTCCTTTCGGGCAGTATAAACATTTTCCATGTGGACAACTGCTGACACTCATAATTGCAACAGGCGTCACTCCAGATATGGTTCTTGATGGAACTTTTATAAGATGTCTTTTCAAATTTTTGTTTTCAATATGTTTACTAATCTGAGAGTTTTTTACCACCTGTACTCCGTATTTTCCAGCGACTTCTTTTTTCAGTTTATCAACAATTTTTAGAATTTCTTTTGGAGTATAACCTTTGAATTTATTTTTATCATACTCTTCTATTAATTTATCAGCTATCTCTCTAGCAATTTTATCCAAGTTAATCACTATCTATTGAAACAAGTTTGAGAAAAGTCCTAATAATGCGTGCATCGGAGTGTTGATTATTGGAAACAAAATAAGTCCATTGTTAGTGGCTTTCATATCTGATATCAAATCAGGTTTAAACTCCACAAAAACAGTTGTTTCTTCTTTTATTATCTCTGGAGAATTATAGGATTCTGCAATTATTTTAACCTCTGAATTTTCTTCCTCATATCTCACAATTTCATAAACAATTGTTTTTTCGCTTTGAGCAGGGATATACACATTTTTTCTAAAAGCCCATTCCTTTATTCCTTCTGATCTAACAACAAACTCATCTTCGGTGTTTCCTAAATTTTTTATAGTTATATCAAATCTTGCTGGTTGGCCTGCACCAACACTTTTTTTTGTTGGTGTAACTTCCATATCCATTATGTCGTGTTTGATAGTAACTTTACATGTTATTGTTATCGTTCCTAATTCGCTCACATCACCCTCATCTTCAATTGTTATTTTAAAAGTATAATCTCCTTCTTGAGCGTGTTTTGATGTAGTTATTCTAACATGGAGAGGGTCTTCGTATAATTTGCTTTCACGAGCATTCCACCCCTCTGGTAAACCAGTAACTTTGGCAAAATCCCACCAAGCTCTTCCACCGTCGACTTTTGGATCAAAATCTACATAAATTGTTTGACCAGGACCTATTGTGCCCAGATACAACATATCCCCTTCAGAAACTGTGGTTTCCATTGGGGCAATCACTTCAATAGTGTTAGCAGGATAAACAAAACTAACCAAAATGAACAATATTATAAAAATTGTTTTTTTTTCCATCAAATTCACCAATTTAAATTATTGCGATTAAGTTTATAAGTTTTTGTTATAATTACTTTAAACTATTGATTTTGGATAGGTTACTAAAACAGCTTTTAGATGTTGGTTGATTTTAATGGTGCCCTGGGAATTATTAAAGCAAAATAAGCTAAATGCTTATAAAAAAGCTTTTGATGCAGGTTTGGTTGATGAAAAAGCCATACCTTTGATCAATGAGGTGAATTCCAAACCTAATTACGTGACCACATCTTCTTGTTCTGGAAGAATAATGTTGCTGAAATTCAACAAAGGAAAAAAAGATTCTTCTTTTTATCATAAATGGCACAGAACAGTTGATTTCAATGAGGTGTGGAAAGCAATTCAAGATTATGACAAATCTGAAAAATTGTGGTTTCGTGCAGAGCCATTCATTTTCCATATTTACGCAAAAGATTTGGAAAGTGCACAAAAGTTTTTAGAAATAACTAGAAAATCAGGTATTAAAAGGGGAGGTATTTTTTATTTCAAAGAATACCCTTTTTTAGAAATATTTGGGACAGAAGGAATATCAGTTCCAGTAGTTGATCAAAATGAAATTTTAATAGATGAAAAATATGGAAGATATGTTGTTGAATCTTCAAACATTCTTTTAAACAGAATTTTTAAACGTCTAGATATATTTACTGAGAATGTTTCAAAACTATAATCTATTTCTCACTTTTAACAAAGCTCTCAAACTCTTCAATTGTGAAAGTTTTTATTCTATGCGAATTCAATTCTAATTTGAATGCCAAAACTTCATTGTCTTTGGAATAAAGCGTTTCAAGAAATTCATCTTTTTGATATGTACTTTCAAATATTATAATCACATTTTCTTCAGATAGGGGACCAATAGAATTCAGTATGGTGTCTTTGGCATTTTTGAATAAAATAACATAATATTCATTTCCAGATATGTATATTTTTGTATCAGAATGTTTTATTGTTCCAAAAGGCTCGAATCTCAGAACATTGTTTATAAACAAATCTCTTAGTTTTCTTAATATTGATAGGTGTTTAATACTTATACCTAATTCTTCTTCCCATCTGCTTAGTCCGTAATACTCATTATACACTTTTGCATAACCCTCTGAACACAACAAATCCAATATTCTTTCAATATTATTTATGCTGGCGCTTATTGGTCTTCCCCTATAAGAAAGCCTCATCAATGCACTTTGGAATTCCTCGCTTGATATTGGCAAATAATGCCAACCATATTCTTTGTTTATCTTGTCAAACAAAGAAATTACTGTACTTTTTTTCAATGGTACAGTTATTCTAGAAAGGGGTGGGAAATCAGGAATATCTAAATTATAAACAATTTTATCCTTTCTTCTGAGTTGTATTGCAGCTGCAACTACAATCACCAAAATTGATCCAACAACGAGATATATCGGATTATTTAGATACTGGTCGAGTCCAACACTTTGAACATAAAATTCTTTGGAAACTCTATATTCTCTCCCATCTGCTCTAACAAATCCTAATGTCAACACATGATTTTCAGGATTTATTTTAAGATCTCTCAAGGTTATTGTTTTTTCATTGTTCTGGAATTTTCCAACTTGTTTTTCATCTATATAAACAACAACTGAATCATAATCAAAAACATCACATCTATCTCCGCACGCTATAGTTATTATATGGGTATTTGTTTCAGGATTAGGGTTGATGCTTATAATTGGTTCGACAACCGTAAATCCGTGTATTGTGCCAATCTTGCCCGCAGTTACTGGGCCATCTGATATTACCAACAAATAATTCCCTGGTCCGAAAAAGGGTTCTCTTCGGTTTTCCACAACAATTTCTGAAGTAGTTATCGATGCAATTTTTACTGGCGAGGATTCAACAGGTGGAGCAGTATAAACTTCTCCCCTATACCTCCCAACTTCTTCATTCGATAAAAACATTTTTTCAGGTTTAATAAATATCTCATCTCTGCTTCGATGTATTCCATAGGGCGGGATGTTTTTTGTAGCCGTATACACTCTCAAACTATTTTTACTTACTCCTTTTCCCGAGCTTATAATCTTTCCTTCGTCATTTTTAATTAAAAAATAAGCTTCGTCACCACTAAATTCCGAGCCAAATCCCAACACTCCCTCAGTTATATATCTATTTCCATACACTTCATCCCAAGGTGATTCTGTAATTATTTTAACAACATCGTCAACTGCATCATCAATTGAATTCCAATTTCTTCCGTTTTCAAATTCTCCCGGAACTGTAACAATTTTGCCTTCATCATATTCAAACATATCGATAACATCCCCATATGTTTTTTTTGTTGGTGATCGTATCAGATATCTGGCATTATATATGTTTAATTTAGATGATCTTATTCCACTCTGGGCGCCTTTTTCTTCAATATCAATATCTACTCCCCTTATATCAGAACCAATAAATATCATAGTAGTTTTTAAATTATTTGCGAACTCAACAGGAAAATATCCTGTGGGTGCGACGACTACATCATCGTTTTTTAATCTTTGCATATCCTCGATACCGATTGATATGAGGGTGTATCCATTGTTTTTTAATTTGACTTTTAGTAATTCTTTGAATAAGTCTTTTCCAGAAAGCATCCCAGATGAATATCTCTGATTAGGAACTTCTAAAAAATAGATAACTGAAGGGACCCCATTTTTCGATGTCCGTATTGTATAGTTGCTAGGACCATACAAAGCAAAAGTATGTTTGATATCATTTGAACTTCCAAGATATGAAATAGTTTCCATATAGGTTAAATCATTAATTATTTTTTCATGGCCTATCCACTGCTCGAGTGAATAGGATGGTGAGCTTGAGGACAATGTTTCGGAAGGTGTAAAAAAAGGTGCTGCACCTATGACAATATATATAAATCCGATCAACAAAACAAGTATCTGGAATATGCCTGACATCACAATCGTTTTTGGAGTTATTCCAGATATCTTTTCTTTTATAATCTCCATCGGAGTTTTAACAAAATCTTTAATTTTTGTAAATCTTTTACGATAACTAAAAGGTTTTTTCATCTGAAATTTATATGTTTGTTTTTTGATTTTTATTTTCAATTATTATCCCTCAGTTAACTTATAGATTTCAAATATCCTTCTCTCATTAATTCATTAAGGAGTTCTTCTATTTTTGCATCAGGCACTGAATACATTCTTGCAACTTCAGGAACATTTATTTCTCCCTGATGCTCATTTATCCATTCCATTAATCTTACTTTAAGTGAATCGTCACTGTGTTTGCTCAACCTATCGAGCTTTATTTTAAGATCGTCAATTTTAGTTTTAAGATCGTAATTTTCTTTTGATATTTCTCGGCTAGTTTCACTTATTTTTGCAATGTCTGATTTCAATCTTTCATTTTCTGATTTTATGGAGTCATATCTGGCGTACATTTCTTCATAATCTAACGTCACATATTCACTAATTTTATCTATAGAATCTTCAAAAAGCTGATAAACCACTGCCATTCTGATTTCGTAATATTCACTAACCATGGATAAAACCGTAAAAAAATATCTTAATATATCTACTCTTCTTTTCCTAGGACTCATTCCAGGGGTTACAGTGTAAAGAACCTGAATAGTATCTGGTTTTAAGTGAATTATTGAAAATAGATATGGTTTATTGGTTAGGTCTCTGCTTTCAACGTTCAATATCACATAATCTTCTTTATCAACAATTGTTTGAATGTATGAGACTTGTGATAAAGACTGCAATATATCTTGTGAGGAACCCAATCTTTTTCCAGGTATTTCAAACCCCTCTACAAGGGGTTCTTTAACTTCATCTTTAACCTTTTTTTTATCTTGTTTTTGCTGAGGTTTTCCTGGGAATGGCAGACCACTCATTTTTTCACCCTCTTTTTCTTTGATTTTTTAGCTTTTGCCACAATATTTTTTTTCTTGCTAGGAGTGTATTCTTTAAGGTTTTTAATATCAAATTCAGTTCCGGGCCTATATGAAGAATAAATTTGCATGATCATTAAAAGCACCCAAAATGCAAAAATTCCCAACAACAGAAAAACAACATTAAGTAGCGGATATGAATTCTGAGTTAACAAAGGAGTTACCAATAACACTACTAAAAAAACCCCTAGCAAAACACTCCAGAAAAATACTCCATTTACAAATCTTTTTCTGTTTTTTTCATATTCTGGCCAGCAACTTGGACATATAAATAATTTGTTGTTTTTTATTGTTTTTGTTTTTTGTTTTATGGATTTGATAACATTCAACACAAAGTCATCCTTTACTGGTACAGCTTTAGATGGAATAACTATTTTTCCACATTCCATACAAACATTTGAATTTTTAACATCAAAATTTTCAAATGTCTTTTCTTTTTTTTCTTTTCCTTTAAACAATTTAAACAAATCCATATGAACCACCTATTCCTCTAAAATAATATCCATAATATCCTGGCTTGTCGCCGAATGAACTTTAAAGTCAGCTTTAATAAAGATGTTGATGATTGTTGAATCTGCAACACCAAAATCTTTTAACAATGCTGTTATTTTGTTTCGTGCTAATCCATATCTCTGTAAAAGAATTACAAATGAAACTATGTCAATATGTTTATTTTTCTTATCAAAAAGAGATGAAATTTCTTCAAGCTGAGATTCATTGAGACCATACATTCTAAGCCTCTTCCTCATCTCTTCTCTTTCAATTGCTACACTTCTTGCCACTCTTACATCCCTCCTTTCTTCCTCAGTGAGCACACTGCCAACATCAAGGAAGTATTCTACCAAAGGTTCTTCACCTTCAATTTTCTGAACTAGAAAAGTTGATGGATAATTCGCACTCGTGGTAAAAGCCATATTGACTGCGCATTGTCCAACACCCAATTTTGAAATTTCTTCTCGAATGAAATCACTGAAGTTTAAAGTTCCTTGTATATAATTCAAATATCTTTCAAATTTAACTTTAAATACGAATGTGGTTCCTACGTTTGAAAATATTGCCTCATTAATATCTGTTGGGTTCTGGCTCGCAACAATCAAACTAAAATTATATTTACGACCTTCTCTAACTATCATAACTGCATCACTGTTTTCATCTCCTGCAATTTTCCAAGCTTCATCCAACACAACAAATAGTTGAATTCCTTTTCTCTTTTTCCAGCCTGCTGCCCTCATTTTTTCTTTAATGAATTGGAGCATTGAAAGGGCAGCCAACGCTCTAAATATTTCATCTGGCAAACCTGACAAATCCAGTGATACTAAACCCGAATTTGTTAATTTATCTAAATCAAGAGTGCTTTGTTGTGCAAAAAAATCTTGACCTGTTTTTGTGTATTGTTTCAATCTGTAAATAGAATTTTGCAGTTCGGCAGGATATTCATATCCTCCCCTTTTGTAAGTTTTTTCTAAATTTTCAACAACATCTTTCAATGTTGGGGCAATCAATTCAGTTCCAGAACTGTCTTTTTGAACTATAGAATCCATTTTGAAATTAGCTTTTTTATAAGCTTCTTCTATTGCCAATTCAGTTAATCTTTTTTGTTCAGGATATTGATTTATATCTGTCAATATTTCAAGAGTTCTTATTATTTGTTTGATTCTATTATTTGGAGTCATTCCTCCAGTATCCAACAAATTAATATAAGATCCTTTTCCAAGTGAGATAACTGTTCCTCCTGCAGATTTAACCCATTCTCGGTATTCTCCTGCCCAGTCAATAATAAATGCATTGCTGTCCCAAACCAAAGCTGCACGGGTTAAAAAAGTTTTAATGAAATATGATTTACCTGAACCTGTTATTCCGACTATTGCCAGATGAGGATTTGTTAATTCATTATAATTCCAATAAAAGGGTATGTTAAATATTTTAGTTTTTCCAGTGAATATGGAATTACTGGGATCGGACCAGAGCATTTCTGGAGGGGGTTCAGGAGGTCTAACTAGAATATTTCTTCTTGCGAGAGTAATATTAGATATATCTCGTATTTTTAACCATCCCATATTTAATCAACCTGCTGTTTCCATTCTGCATATGACACTGGGAGAAGATATTCCCACTGGAAGCACCTAAGCATATCATCTGCTTTCATGATTTCTATTTTTGCATTAAGTGCATTAGAAACTGATGCACGTATTTCGTTTGCTTGTCCATTTGCAGCGGCCATGGCAGCTTCTTTTGAAACCCCGATTGCAGTTGTCATAATATACGCCACAACTGCCATAGGTTTTTCACCTCTTGAGATTTTTTCAAGTTCTTTTTCCCACATTGATATTTCATGTTCGTATTTATCAATTAAAAGCACATCCATATCTTGACCTTTTTCTCTTTGTTTTGCCAGCTTGAGTTGTGCTTCATATTTTCTTGTTTCAATATCTCTCTTTTTTTCTGTTATATCTAAAACATAAACCATCATTGAAAACTTTGTTACATGTTTTACAGATGAAATTGCACGTTCAAAAGCGAGCATGTAAGTTACATTTTCCTCGGTGCTTTTTTCAGCTGCGGATTCAAAAATCTGAACTCCCAAAAATTTTGTTGCGTAGTATGAATCTCCTGTTTTTTTAATAATAACATCTTGTGAAGGAGGTATCTCATATTCTTTATCTGGAGTTACAACTACAATTCTTGAAAATTTAGTAAAAATAGGAACAATCAAATACCCGTATTGATAAATTAATAGGGATAATACCGCACCTAAACCTGCAGCAAGCAGCCCTATGAATGACAATATTTGTCCTCCTCCTACAAGTCCTACAATTACTCCAAATCCACCAATTCCTACTGCTATCCAATATGCTTCTCTTTGTTTTGGTAGAATTAACATAAACATCCCTCTATAATCATTTTACATAAAATCAACGGTGAGCTTTTTAAATATATTCCTTAATTATTTAACCAAACTAAAACATTTATTGTCTTTTTTTGTGGGTCCGTAGCTCAGCTTGGTAGAGCGGCTGGCTTTTAACCAGTAGGCCAAGGGTTCAAATCCCTTCGGACCCGTTTTTTATAGGTGAAAAAATGGATGATTGGAAAAGAGTGGGTGTCGGAGTCGGAGTTATGGTTATTAAAGAGGGTAAAATACTTCTGGGAAAAAGACACACCGATCCTTTGAAAGCTTCGTCTCTTTTAAGTGGACAAGGCTCTTGGACTATGCCCGGCGGAAAACTTGATTTTGGAGAATCGTTCAAGGAATGTGCTTGTAGAGAAACGTTGGAAGAAACAGGAATCAAAATCAAAAACCCAAAAATTATATGTGTTTCAAATGATAAAACAAAAGGGGCGCATTTTGTTACTATTGGTTTGTTGGTTGAAGAATTTGACGGAGAACCAAAAGTAACGGAACCAAATAAAATAACTGAATGGTCTTGGTTTGATATAAACAATTTACCCCATCCTATGTTTTTTCCAAGTGAAATAGTGGTTAAAAATTATTTAAACAAACAATTTTATTCTGATTTTGAATAAACAATCACTTCTCTGTTTCTTGGTCCGTCAAATTCGCATAAAAGTATTCTTTGCCATGTTCCCAAAATTAATTTATTATTTTTAACAATAAATGTTTTTGAAGATCCAGTTATTGTAGAAAGTAAATGGGCTTCTGCGTTTGCATCAATTTTATTGTGTTTCCAGTTTTTATCTGGGGCGAGGTTTTTAAAAAATTCAATATAATCCTCTGCAATATTCGGTTCAAATTCATTTACAACTAATCCTGCAGTTGTATGTAGGACACAAACAACACATATGCCTTCGTTGATATTTACAAGATTTTTTACACTAGAAGTTATATCTACAATATCATATTTTCCTTTTGTCGTAATATTAAATTTCATTTTATCTCCTATAGTTTTAGTCTAATCCCACACCTATTTAAATTTTTTGATTTTATATAAGCACAATGTCAAAATTTATATTTATTACAGGGGGAGTTTTATCTGGAATTGGAAAAGGTATTGCAACTGCCTCTATCGGACGTCTTCTAAAAAATCACGGCGATAAAAAAATAATAGTTGTTAAATGTGACGGTTATTTGAATGTAGATCCTGGAACAATGAATCCTATTGAACACGGCGAAGTTTTTGTATTGAATGACGGTACTGAAGTTGATATGGATTTCGGACATTATGAACGATTCATTGGAACAGAGGGAGAAGGAGATTGGAATATAACATCTGGAAAGTTATTTTTAAGATTAATAGATAAGGAAAGAGAAGGAAAGTTCTTAGGAAAAACAATTCAAATTGTTCCTCATGCAGTGAATGAAGTTATTGATTGGTGGATTGAGCTTGCTGAGAAACACAAACCAGATTATATGCTTATTGAAATAGGTGGTACTATAGGGGACAATGAAAATTTTTGGTTCATTGAGGCAGCCCACCGGCTTTCACACAATATAGGAATTGATAATATTGCATATATTCATTTAACATATCTTCCTATGTTGTATAATACTGGCGAACTTAAGACAAAACCTGCCAAAAGAGATATAGCTTTGTTGCGTTCAATGGGAATAAATCCTGATCTGGTAATTGCAAGAAGTCATTATGTTCTTCCAGAAAGAATAAAACACAAATTCAATGAATTGAATTTAAATCCAAAACAAATAATTTCTGCAATTGATATGAATAATATATATGAGATTCCTCTAATGTTTTATGAAAATGGTATGGTGGATTCTTTATCAGATGTTTTACATGAAAAAATAGACGTGGATCTCTCAAAATGGGAGGAAGTTTTAAACAATATGAAAAATCCAACCAACAAACTCACAATTGCAATCTGCGGAAAATATACAGATCTTCACGATTCTTATGCCAGTGTGGTTGAGGCTTTAAAACATGCAGGTGCGCATCTAAGAACGGAAATCGAGATAAAATGGGTTGAAACAACAGATATTGAATCGGGAGTTCTATCTATTCAGGATGCGATTGGAAATGCAGATGGAATTCTTGTTCCAGGCGGGTTTGGTTCTCGGGGTGTTGAGGGCAAAATAAAAGTAATACAACACGCTCGCGAAAATGATGTTCCTTATTTGGGTTTATGTTATGGTATGCAGTTGGCGGTTATTGAATTTGCTAGGAATGTTTGTGGTTTGAAGGATGCGAGTTCAAAAGAAATAAATCCTGAAACTGAAAATCCAGTTATAGATATCTTACCTGAGCAAAAAGATATTACGACAAAAGGCGGAACAATGAGATTAGGTGCTTATCCTGCAAACTTAGATAAAGGTACAAAAGTTTACAATTTATACAACAGTGATGTTGTTCAAGAGAGACATAGGCATAGATATGAAGTTAATCCAGAATATCATGAAACTTTAAAGAAAAATGGTTTAATATTTTCTGGGTTGAGCCCGAACAAAAAATTGGTTGAATTTATAGAGTTGAAAGATCATCCTTATTTTGTTGCAACACAAGCACATCCTGAGTTAAAATCAAGATTTGAAAAACCCGCTCCTTTATTCTTTGGTTTTGTTAGAGCTTGCTTAAAAAGAAAATGATCATTCTTCTCCTTTTTTCAGAACTATTGTTTCACCTTTTTTCAATCCAAAAAAAGAAACATCAGCATACGTTACTTTTATGTGGTCAGGTACTGACTGAGCAATTTTTTCAGAAATATTTTTGAACTTTTCTTTACCTAGCATTCTGCCCGTAACAACATAACTTTTTTCAGCAGTATGCACTACTAGAGATGGTAAAAAATTTCTTTTTGTATGAAAATATTTTTGATCCTTTCCTTTAAATTTAACACTGGGTAAATCAAATGTGCATTCAATGTGTTCAATATTTTCAAACCTTATATATTCTTTTTTCAACAAATTTGAAATCTTTATTCCATAATAATCAATTTCTGCCTGATCCCATTTAATTCCTGTAATCATCTGTAATGGAAAAAGTATAAGTGGTATTATCATTGCTAAAATAAGAAGACCTAACTTGACAAAATTAGATAGGTCCATATTTATTGAAATAAACAATATGCCGACAAACAAAAAAATAAGTGCAATTAAAAAAAGAAATCTTGATGCCATGACATACATATTCCCAAAAACTTTCATTTTTCATCTCCTTCCAAAAACAATAAACGCCGTGTGAACAAGTCCTTTATGTTGTGGTCTAACCCCATGTTCTCTCACAACCCATTCTCTGTTTATTGATTCAATTACAAACAAATCTTTGAATCCAGCTTTTTCACATGCTATATAAAATTCTTTAACTTGTTCAACATTTGGTAAATAGCCAATTATCCACCCATTTTCTTTTACTGCCTTGAAAGCCAGTGGAACAATTAGGTCAGATTTTGGCATATCCAAAAAAACAGCATCAACGTTTTTTTCTTTTATTCCTTTCGAAATATCCTTATTTTTGAGTTTCGCATTTTTCATACCCATTTTTTCAATATTTTTTTTTGCAGCAATATAAAAATCTTCTCTGACTTCGTAAGAATAAACAGTTTTGCAGATATTTGCTAATGACACTGTGAAAAATCCTGCACCACTTCCTGCTTCAACAATTTTACTGTTTCTTCCTAAATCTGTGTATCCAAAAACAACACCAATATCTTTTGGCAGTATGATTTGCGGTCCGCCATACGGCCCTCGCTTAAGTTTTTTAAGATTTGGATTAAGTCTTACAAGAATATCGTTTTTTCCCATGGTTTAAAGACATCAAAATAGATTTATAAACTTTCTTATAACATTTAATATTAATAGGTGATCATATGGGAAATTTTAAGATAGAAAATTATTGGGAAAACCAACTTAAAAATTTAAATGTAAATGAATTTGAACAAAACAAAAATTTCATTCAAAGTCTTCAGAATTTTTTATCAAATGATTCTTTTCATTCAAGAGTGTTTTCCAAGTCAACACCCGAAAACATAACAACAAAATTAACAGAATCATACGTTCGAGCATGCACTTTAATGAGTACAATTCCTGAGTTTGTAGGTTTAACAACTACAGAACAAGAAAAAGTTAAAACTGCTCTTACCTTGGAGTGGTATTATTATGGGTATGCGATTGGGAAAACCAAAGTTGATCAAACAATAAAAGTTCTTCTTGATGGGGGAACTATGGACCAAGCTTTGCAAAATTCCCCGAATGTTTATGCATTTTATTCTACCTGGTCGAATCAAAAGCTTGAAGAACATGCAACTGAAATAAAACAGGAATTGTCGGCCACACCCGCATATATAGATAATACACAAAAAAAAGATTCAACAAATTCCACAGAATCAATATCTCCAGAGTTTGTTGCTGAACAATTATTCCATGCTCCTGAAGAAGATGGAACTTTATATCACGCAACAAACGGTAATTCAAATATATCCCAAGAAAGACCCTCTTCATTAAATCAAGAATGGGTTGCTTCTCCCGATACTATTAAACCAAAAATAACTGAAGAAGATCTCCCTCAATTATATTGGACCGAAGCTCCCAAGGAAACTCCAGAACCTAAGCAAAAAACTGAGACATTGTATCTATTAAATTCGGTTACAAATACGCGACATTTTGAGCTCATGTTATTTGATATAAAAAGCTCAAGGGAATATAATCGGGGCGAGGTTTCGATAAATTATGATTCTAATGGCTGGTTGCATATTCACGTGCCCCAACCACCTACTCGCAAAGGTGATGCAAACCTTACAGTTTATGATTATATTATTGATCAAAAAACTTTGAATTCGTTCGGTGCTCAAAAACTTTTAGAAAATTTATCAGAATTAGAAACTGTTTTGGGATATTCATTGGATTCTG
>Ga0334889_1000682_pt1 | contig 50287 bp, 45 predicted proteins | sample GraSluR1_MG_2_FD_207222 | JGI IMG/M metagenome (GOLD analysis project Ga0334889, IMG submission 207222) | Sludge microbial communities from methane-producing bioreactor in Wageningen University, Netherlands - Granular Sludge_8_08-R1 | ecosystem: Engineered > Bioreactor > Anaerobic > Unclassified...
AGCGATGGAGAAGAGACGAATGAGTATGTCCTCGGCGGCGGGCTCGCGGCCATGCACGCGCTGAAACTCACTCTGCCACGCGTTATCCAGTGGATCATGCCCGCTCGGGTCCGTGTACTTGAGCGGGTTGTTGTACACATACGCGTACCGGTTCAGGCTCTGCGGGTTCCCCGGCGCCGGCACGAGCGTGTCGGCCTGGATGAACCGCCCCAGCGACGGGTCGTACCATCTGGCCCGATAGTAGTACAGGCCGCTGGCGGCGTCCAGCTCCTGCCCGGTGTATTTGTACGCCGTGCTCACCGCGCCCGCGCGTGTGGCGCCATAGGGCCAGTAGCGCTGCATCGGCTGGGGTGGCAGCTCGGGCTATTGCCCTCGCATTGAAGCGGCCACTTGATTCACTACTTCCTGTATGCGATTCGCTCGAGGACGAGTCGTCGTCTCATCAAATCTCCAGACCGAATTGTCATGGTGCAGCATAACCGAAGCCCAATGATACGTTGATGGCAGGCAACGCCAAGATAGCGTATCTTCTTGGTCCCCACGGAGATATGTGACACAGTAGGCGACTCCATCCTCAACACCGCGGATAAATGCATCGGGGCGCTTGTATACGTCTGGCATACTAGCCTCGCCGAGTCCACACCATGCCTCATACAAGTCTCGGGCTGACTCTGCGTCATCCATGATATATACCGTTACCGAAACGCGGCTGAAGCTCTCAATGTGTCCAATTACTTCCATGAGCACGGATATGATGCCCCGACTCTCTTCGTAGTCGAATCGGCGGTGCGCGTAGCGCCCATCCGGCGATACGCTCCAATCCGAAAGGGCAGTAGACTCCACGAGATCGCTAACACTTTTCGTGCTCTTCCCTGCCATCCTCTGCGTCAAGCTACTCATATCTAGTGGTCGATAGCTTACTATCTCGCTATCGCAGGCCGCTACCCAATCTCGGATTCGGGGCATCATAGCTATCAGCAAAATGCCCAGGAGCAGCAGAACCATCAATGGAAAGGCGCAACATGCTCTCTGTCGGTTCATTTTACGCTCCGCACCAATCCTCGCAACAGTTCTACTCAGTTGGCCTTCTTTGGTTTCACCGTTAGGCATATTATGTATCCTCAATGCCCGTTCTTCTTCTGTTAGTGCCAAATGACCGATTTCCCTAACGAGGACGACCCGCCATGCCTGTTTCGAGATCCTGATGGTGGCGACCAGGCATAGAACTGAGCAACATATGCACCTACGTACCTAACGGTCTCTTCTATCATCAGGTTATCTCCAGGATAGCTGCCAAGCGGTGCATCGGGGTTCAGTGCCGGGGACCACAGTGACGGAAACAGATGACGAGTAGCCTTCTCGCGGACGGAAGCTTGAAGGTGGCCCCAGTTGCGCGCATCAAGCAGAAACGCAAAGAAGTCGAATTGCTCACCGTCGCACACCACATGCCACAAGTACTGCATCTGCCCGAATCTGCCGCTCATCGCAGTGAAGCCAAGCCCTCTGTGGCGGTGATAGTCCTGCACCGCGTGAAGTGCCCTGCCAAAGTCCGCTGGCGATGCCGGCTGACCATGTTCGTACTGGCGAAGTGTACCCTCCATGAGTCCCTGAGCTTGTCGATGACTGAGAAAGTGCACGTTGCTGTGGGTCGGTAACGCGGAATTATCTAGCGACACGAGCCGGTCGGTCGCGTGGTTCGCTTCAGCGATAGTCCTCGCTAGACCACTCGCATGTGTCTCGGCATCCAGAGGATTGAGCCCGTAGTCACTCATGAGGACTTGCTTCGCTATGTTGGTGATGACCAATGCCGCCCAGTATTCGTGAACATCTTGCCCGTAGCGCCCGCTCGGGTCCGTATACCGCAGCGGGTTGTTGTACACATACGCATACCGGTTCAGGCTCTGCGGGTTCCCCGGCGCCGGCACGAGCGTGTCCGCTTGGATGAACTTGCCGATGCTTGCGTCGTACCACCTGGCCCGATAGTAGTACAGGCCGCTGGCGGCGTCCAGCTCCTGCCCCGTGTACTTGTAGGCCGTATTGATCTCGCCGGCGCGACTCTCTCCATACGGCCAGTAGCGGGCGCTTTCCTGGTCGCCCGAGGCCACCGCGCTGCCCAGGTGGTCGTGGTACAGGTAGGTCACCGGCCCACAGCCTCAGTTTCACCGCCGCAGAACCACCCCTACTCGATCAATCACTTCCTGCAAGTGGAGCACACGAGATGTCCAGGTGATCTCGTCAATCTCGATCACCATGTTTCGTTTCTGAACAACAACGAACCAGTGGTGACTGTGATAGGGCCAACAAGCGTCGAGCGACTGATCCTCCACAAACAGCTTCTTGACGTATGAGTAACAGTAAACACTATCCGCTTGCTGCCCGTCTACGAATATCTCAGGGTGTGCAAAACCCCAGCGCTCGCCAGAACACCTCCGCTCGAATGCCTCAGTAGCCCAGGCATCGTCGGGATAGACCCGGACGTTTACCGAGACCACCGATTGGTTTCTCGATAGCAGCGAATGTACGAACTCACACAACCATCCTGCCTCACCGTCATAATCTTCGTAGTTGAAGAAGACATCCAGTTCTGTCTCGTAATACGAGGCGCCAAACTGATTGAGATGGGGGGACTGATACAACAGGGAAACATCGAGAACATCGTCTATCGTCTCGACATCCTCTTGCCAAAGAGGCAACAGAAGGGGGTTCACATCGACCGTCGGGCTCAGTGCGGCTTCTGTGCAGCCTGCCCTCTCTGCCAAGCGAACAGCAAGGCCCGGAACCCCGAGCACTCCGGTCACTATGAGGTTCAGGATGACTAACAGCAAGACGATGGCAGCGCCACAGCCAAGGCAGAGTTGCCCCCTCCCTCGCTCCCTGTTGGATCGCGTGCTCCCCAACGAATGTGAGTTCATTATGTGTCCTCCTAGCCTATCGACTCGCCGGTTACGTGAGAGGGCGTCGATCTACCGCATCTCAACGCTTGCGGTCGTTGAGGGGGTGGCAGAGGAGAACCACAGAATCAGGTACTGACGTATCCAATAGCCCGTCTCTTCGATAGCTTCCGCATCTCCAGGATAGGTCCCGAGCGGAGCATCGGGCTCGGCCAGCAACCAATCCAGGAACCCCAATCCAGGAACTCTGCTCACATACCTCGTGAGAAGTGAGGTAGCACCATGGCCCGGCTGAGGCGCATGCAGAAGAAATGCACCCAGATCAAACGACTCGTCGTGCTGGGCCACATCCAATAGGTACTGAAGCATCCCAGCTCTACCCCATGCTGGCGTATATCCACGTCCGCGATGCCGATGGTAGTCCTGGATCGAATGAAGCACTCGGCCGAACTCTTCCGGGGTGCCGAGCCTGTCACTGCCCCATAGAAAGCGCTCCATCTCCTCCTGAGCAGCAGCATGAGCCAAGAAGTGGGGATTGCCACGATCTGGCCTGAGAGACGTATCCCAATGGAGGCTTGGAGCATCTACTGCCTTGTTACCGGCGACGATCTGCTCGGCAACTCCTGTGGCAATTCCTTGCGCCACCTCCGCATCCATGCCGTACATCATGATCAAGATGTTCTTGCCTTCGTCGATAGCGAGCCTACGGGTCCTACGAACGTGCATGTCGTCACCGAACCGCCCGCTCGGGTCCGTATACCGCAGCGGGTTGTTGTACACATACGCGTAGCGGTTCAGGCTCTGCGGGTTCCCCGGCGCAGGCACGATGCTATCCGCCTGGATGAACTTGCCGATACTTGCGTCGTACCACCTGGCCCGATAGTAGTACAAGGCCGCTGGCCGCGTCCAGCTCCTGCCCGGTGTATTTGTACGCCGTGCTCACGTCCCCCGTGCGCGCATCCCCATAGGGCCAGTAGCGGGCGCTTTCCTGCTCGCTGCTGGCCACGGCGCTGCCCAGATGGTCGTGGTACAGGTAGGTCACCGGGCCCGCGCGCCCCTCCCGCTGGGCGATGCGCAGGTGCCGACCAGGGTTCTCACCCTACCCCTGACCGCTAATCCTCGAACATGTGACGCTGAATGCAGTCGCGATAGGCAGTCTGCCAAGCATAGGGCTCAAAGCTACCTAACTGGCGGACAATCAAGATTCCTTCTACCGATCTACTTTCCACAATAACCACATCCGCCCTATCGTACTTGCGACTGCCGAAAAAGAACAGATCATGAACGGCCACGTCCGACCCGCAGGGCTGATGATACCATGAGGTCTCGCTCAGTATCTGGAGGGCATCGTCACGTGGCGTGCCAATGGGCACCAGCTCCCTTGCCTCCTCAAGTGGCGATGGGCCGCAAGCAGCAATCAGTATGAACAGAGCTATAAAAGTGAGCGATAGTTTATAAGTCCGAGCAAGACCCATCACTAGCCTCCCCAAAGTCACCACACAAAGCGGTCAAACATGAAAAGGTGCCATGCACGCGTATTGTCGTTCAGCCCCAGTAGCTGAAAGTGGAGGCCAAGCCCCGCGCCCCGGGTGCCGATCATAATGTCCGACCACATGTTGCGCCAGTCCCCACGGAACTGGGTGATCTCTCGCCCTGTGTTGATCAGGGTGGCTCCAGGGCCATACGCAGCCCCCATGGTGAGGCACCAGGCCCAATGATGGACATTGGCATCGCTGTCAGAGGTACCTACGAGATAGGGCGGCAGCCCTGTTCGGTTGAGGTACACCCAGACGCGAATCGGGTTGTTGGCGTCGCTCACCGCCGACCACGCGCTGGGCGTCTCGAACCGATTGGGTAGGCCGCCGAAGAGGCTGCCGATGTCGCGCGTGTATAGCCTGTTTTCGCCACGGCCATACCATCCTGCCAGGCGGTCCAGCGCGCCGGGCATATCCTCCCAGGTCCGCTCAATCGGCCTCTCGACCACAAACACTCTTTCCAGGCTGCCGGGAATATAGCCGCCTCTGGCATCATAGAAGGCCGACCAGTCCCACTCGTCGGGGAAAGCGATGGAGAAGAGACGAATGAGTATGTCCTCGGCGGCGGGCTCGCGGCCATGCACGCGCTGAAACTCACTCTGCCACGCGTTATCCAGTGGATCATGCCCGCTGGAGTCCGTATACTTGAGCGGGTTGTTGTACACATACGCGTACCGGTTCAGGCTCTGCGGGTTCCCCGGCGCGGGCACGAGCGATGTACTCATCGCCACTGTCGGCCTGGAGAAGCCAATCGTGGCGAATCAGCGAGTGCCGGACCTAATGAACACGTATAATGCAAAAGCTGACAAAGATAGCTATACTGATTAAAAGAGTCAGGATGCCTCCCGTTACTTCTTTTCGAGCCTGATCGCTTATTTCTTTCTTGGTTAGTTCTTTGCATCCACGTGACCAATTCCACCATATTATACGAGTATACATGCCTCCATACCGCCAGTGCCCTCGATGGACTTTGCTGGGATCTCGATAAATGCGCCAATTCGAAGCTATCCACCAAAGGCTTCCGATAATGCCAAATAGGCCAACAAGGCAGGTCCCCCTTATGGACATCAGCGTATGACCTCTACATAAAGGCTGCTTCCTAGGTTGACTGCAAGGCTTACACAATCCGGCCAATACTGATAGCGCAAACTCAGCATACCGAGACCAACATCGGTAGCAGCCAATCCCACTTCAGTTGGGTTTCCCTCGCTTTCAATGGTCTCTATCAATCTCCAGACGTCTCTGGCCCCGCCTGTAATCGCGATAACTCCCGCCACAATGGCCCAGCCTCCCGTCGTCCCTGCTGCAGCCATTCCGGTCAAGAGAAGGCTTGCTGCATCCAGGACCGCTCCCACAGAATCTACCTTGTATGGATCCATCGTGACGATAACGTGCCCGCTTTGGCCTCGCATCCAACCGCGACTATCCCTCGTAGCGGACTCCCAGATATCTCCTTGGCTCCCAGCCTCAATAGGGGAGATGGGGCGAGCTGAGCCATTCGGAAGATGTTCCAGCAGCGTCAACGTACCATCAACAGTCCCCGAGCTAATAGTCCTTACTATAGAGTCTGTTGACGGATATGGACGACCATGGTCAAAGCGATCGCGCGGCCCAGATCTGGACCGCCACAGATTGGCTGACTTGATAGGCCCAGTGATTAGCTCTCCTGGCGCGGACATACGAGTGAGTAATGCCAGAAAGCCCCAGCGGCCCTCTAGTTGCCCCCCCACTCTGAACTCCGCGAGCACATCCTCCCAGGAACCAGCCCCAAAAAGTCTCATGATGTTACTGTTAGAGATATGTCCCGTGGGGTCCGTATACCGCAGCGGGTTGTTGTACACATACGCATAGCGGTTCAGGCTCTGCGGGTTCCCCGGCGCCGGGACGATGCTATCCGCTTGGATAAAGCGCCCGCTGCTTGCATCGTACCACCTGGCCCGATAGTAGTACAGGCCGCTGCCAGAGTCCAGCTCCTGCCCCGTGTACTGGTACGCCGTGCTCACGGCGCCCGCGCGCGTGTCGCCATACGGCCAGTAGCGTATACCCTCCTGCTCACTGCTGGCCACCGTGCTGCCCAGGTGGTCGTGGTACAGGTAGGTCACCGGGCCTGCGCGCCCCTCCCGCTGGGCGATGCAAGCGTTAGCGCCTCTGAGGCCAAACCAACAGCCTTAGTCGATATCTCCCTCACATCCCGAACCTGCGCTGGCGTCAGTGCTCGAACCAAGTCGAGCCGCCGCGATTTCGGGGGGCAGATCCAGTAGCCAGACTCCTGCAAGCGTACCAGACTGATCTATGTCTAGCACGACCTGTTCTGCAATCGCTACATGCTGCACGGCGCGTTCACCCTCCTCCGCCCCCAGCCGCGTATAGAGAACGGTGTAGCCAGGATTCGTCAAGAAGGCTTGGGACCTGGCATCATTAATGTCCTCTTGTACAAAGACCTGGCCTGATTCTGCGAGCGGGACACGGAGATCATCCTGAACCTGCCAGTACGCTGAGCTCAAGAGAAGCTCCATCGAGACAAGTGTGCAATTCTCATCTTTATCCAATATGAGCGGATAGGAACCCTGCAAAGTTTGCCACTTTCCTTGTGGGCAATCACGCGAGCTATACAGGAAATCATGCCGTTCCCAAAAGTCATGCTCCCAACTGGGTCCCATCGTCCCAAGCACGACTCGCACTCTCACGGTCATGCTTCCATCCTTTCTGATGCTGTGGCAACGTCTTTCAACCGTTCATCTCAGAAGCCAAGCAGGGATGTCAAAGGGACTCAACGGTGTCCAACCCTGTAGCGGCGTTGTCGCAACGTAGGTTGTTATGATCTCACGGGTTGTTTGGTCTACTATAATCACTATATCTTTCACGCTTGACCATATTGCGATATGCCCCTCAATCCCTGACTCATAGAGACGAGTACCATATCCCTCGGCGCGTCTGTGGATATCGGCCATCACGCTTGGGCTGATGCCTCTCTGCTGAGCCCGGACCAACGCATGCCCATAGATGTCAATACCCTTCTCCTTCAAGAACATAAAGTCCTGGTAAGCTCTGTTCAGGTCGGTACCGTACCTGGCGGCGCCTTTCTCCAACTGGCGAATGCCCTCTGTGGCCATCCCTGCATCACGGAACGCTTTCCAGGGATTCTGGGGATCGAATCCGCCCTGATTGGCTGTCCTTCCAGACTGATCCCCCGAACGCGGGGGCACATTGCCTGACTTAGCCGATGCTTCCAGAAGCATCGGCAGCTTGTCGCCGTATAGCTGTAACCACTGCAAGACCTGTGGGCCATATTGAATCACCAGCCCTTGCGCCTGGGCCCACAGGGACGAAGCCTGCTGGCCAAGCTGGTGCAGGACGCTCTGCCCAACGGGCGATGATCCCCACTGAATCAGCCAGAGAGCAGGGTTGTGTCCCGTGGGGTCCGTATACCGCAGCGGGTTGTTGTACACATACGCGTACCGGTTCAGGCTCTGCGGGTTCCCCGGCGCAGGGACTATTGTGTCGGCCTGGATGAACCTGCCGATACCCGGATCATACCAGCGCGCGTTGTAGTAGTACAGGCCCAGCGCGGTTTCGTGGCGCTGCCCCGTGTATTTGTACGCTGTGCTCACGGCGCCTGCGCGCGTGGCTCCATAGGGATAGTAACGGATACTCTCCTGCTCACTCGAGGCCGCCGTGCTGCCCAGGTGGTCGTGGTACAGGTAGGTCACCGGGCCCGCCCGCCCCTCCCGCTGGGCGATGCGCTTGCCCCCCAGCAGATAGTGCTTGGTGGCGACGCCAGGCTGCCCGTCCAGGGCAAAGCCGCCCCCGCCCGCCAGCAGCGGCAGGGCGTAGGTGTAGCTCACCGGCGGGGCCGGGGGCGGGTCGGGTGGATCGGGCGGATCCGCCGCCACGAACAGCTCGAAATGCGGCCCCACATACACGGTGACCCCGGCGGTCGCCTCTTTGCGCACGAGGTCGCCATCGCCGCTGTAGGTGTAGGTGATCGTCTCGGTACCGCTGACCACCTGGGTCAGCCGGTTCTCGGTGTCGTAGGCCAGGGTCTGGGTGATGCCATCCACGGCCCGCAGCGTCAGGTTGCCGTTGGCGTCATAGCCGTAGGCCTGGCCGTCCACCTGGGCGGGCGCATGGGGCCGGGGCTGCCCCGGGCTTGGATAGGTCAGGTTGCGCGTCACCGGGCCCTCGGTCTTGGTCAACAGGTTGCCGATGGCGTCATAGCTATAGCTGGCGGTATAGACGCCGCTCGCCGAAAGGAGGCGATCCAGCTCGTCATAGACAAAGGTGGTCGCCTGGCCGCCATCGGTCAGGGTCAACACATTGCCCACATCGTCATAGTCGTATTGCAGGTTCAGCACCCCCTGCACCTGGATGCCGCTCAGGCGATGGTGCTGGGGATCATAGCTGTAGCTGGCCGCCGTGTCGTTGCCATAGCCAAGCTGCGTGATCTGGCCCAGGGCGTTATAGCTGGCCTCGCTGATATAGCTGGTGAACTCTACCGACTGGTCGCCGCTGAGGGAGATCGGGCGGTTCCAGACGTCGTATGCATAGAATACGATCTCCCCATCTGGATAGACCATGCTGATGGGCAGGTCGTCGGTGCGGTAGATGGTGCGCGTGGTATAGCTCTGCCCGCCTATGATGCGCGTCTCGGCGCTGGTGCGCCCCCGCGCGTCATAGCGCCAGTGCGCGCTGCCAGAGGCGTCGCTCATGCCCGTTCTGTAGCCGATGCCATAGTTGCCCGCTGCCGTATCGTCATAGCTATAGAGCACATCCGGCTGCGAGAGGGGAGCGGGGCAGGTGTCGCCATCAACGTACTGCTTGGCCGTCGTGCGGCCCAGGGCGTCATAGGCAAAGCAGACGCTCTTGTCGCGGGCGTCCGTCTGGCGCACCAGGTGCCCCTCGGGATCGTAGGCATAGCTCCAGGCGCCCATATCCGGGTCGCTCATGGCCACTTTGCGGCCCAGGGCGTCGTAGGTGATGCCGGTCACATTGCCCAAGGCATCGCCCACGCCCGTCAGGAGGTCCAGCAGCGAGTAGGTGTAGACCGTGGTCGCGTACAGGCTCGCGTTGGGATACTCGCCGGTGAACTCTTGGACGCGCACCAGCCGCCCCAGGGCATCGGTCTCTTGCGCGCGCTGGTGGTCGTTCGCGTCCACCAGGGTGATCTGCCACCCATTGGCGGTCGCCTCATACAACGTGCGGGTCGTCGCGCCGTCATAGTTGGTAATGGCGGTCTCGCGCCCCAGGGCGTCGTACGCGCGCTCGATCCTTTGCCGGGATGGATCGTCCACGAGGGGCACATAGTTATGGACAGTCCCAGAGTCGGTGGCTATGTTATAAGGAAGATAGCTCCTTGCCAGCAACCCTTGAGCGTTGTAGGCGTAGTGGCTCACTGTGATCGTGTAACCTTCGGTCGCTCGCAGGTTCTCCTGGATCATTTGCCCCAGGCCGTTGTAAAATCGGATGGCCCGCAAGCTGGTGTCCGAGCCCGCCTGGATCCGCTCCCGCGTGATGATGCGCAGCGGCGAGCAGGTATCGCAGTAGGTGTACGCCACCGTGGGGTGGCTGCTGCTATCGCCCGGGCGGATCACGGCGGTCAACCGGCCGTGGTCGTCATAGGCATAGTGGATGGCGGTGTCGGCGCCGTTGGGACCCGTCACCGTGGTAACCTGCCGCGACACCTGGTCGTAGGCATAGCTCGTTGTCTGGCTCAGGGCGTTGGTCACACTGATCGGATAGAGCTGCCAGGTGGCGTCGTATTCTGTGGTGGTCGTGTTCCCGTTCGCGTCGGTGACGGCCACGGGCAGATAGAACGCGTTCTCATCGTATGCCATGGTCTGCACCGTAAGCCAGGTATCCGTCGGGCTCATGCTGACGGCCTTGTCCACCTGCGTCACGTTCCCGCGCTCGGGCGGCGTCGTCAGGCCGGCGGCATCATAGTAGTAGCGTGTCTTGGCCTGGGGGGCGCCGGCGCCATCCTTGACGACGATCTCGGCCGGCCGGTCTATGATCCAGTAGCTTGTGCTTGTGTTCCGGTTGTAGGAGGTCTCGGTCTGGCGATAGAGCGCGCCGCCGAGATACTCTTTCACTAGCTCCAGATTGCCATAGTCCGTATCGTACTGGTATTCGGTTCTCCTTTGAGGTGTGGCAGGCAGCGCATCCTCTACATAGATGTACTCATCGATTACCGAGGGGTAAACAAAGTAGCTGCTCGCCGTGCTGGTGAAAACCCCCCAGGTGGTAACGATCTCTTCCAGGGGGTTGCCCTGGGCGTCCTCACGCACCTGCAACAGCTCGCGGCCCAGGTCGCGCCGGGGGCTCTCTGCCCGGTTCAGGGCGTACTCGTAGTAGGTTTTGTTGACGGTTTCGGTGTTGTCTACGGTCGTGAGGGTGACGGTGCAGGTGCGGAACCCCACCAGCGCCCCGCCGTTGTCGACCGCCGGATCGCAGATGCTGTCGTTGTTGCCATCGTAACAGCGATCATTCGCCGCGCTGGGCCAGGCATAGTGGAGGCGATGGCCCCCTCCCTGGCCGTCGTGCACGCGCTTTACCCCAACGATGTGATTCCAGGGATTCTGATTCGAGTCCCACGACTCGCCAACGGGCAGGGTGAAGTCCACTTGGATGAGGCCGCCGTAGCCGTTGTCAACCTTGTTCAAGCGCTCGTAATGGAACGACGACCGCTCCCACGGACACTCTTCTGGCGAGCAGCTATCATACGAGCCCTTGTTGGCATCGGTATAGTAGTCAAAGGTCGTGGGCGGCAGGGCGGGCCCAACCCCCTGCCCGCCGCGCCCATATTCGGTGATGCTCTGCAAAAGACGAGTGTGATTATCGTGCCGTTGCGCAGGGGGCGTGACCTGCATGTATGACAGCACATACTCGCGCAGGATCTGGTACTGGCCCTCTGCATAGTTCTCGATGCGAATCTTTTGCAGGAAATCGTTCTGATACCAGGGGCGGCAGTACAAATGTCCGCCTCCGGTGATCACGTCCCCGATGCCGTCCGTATCGCGCGCGGCGCGCACGAAGGTGATCTTGGTGCCTGTTTGCTCGCCCGCATGGTTGTAGTGAATCTGATCCAGATAGCTGGCCGGCTCGCGGGCGTCTCCACATCCCTCAATGAGCACAGGTTCGTGGTACGAGAATGAGATCTCGGTTCCGAGGGTGTCCCGGACCCGGTCTACCCGCCAGCGAAAGGCGATCCAGTTGGTATAGTCCCCTGCATACGGATGTTCTGGATTATTAGGATTGTACTCTCTGCGCAGCGTTTGCTCCGCGTCGCCGTTATACCCCAGGCGATACTCGGTGCCATCTCGCAGGCGCACAATCCAGTACTCGGATGTGGTGTTGACAGGAGAGCCACTATAGCCGTATCCATCGCCCTTGGCGTTTCTTCGCTCGACATACAGGAACTGTTCGTCTTCTGTGTAGTAGCGCCCGTATGGTTGTCCGTCTGGTGGACCATATGTTTCATTAATTGTGGGGATGAGCTTGTAGCCCGTGCCGTTGTATAGCAGAGTAAAGGTATTCTCATAGTGAAATCCTCCTGAAAACCAGTATGGTGTGCCTTGCCAATCACCACTCCAGTTAGGCGACACCTTGCGTACGATCTCCATGGTATCCAGGGTCCAGCCCAGGCCCGCCCAGTCGCTCTGCACCCAGGTCAGGATGCCATTCACGCGGTGGCTGTTGTAGCTCAGGCGCACATCCGGCGTCAGCCCACCCCGCCCCGCCGGCGCCTGGATCGGGTACTCATAGGTCAGAGCGCCGCTAAAGGTGGATACCTGGGCATCGTTGTATGCCAGGAGCCAGCCGGACTGTTCCACATTGCCCGTTCCGGCGCCGAACAGGGTGAAATGCTCTAGACGAGTCACCAACCAGGTTCCATCGCGCTGCGTGGGGAGCTCGCGCCACTGGCCCCGCTCGTCTTGATAGGATAGAAAGGCATATTGCCACTGTGGCATGGCGCTCAGGTCAATGAGGCCAGAGACATCCACGCGCAGCTCGAGCTCTTGCCGGAACTGGCTCACCGGCTCTGCCCGGGCGTCGTCGGTCTCGGCAACCAGTTCGAACTCGAGCGCCCGGCCGGCCTGCTGCGCCGGAAGCGGCTCGGAGCGCACCGGGCGATGCTCAAAGCGCAGGGGTTGCTCGGTAGCCCCGGGGGGCACGATCAGGTGCACGCGGCCATCGGCCGAGCGCAGCTCGCCGCCCTCTTCGGGGGTGATGCGAGCCTGAACGGGGGCAACGACCGTCTCGGTCTCAAGGATGGCGGGGGCCGTCTCCTCTTCGATTGTCGGAAGGTCAGACGCATCGTCCTCGGTTGGCTCAGGAGGGGGCTCGGCTTGCTGCTCTTCAGCCGTGCTCTCCCCAAGGGTAGCGGCAACTATCTGCCGCTCCGCAAAAGTCGCTGTGATTGGCGCGGGGATGTGGCCTGCGGCGGCCATCGGGGGCCTCAGAAGCGGGGTAACCATGCCGCACAAGACGGCTACCAACGTACAGACGTGAACGAATCGGGTAACGAATGAGACTCGTCTTGGCATGATCCCCTCCAAGTATGCAGAGCAATAACAGCCCCCTGGCCTCCAGCAGGCTGAACCCAGATTAACCCCTTAACACTGTGGAGTCAAGGCCTTTTACGGTCTCCGAAAGGGAATTCACGGCGTTCTTACGGTGCTAACCGGGACTTCCGAGGCCATACCTGCGCGCGGGAGATGCGGACAGGCCTCATGTGTGGGGAGATTCGGGATGCAAGCCAAAAGACTCACACCGGGTCTGCTTTCTACTACGATCGCTGCGCATGTGCATCGCTTGATTCCGCTACAATGGGCACATACATCATCTATCACCACCAACCGCCTCAACGCTCTCATCCCCAGCAATGTCCTTGAGACCGCCAACCGTCTGCTGGGCCTGGGCCAGCGCCTGGCCATCTGGGTGCAGGAGCGCCGCACCCAGGGGTTCTACGATCTGCTCTCCCTGCGTCGCACGGTGACCATGCATGACCCCGAGGGGCGCGTCGTCACGGTGGATACCGTGCAGCAGGTGCGCTTTCGCCAGAACCAGGTGGCCGTCCTGCTGGACTATGTCTGGGGCGACGGCGATATCCTGCGGGAGTATACCTGTTCGCCGGGCGTGCCCGTTGACTGCTACAAAGAGGGCACGCGCCACGTGGTGCTCATCTCCCTGCGCGAGCTCAAGAGCCGGGGCGACGAGCTCTCCTTCACCACCCATCGACAGGTGATCGGGGGGGGCACCCGCCCCAGCGAGTGCTGGGAGAGCGAGGTCTATCATCGCACCCGGCGCATGGAGGTGCGCCTCTTGTTTCCACCGGAGCGCAGATGCCAGAGGGCGGCCGTCACGGTGCAGAGCACCGGGCAGACGACCGCCCTTGGCAAAGACAACTGGAGCTACCTTCCCGACGGCCAGCAGGAGCTCGTTTGGGTCTGCCTCAAGCCCAGGCTCAACGAGTGCTACCTGCTGCGCTGGGAGTGGTGACGCACCCTACCGGAGCGCGGCGGTGCCGCCGCCGCCGCTGGCCGCGACCATGGCCTCCTCCTTTCCCCCAAAACGCAAAGCGCCGCCTTCCCGCAAATCAGCTGGGAGGCGGCGCATGGCTACAATGCAAGCAGCCCCCGGCTGGTTCCCTCAGCTGGCGGGTCAGAGGGCTGGCGGTGCTACCAACACCGGCGGCCCTCGTCTTGTCTTTCATGGGTAGGATAGCACATTTGGCCCAATATATCGATTTTGTTGCACCATCTCGTCTTTTAAAATGACTCGGTACGTTATTCTAGAATCCAGTTGACACAGGGTCTTGTGGATGCCATCGTGAGAGCAGTCCTTCGCACAACAGCGATTGGGTGCCGGTAAGACAGGTAAGAAACGACCTTTATCGCTGATAACCGGCCTCCGATGCACCTGTTGGGCGAAGCCGAGTATGCCATCACACGAAACCACCACCATCCACGACCTGCGCGAGGCCCTGGGCTCGTACGAGCGCACCTACATGCCCTCGCGCAACTGCTGCCAAGACCCGCCGCGGCTACACAGAGGACCTGCGCGATCTGCTGCGTTTCTTGCAGAAGCAGAGACGCACCGATCCAGCACACGTGACCCCCGCAGACCTGGTCGCCTACCTGGCGCACCTGGACACCAGGGGCTTGGCAGGGGCCACGAGACGGCGCAAGACCTACGCGGCCAAGTCGCTGTTCGGCTTTCTGCACCGTGCGGGCCACATCCCTCACAACCCCGCCCAGGGTATGCTCCCGCCACGCAGCGAGCAAACCGAGCCGCGGGTGCTGAGCGTCGCCGAGTATCAGGCGCTCCTGCGGGCCTGCAGCCACCATCCGCGGGATGCCGCCATCACCGAGCTGTTCCTGCAGACCGGCATCCGCCTTTCTGAGTTGACCCGGTTGCAGGTGGGGGACGTCCAGCTTCCGGGCCGCATCACGAGAGAGGCCGAGACGGTGGGGCGTCTGCACATCCTGGGCAGGGGCCGCAAAGCGCGCTGGATCCCGCTCAACAAAAAGCCCGCCGCGCCGCAAAGGCATGGCTAGACGTAAGGCCACAGGGGTAGGAAGCCCTGTTTCTCACCCAGTTCGGGCTCCCCATGGGACCAAGAGCGGTCCAGCGGATGGTGCACAAGTATCTGACGGAGGTGGGCATCACAGGAGCCGGCGTACACACCCTGCGACACACCTTTGCCACCCACCATGTGGCCCAGGGCACCTCCCTGCGCACAGTGCAGGAGGTGCTGGGCCACGCCAGCCTCAAGCCGACATCCATCTATGTGCAGTTGGCCCAGGAGGCGGTCAAGCGGGAGTTGCAGGAGCATGCTCTGTGAGAAGCTGACTCTTGCGGAGGTGGATAGAATAGCATGTAGATTCCAACAAGTGCAGACGTTTTTGTCCAGTTCACGCCCGTGGGATGCCCGTGCTGAACCGTCGCGCGCTCGGGTTCCCGCTGGCGCCCCCCTCGGCCCGGTAGCGCTTGAACTCCTCTGCGCAGCGCCTATAATACGCCCACTGTATCCTGCACCCAGAAAGGCGCGGCATGGCCGAGACCATCACGCAAGAAGAGATCAACGCCATCCTGTGGCGAGCCTGCGACACCTTCCGCGGGACTGTTGACCCTGCCGAGTACAAGAACTATATCCTCGTGATGCTCTTTGTGAAATACATCTCGGACGTGTGGCGCGACCGCCGCGCCCAGTACGAGGCCCGGTACGCCGGCAACGAGCAGCGGGTAGCGCGCGCCATGCGGGCCGAGCCCTTTGTGCTCCCCGAGGGCTCCTCTTTCGACGCGCTCTATGCCCAGCGCAACGCGCCCAACCTGGGCGAGGTGATCAACATCGCCCTGGCCGCCATCGAACAGGCCAACATCGAAAAGCTCGAGGGCGTGTTCCGCAACATTGATTTCAACAGCGAGGCGGCGCTGGGCCGGGCCCGCGAGCGCAACGAGCGCCTGGGGAACCTGCTGAACGACTTTGCCGACCCACGGCTGGACCTGCGCCCCTCGCGGGTGGGCAACGGCGCTTTGGCGGGCGCTGACATCATCGGCAACGCCTACGAGTACCTGATCGCGCGCTTTGCCGCCGGCGCGGGCAAAAAGGCGGGCGAGTTTTACACGCCGCCCGAGGTCTCGCAGCTCCTGGCGCGGCTGGTGGCCCCCCAGCCCGGCGACCGCATCGGCGACCCCGCCTGCGGTTCGGGCTCGCTGCTGATCAAGTGTGCCCAGCAGGTGGGCAGCGACGACTATTACCTCTATGGCCAGGAAAACAACGGCTCGACCTGGGCGCTGGCCAAGATGAACATGTTCCTCCACAACGTCTCCAGCGCGCGGGTGGACTGGGGCGACACCCTGCGCAACCCCACGCTGTTGGAGGGCGACGGCCTGATGACGTTCAACGTGGTGGTGGCCAACCCGCCCTTTTCCCTGGACAAGTGGGGCGCCGAGGCTGCCGCTGACGATCCCTACCAGCGCTTTTGGCGGGGCGTCCCCCCCAAGGGCACCGGCGACTATGCCTTTATCAGCCACATGATCGCCACGATGGACGCCCACGACGGCCGGGTGGCGGTGATCGTGCCCCACGGGGTGCTCTTTCGCGGGGGCGCCGAGGGACGCATCCGCCAGCAGTTGATCGTCGAGAACCTGCTGCACGCGGTGATCGGCCTGCCGCCCAACGTCTTTTACGGCACCGGCATCCCCGTGGCGGTGCTGGTGTTCCGCCGCCAGCGCCCCGATGACGCCGTGCTGTTCATTGACGCCAGCCGCGCGTTCGAGGCCGCCACGCCCCAGAACCGCCTGCGCCCCCAGGACCTGGACCGCATCCTGGCGGCCTACCGGGGGCGGGCTTTTGTCGAGCGCTATGCCTATCTGGCGCCGAGGGCCGAGATCGCCGAGAACGACTATAACCTCAACATCCCCCGCTATGTGGATACCTACGTGCCCGAGCCGCCGGTAAACCTGGACGCCGTGGCCGCCGAGATCGCCGACCTGGACGCGCGCCTGGCCGTCGTGCAGGGCCGCATGCAGGGCTATCTGCGGGAGCTGGGGCTGTGAAGGTGCCGGAAGGGTGGCGTAGCACGCGCATTGGTGCTGAGGTGGCGACTTACAGCGGCGGCACTCCGCGCAGGGATGAGTCGTCTTACTATGGGGGCGACATACCCTGGATCAAGTCGGGGGAGCTCAACGGCGGGGCTGTGTTCTCAACCAGCGAATCTATAACCAAAGAAGGACTGCGGAACTCGTCGGCGCGCATGGTTGAGGCCGGTACGCTCCTGCTGGCGCTCTACGGTGCTACTGCGGGGGTTCCCGCGATCTCTCACATCGACGCGGCCATCAATCAGGCGATCTTGGCGATCAGACCAATGGATACTCTGGACCGAATGTACCTGTATCACTGGCTGTGTATGAGCCGCGAGGCTGTTGTGGCCAAGTACACCCAAGGTGGGCAGCCAAATCTGAGTGCAGATCTTGTGAGGAGCCTGCGCATTTCCTTGCCCCCGCTCCCCGAGCAGCGCAAGATCGCCGAGATCCTGGGGACGTGGGACGAGGCGATCGCGCTGGTGGAGCGGCGGCTGGCGGCGGCCCGCGCCCGCAAGCGGGGGCTCATGCAGCGGCTGCTCACGGGGCAGGTGCGCTTCCCGGGCTTCACCGAGCCGTGGCGCGAGGTGCGGCTGGGCGAACTCGGGCACTGCCTACGCGGAGTCAGTTACAAGCCCGACGACCTGCGAGCGACTGACGGTACTGACACTGTGCGCTTGCTTCGAGCCAACAACATTGTTACTGACGGACTTGACCTAACCAGCATCCAGATTGTTGATGCGGCACGCGCAAAGAAGGCCCAGTTTCTGCGAGCGGGCGATATCGCAATCTGCATGTCAAGCGGAAGCCATGATCTGGTGGGCAAGGCGTCCGCGTATCATGATTCCGACGGGCAAAAGTACGTGGTTGGCGCCTTTTGTGCCATCTACCGGCCGCTACGACGCGCTGACGCTTCGCTCGTCGAACAGATATTTCAGAGCGAGGTCTATCGCAGACAGATACTGGTGTTAGGTGCTGGCACGAACATTCGTAACCTGAAGCCAAGCGACATTGAGGGAATCATGCTGCGGCTCCCCTCGGTTCCCCTAGAGCGGGAGCGCATTGCAGCGGTCCTTGGCACGTGCGACGCGAAGATCGGCCAGCTAACCGCCAAGCTCACGGCGCTGCAGGCGCAGAAAAAGGGGCTGATGCAGCGGCTGCTGACGGGCGAGGTGCGGGTGAGGGTATGAGGACAGAATCATGGAGAGTGATGTGATCTCGGAGAAGCAGAGAGAACTGATCGACCGCTTTATCGAAGCATACAACGGCATTCAAAAGCGCCTGGCGCGTGCGCTCAGGGAGGATCCTGGGGAGCAGTTGCACCGCCTCATCGATACGTATGGTGACCGGAACCGCCCGTGGGACGCTTCAGATGGGCGCTGGCTGCGCGACATCGCCCCCCTGCGCAACGTGCTTGTTCACGACCGCCTGCCCGGGCGCCCGCATCTTGCGGTGCCGCTGGCGTCGGTGGTGGAACATATCGAGGCCATTCTGGAGCGTCTCGACCATCCGCGCATGGCCATCCCCACCTTCCAGCGCGAGGTGCTCACGCTTGACGACAGCACCACCATCGCCGATGCGCTGCGACATGTGCGCGAGAAGGATTACTCACAGTTCCCGGTGTACGCGGAGGACCGCTTTTCGGGCCTGCTTACGGAGAACGGACTTACGCGCTGGCTGGCTCGCATCAGTGCCCATCACGCAACAAGCATCGTGGATCTGGAGGAACAGCCCGTGCGGGTGGTGCTCGCCCTGGAGGAGGCCCGGGAGTCGTGGGCCTTTGCCTCGCGGGATGCCCGGGCCGACGAGGTCGCCAGCCTGTTCGCTGACAAACCGCAGCTCGAGGCCGTGCTCATCACGCATTCCGGGCGCGAGCACGAGAAACTGCTCGGGATCGCCACGCGGTGGGATGCGCTTATGGTGCTGGTGGGGCCGCAGGCGCAGTAAGCGGGGCTGGTGCAGCGGCTGCCGACGGGCGAGGTGCGGGTGAGGGTGAACAGGGCACCGCACACCGCCAATGAACGAGCTGCCCATAGTCTGGGAGCACAGTGTCCAAAGGAGGTCGTAATGAATCACCATATCACAGAGGTGGCCAACCGGTTTGCGGACAGTCTGGCTCTAACCTGCGCAGGTGCCGGCCTCTCGCACGAGGGAGTACGGCACTTGTTCCTGGAAGCCATGTCTCCTCAGATCAGCGCAAGTGACATCAGATATGAATACCCGCACCCTTCCCTGCCAGGAGCCAAAGTGGACGTCTACATTCCCCTGGACCCAGGCAAGGCATGGGCGTTTGAGTTCAAATTCCACCAAAAGATACAGAGTGGAAAGAACCAACCAAGAACCCAGCATGCTGGGCAGCTCTTCCGCGATATCTTTCGCCTGGCAAGATTCCAACCGGATCATCAGGCCGTCGAGCGGTATCTTGTTTATGTCACAGATGGCGAGATGGCTGCTTATCTGAGGAAGCCTAGTAATGGTCTCAATCATCTATTCTCGCTGCGTCCAGGTGAGGCCCTAGAGATAACCAAGGCAGAAGTCGCACAACGTGCCGAAACGTTTCGACGATCGTGCCAAGAGACAGCGTGCGATTGCAGAGTGACCGGCCGCTTTGGGCTGTGCATCAAAGGCCGCCTTTGGGTCAGGGTCTACGAGGTCGAGTAGCACCCATTAGCAGCGCAACAGCACGTGGCCCCAGAAGGGATGATGGACTATACTCTTTCTGTATCAAGTCGCTCGCTTGTGATCTGGCGCGGCGCTTCAAGCTGCCGTTCAGGATCAAGAGGAGATCGCCATGCTCTCGCTCATAGAGGAGAAACGCGCCGAGCTAGAGGCCCTCTGCGCACGCTATCGGGTGCGCCGCCTGGCCTTGTTCGGCTCAGCCACCGACGAGACATTCGACCCGAGCCGGAGCGATCTCGACTTTGCCGTCGAGTTTGCGCCACAGAGCCCAGCCGAGCACAGCGAGTGCTACTTTGGCCTTATGGAAGCGCTGGAAGAGCTGTTTCAGCGCACGGTTGATCTGGTCGAGTACCGGCCCATCAAGAACCCCTACTTTCGCCGCGCGTTGGAGGCAAGCGAGGTGGTACTCTATGAGGCGGCGTGACATACGCGTGTACCTCTACGACATCGTCCAGGCGGCAGCCAACCTGCAAGAGTTCATCCAAGGCCGCACCCTGGAAGACTATGCGCAGAGCTTGCTTTTGCGTTCGGCTGTCGAGCGCCAGTTCATTACCATCGGCGAGGCGCTACATCGGGCATTGCGCATGGCTCCCGAGCTGGAGCGACGCATCAGCAATGCGCAACGGGTCATCGGATTCCGCAACCGACTGATTCACGGCTATGCACTGACAGATGATGACATCGTCCGGAACGCCCTCCAGGTTGATCTGCCCGTGCTGCGACGCGAGGTGAGCGCTTGGCTGGACGAGTTGGATGAGGCCGAGGGATAGGCGCCGGTTGCGTCAAGCCCTGGCGGGGTCACCGTCCGGGCCATGAGCGTAGAGATAGAGGCACGCCATGATAGGCGAGACCCCCTCCTTTCGCAAAGCCCTGATCTCGCAGATTCCCGCCGTGCGGCTGCTGATGGCGCTGGGGTACAGGTGTTTCACACCGGAGGATGCGGCGCGTGCTTTGCTGGGAGGCAACTGTCAAGGATTACTTGCAAGTTTGCCAGGAGTCTGCTCAGAGTGGAGTCGTAGCGGGGCCGTCAAAGTCGTCGCGTTTTTCTGTAACATCTCTTGCCGGGTTACAGAATCCTGTAGCTCGTCTGCACCATCGGGGGTGCCGCCATGTCCATCGCCTTTCGCGAAGCTCTGATCTCGCAGATGCCCGCGCTACAGCTCCTCATGGCGCTGGGGTACCGGTATCTGCCGCCTGCCGAGGCGCTGGCGTTGCGGGGCAACAGCGAGCGGGAGGTCTTGCTCAAGGGCGTGCTGGCGCCCTGGCTGCGCGAGCACAACGCCATCCAGCGGCGCGGCGAGAGGGTGCCTTTTAGCGAGGCCAACATCCAGGCCGCCATCCGCCGCCTGCGTGATGAGCCGATGGCAGACGGCTTGATCAAAGCCAACGAGCGCGTCTACGAGCTGCTCACCCTGGGCACCAGCCTTCCCCAAACCATCGAGGACGACACCCGCTCCCACACCCTGCACTATATTGACTGGCAGCGCCCGGAGCGCAACGTCTACCACGTCACCGACGAGTTCCCCGTGCAGCGGGCCGGCCGGCACGACACACGCCGCCCCGATATCGTCCTCTTTGTCAACGGCATCCCCCTGGCGGTGATCGAGTGCAAGCGGCCTGACCTGGAAAGGGGCAAGAAAAAGGCCGTGCAGCAGGCCATCAGCCAGATGATCCGCAACCAGGGGCGCGACGAGGTCCCCGGGCTGTTCCTCTACCCGCAGCTCTTGCTGGGCATCAGCGTCAACGATGCCCTGTACGGCACCACCGGCACGCCCCTGGAGTACTGGGTGGCCTGGAGCGAGCAGGCCGTGGATGGCGCTGGCAACGCACGCCCCACCGACCTCGACCCGCCCGTGGCCGCCCTGATCAATCGCCCCCTGACCCCTGACGAGCGCAAAGGGCTATACGGCTGGCGTGAGCATGGCGACGCGGTGGCCGCACATTTCGGCGACCTGGGCGAGCGCCTGCCCACCCCACAGGATCGGGCTCTGTACGCCCTCCTGCGGCCCGAGCGCCTGCTGGAGCTGGCCTATCGCTTTATCGTGTTTGACGGGGGCATCAAAAAGATCGCCCGCTATCAGCAGTATTTCGCCGTCCGCCAGACGGTGGAGCGGGTCGCCCGGCTGGGCCACACGCGCATGCGCACGGGGCCCCAGCGGACTGGGGGCGTCATCTGGCACACCACCGGCAGCGGCAAGTCGCTGACCATGGTGTGGCTGGCCAAGGCCCTGGCCCTGCACCCGGCCATCCCGAACCCGCGGGTGGTGATCGTCACCGACCGCATCAACCTGGATGACCAGATCACCCGCACCTTTCGGCACTGCGGCAAAAGGGTGGCCCAGGCGACCTCTGGGCGGCACCTGGCCAGCCTGGTGCGCAGTGGGCGGGCCGATATCATCACCACGGTGATAGACAAGTTCGATACGGCGGCGCAGGTCGGCGCCGGAGCGCCGGGCGACGTGCGCGACACGGACTATAACACCTTTGTGCTGGTGGACGAGAGCCATCGCAGCCAGTATGGCACGGCCCACGCGCGCATGCGCCAGGTGCTGCGCCACGCCTGCTACATCGGGTTCACCGGCACGCCGCTGCTCAAGGCGGAAAAGAGCACCGCGGCGCGCTTTGGCGGGTTCATCCACAAGTACACCATGCGCCAGGCCGTCGAGGACGGCACGGTGGTCCCGCTCATCTACGAGGGCCGCCTGGCAGAGCTGTCGGTGGAGCAGAACGCCATTGACCAGTGGTTCGAGCGCGTCACCCGCGATCTGAGCGAAGAGCAGAAACTCGACCTAAAGCGCAAGTACAGCCGCGCCGACGCCATCTATGAGACCGACCAGCGCATCAAGATGGTGGCGTTCGACATCAGCGAGCACTATCGGCGCAACTGGCAGGGCACCGGGTTCAAGGCGCAACTGGCCACCTCCAGCAAGGCCGCGGCGCTGCGCTACAAGGCGTACCTCGATGCGTTTGGCGCGATCAGCAGCGCGGTGGTCATCTCTGCCCCCGACACCCGCGAGGGCCACGAAGAGGTGGATTCTAGCGCCCCCGAGGTGCAGGCCTTTTGGCAACGGATGATGGAGCGCTATGGCAGCGAGACACGCTACAACCGGGAGATCATCGCCGATTTTGGCCGGGAGGATGGTGTCGAGCTGCTCATCGTGGTGGACAAGCTGCTGGTGGGCTTTGACGAGCCGCGCAACACGGTGCTCTACCTCGACAAGGACCTGAGGGAGCACGGCCTGCTGCAGGCCATTGCGCGGGTCAACCGGGTGTTCGAGGGCAAGCAGTTCGGCTATATCGTTGACTATCGGGGCATTCTCGGCGAGCTCAATGAGGCCCTGGATACCTACAACGCCCTGGAGGGCTATGACGCCGAGGATGTCGCAGGCACCGTCACCGACGTCTCCGCCGAGATCGGACGCCTCCCGCAACTGCACAGCGCGCTCTGGAGCGTGTTCGCGCCGGTGCCCAACCGTCAGGACATCGAGGCCCTGCAACGCTTCCTGGAGCCGGAGGACGTGCGCGACCGGTTCTACGCCGCCCTCACAGAGTTTGCCAAGGCGCTCAAGGTGGCGACCGGCTCGGTGCGCTTTTTCGACGAGGTGCCTCTAGAGCGTATCGAGGCATACAAGCGCGACCTGGCCTTTTTCCATAACCTGCGCGCCGCCGTACGCCAGCGCTATGCCGAGGCGGTGGACTATGGCGCGTACGAGGCGCGGGTGCGCAAACTGCTTGACGAGCATATCTCGTCCTACGAGATCTCGGTGGTCACAGAGAGCGTGGACATCTTCAGCGGCGCCGCGTTCGACGCCGCCGTGGAAAGACTGAGCACGCCCGCCGCCCAAGCCGACATGATCGCCAGCCACATCAAGGCGGCCATCAGCGCCAATCTGCAGCGCGATCCGGCGCTGTATCGCCGGTTTTCAGCCATGATCCAGGACACCATTGATGCCTTTCGGCAGCAACGCATAGACGCGCTGGAGTATCTCAAGCGCGCCCGCGACATCTTGCGGGAGGTCCGCAGCGGCCAGGCGGAGGGCATCCCGGCTCGCCTGGGCGCCTACCGTGACGCACCTGCCTACTATGGGCTGCTCATAGACGCGCTGGACCAACGCCAGTGCGTATCCGCCAACGTGCAGGAGCTCTGCGCCCAAGCCGCTATCGCTCTAGAGGAGGTCATCGCCGCGCAAAAGCGCGTGGACTGGGCGGCGAACCATGACCTGCAGAAGCAGATCAAGCTGGCCATGGATGATCCCTTGTACGCGCTGCTGGACGACGTGGGCATAGTCCTCTCTGACGCCGAGCTGGACATGATCGAGGAGCAGGTCATCGAGGTCGCCCGCCACCGAGACCCAACATGAGCCACGCACAGGGCAGACAGCTCACGTACGGAACCCGAATCATCCCGTACACGCTCCGCTACGAGCCGCGCAAGACGCTAGGGGTTACGGTGCATCCCGACCTGAGCGTGGTGGTGCAGGCCCCGCCAGGCACGCCACAGGCGGACGTCGAGAGCGTTCTGCAGCGACGCGCGCGTTGGATCGCCAAACGCCTGGACGACTATGCGCGCTACTCGCCCGACCTGCCTCCGCGCGAGTACGTGAGCGGCGAGACGCATCGTTACCTGGGCCGACAATACCGGCTCAGGGTGATGGATGGAGAGCCCGAGAGCGTATCATTGGATGGCCAGTTCATCCTGGTCTCGGTTCGCGACAGAGCCAAAGGCCGCGTCGAAACCCTCGTCAAGCGCTGGTACCGCGCCAGGGCGCGCGAGGTGTTCAGCGAACGGCTGGCGGCCTGCTATCCGCGGATCGAGCAACTGGGTGTGGCGCTCCCGGCCCTCGCTGTGCGCAAGATGCGCACGCGCTGGGGAAGCGCCAGTCCAAGTGGGCGCATCAGCCTCAACGTCAAGCTAGTGCAGGTGTCAACCTTGCTCATTGACTATGTCGTTCTGCACGAGCTTTGCCATCTGGTGGAGCCGCATCACGGCAAGGGCTACTATGAGCTACTCAGTCGGGTGCTTCCCGATTGGCGCCAACGGCGCGAGCGATTGAACTCCTTCGAGCTTGCATGATTCACATGAGATCGTTTTCCGACCGTCCTGGTCTAGCCGGACGATGCCCTCGTTTGCGCTGCCCCATCGCGCGATGACGCGATCGAGAACCCAGGTCGCTACCGGGGCATGTAGTATAGAGATCATCTGGTGAGCTCTTGGAAAGGCTTGGTGGCCTACCTCGAAAATAGAGTGCTATGCGGCGGCGGTCTGGAGTTTGATGTTGACAGAGCTGCCGGTTAGCTGCTCCAGCCGCCGAACCAGGTAATTGACCTTGGACTCCTTCCTGCGCTGGTCAAAGTAGTCGCCACCCAGCTCCTGATAGGGCTGCAGATGAGTTAGCATATGCCAAGCACTGAGCAGCATCGAGTGCGCAACAGCCACGATGGCGCGCCCCTTACCACGCCGAGCGGCCAAGCGCTGGTAGCGGGCACTCAGGAATGTATCCTTGGTTCGCACCGCCGCCCATGCGGCTTGTACCATGATGGTGGATAAAGAGCGGTTGCCCTTGTTGGTGCGCCCCGAAAGGCGTCTGCCGCCGCTCTCATGGTTCCCCGGCGCCAATCCGGCCCAGGAGGCCAGATGATCCGCTGTCTCGAAGCGGCTCATGTCTACCCCCATTTCTGCCAACATCACTTCCGCCACCCGTCGGTTGACCCCCGGCATGGTGTCCAGCAGCGCCACCGCCGTATTCCAGGTCAAGGGGACCTCCATCTCGTCTTCGGCCTCGACACTGGGTTCTGACTCGGAAAGGGGGCTGGCCGATGACGGCTCATCTGGCCAACCCATCTGATCGAGGTGCTGCTCGATCTCGATACTGAGCACCTCGATCTGCTCATCCAGAAAGTCGATATGAACCAACTGCTGAGCCAGCAGAAAGCGATGGTGCGGTTGCACAAGCCCTGTCAGCGCCTTCTCCAACTCGGAGAGCTTGTTGCGCATCCGCCCCCGGGCAAGATTGGCCAGCGCCGCAGCATCGGTCTGCCCTGCCGCGATCTCGGCCAACATCGCTCGCGCCGACATCCCCATGATGTCCGTCGCCACTGACGAGAGCTTGATATTCGCTCCTTCTAGCAGCTTCTGCACGCGATTGATCACCCGCGCCCGTTCCTGCACCAGCGTCGTGCGATAGCGCGTCATATCACGCAAGGCTTGTTGTGGTTTGGGCGGAATGAAGCTGGCCTTCAACAAGCCGTGCAGCATCAGTTCTGCCAACCACTCGCTGTCCTTCATCCGTCTTGCGCCCGGATACGCGCTTCACGTGCTGTGCGTTCACCAGCCAGACCTCAAAGCTGTCTTGGAGAACGTTGTACACCGGCTTCCAGTAGTCGCCTGTGCTCTCCATGGCCACATGACTCAACTCCCAGGCATAGAGCCAGTCATGCAACTGCAACAGCTCTGGTGTCGTGGTCCCAAAGGTCTTGGTCTCCCACTCCACCCGATCATCCGTGGTTACCCGCATCCGCGTGGCCACCACCGTCTTCTTGTGCACGTCCAACCCGCCGACCTGCTTGTAGATGACCCTCAGCATGAACTTCCTCCCCAGAGAATTCGGCTGGACGGACGCCCTCGTAGGAAGAATTCTACCTCGCGTGCTCATGGCAACAATTGATGGTGCTCCAGGGCATCCGTGGCTGTCTATTCATCAGGCTCTCAGCACCAGTGATACTCGCCCTCAGACCAGCCGTTACCGCAAGCATATCCAGATCTGCCCTGGCACCCCAAAACGCGCTCCGCTGCACCCCATTTTCATCCTTGGTGGTGCGCCCCGCGCATGAGGTCTATTCAGATTTTGGGGGACGAGTTCTTGAGTGTTTAGAACGGTGATGCCAACACACCGCAAGCGGTGAGTACATGTCCTCGGCTGTGGACGCTATGGACGCATACATGCGTCTAGCTTCAGCTTTGCCCATACGTGTTTAGTGCGCCTTTCTATGTTTTTGTGGTAGGGGCTAGGGACGGTGGTTGCGCCACCGTTGGCCTAGTCCCTACAAGGCGGGCGAGACGCCCACGCTCCAAGGGTCGCTGCTGCCGTCCACAGCGTGTTGACCGCTTTCCCCCCAATTCTGAACTGATACCCAATCTCGACGGCCTGGTGCAACCGTGCTAGAATGCCGCCCATGAGCGACCGACAACTGCTGGCTTGTTGTACCCAACTGGATCCATGTGCGCAAGAGACGCAAGGTGGCGCAGTTGGCCCACGAGGTGAGGGATTGGACCTCCTTTGTGGCCCAGGCCGAGCGCCACGGCGTCGCGCCGCTGGTCTACCGGCATCTGCGCGCTGCCCAGGTGGGGCTGCCCGACGAGGCGGTCCGCGCGCTCCAGGGCCTCTATCTAGCGCACCGGCACGCCAACCTGGTGCGCGCCCAGACGCTGACCCAGGTTCTGCGGGAACTGGACGCCGTGGGCATCGAGGCGCTGGTCGTCAAGGAGGGCGCCCTTTGCCACCTGCTCTATCCAGGGCCCGCTTTGCGCCCCATGAGCGATCTCGACCTGCTGCTGCGCCGGAGCGACATCGAGCCGGCGCGGCGCGTGCTGCGCGCGCCGCCGCCCGCGAGGCGTCTTGGGAGGCGCTGCTGGCCGATCCGGGCTTTGCCGGAGCCGCTGGGCTGCTGGCCCAGTGCCTCCCGCTGGATCCTGACGACCGAATGGCGGCCCAGCGGCGGGAGGTGCTGGATGCCCTGTCCGATGGCGAACTGCCCCGAGGGCGCCTCCACGCCGTGCTCGATGGCATCCGGCTGAACTTTGGCAAGCAAGGGGCCTGGGCGGGGGGCAAGGCCGATCTGGCCGAGGTCAAGCTCCTTATGGGGCCCCTGCGCGACCTGTGCCGTGAGCGCTCCGCGATGCTGACCCTGGAGATCAACGAGGCGGACCGAGCGTGAGCCGCCCACCTGCCGGCGTTGCGCGCCCTGGCCGCCTGGGTCCCCCGGCGCTATGCCCTGCACAGGGCCCAGCGCCGCGCCCTGGATTTTGACGACCTGGAGGCCGGGGCCGTGGCGCTCTTGCGCGACCATCCGGGCGTGCGCGCCTACTGGCAAGGCCAGGTGCAGGCACTGCTGGTGGACGAGTTCCAGGATACCAACGCCCGGCAGCGCGACCTGATCGAGCTGCTCAACGGCGATGGCGGGCGGCTGTTCGTGGTCGGGGACGGCAAGCAATCCATCTATCGTTTTCGTGGGGCCGATGTGACTGTCTTTCGCGAGCTCTGCCAGGAGATTGAGGCGCGCGGGGCCTGCTTTCACCTCAAGACCTCCTATCGCGCCCACGGCCATCTGATCGGCCTGCTCAACGAGATGCTCAAACCGGTGCTGGGCGCGGAGGAGTACCCGGCGCGTCCCTACATCGAGCCCTTTGCACCCCTGGCGCCCTATCGTCAGGAGCCCGTCGCCGGCGTTCGGGCGCCCTATCTGGAGCTGCACCTGGCCCTGGGCGCCAAGCGCGGCGGGGCTATGGCCCGGGCGGCCTGGCTTAGCCATGGCTGGGGCCACCTGAAACAGGCTACGCCGCCTTGGCCTAACTCGACAACAACATTTGAGGGCTCCCAGATGCCTTGACGTGCACGTGTTTACGTGCTACACTGGATTGCGTGGAGGAAGCCATGGAAAGACAGAATGTGACCCTCTCGATTCCCAAAGAGACACTGCACAAGGTCAAGTTGCTGGCCGTCAAGCGGCGGACATCGGTGTCTGGCCTGCTAACCCGGGCTCTTGAGGTGCTGGTAGAGCAAGAGGATGCCTATGCCCATGCGCAACAACGCCACCTGCAGTGGCTGGAGCAGGGCGCTGATCTGGGCAGCGGTGGCCAGATAGTGACCCGGCGAGATGAGCTGCATGAGCGAACCTAGCAACCTGCAATTCGTCGACACCAACATCCTCGTATACGCCCATGATCGCTCCGCGGGAGAAAAGCATGTCCGCGCCCAGGATCTGCTCCGTAGGCTATGGCAATCGGGCGAGGGGTGCCTGAGCATCCAGGTGCTGCAGGAGTTCTATGTGAACGTAACCCAAAAGGTCGCCAAGCCGCTGGCGGCCTCTGTGGCGGCCCGCCTCGTCGCTGATCTGGGGGTCTGGCGTGTCCATCGTCCTGGTGTGGAGGACATCCTGGATGCGATCCGCCTCCAGCAGCGCTATCAGATCTCGTTCTGGGACGCCATGATTGTCGAGAGCGCCATCCAGTTGGGCTGTCAGAACATATGGTCAGAGGACCTGAACCCGGGACAGGACTATGGCGGTGTGCTCGTGGTGTATCCTTTCTAGACGCACTTCGGGTTGGCTCCGTCCCCAAGCACATCGAGACCAACTTGGCATTCCTTGGAAGATCTAGCCTCTCGGCCTCCCACGTCGTGAGCCCATCCTTGACGCCCACTATCCCGTTTCTCAGTCAGATGGGAGGCATCCTTTGCGGTACCCAATGGCCGCAAACGCTCCCTCTAGGCGCGCCACGCATGGATGCCAGCAATGGCGGCGGACACTCGATAGCGTCCTGCTGGGCGATTGGCCCATGAGCGAGGCGGCCGACAGGCGCACGATGGGATCAACCACCTCGCCCAATACGCCATAGCGAATCACGAATCCAGATGGTAGACACGTGGACGTATTATGTCTTCAGTCGGTCCATCGGGCTGTACTGACGGTGCTGAATCTGAACCTCTTCGGGCGTGAGTTCAACATACATCCGCACCACTGCCAGGCTTGAGTGGCCGAGGATCTTCTGCAGGGTGAACAAATCGCCGCCATTCAGAAGAAAGCTCTTCGCAAACGTATGTCGGAGGGTATGTGGCGAACAGCGCACCCCCGTGATCCCGGCCAACTCTCCATAGCGCCGAACGAGCCGGTAGACCTGATCGAAAGCATGACCGCCTTTCTCCTATTCCTAGTAGTACCTTACCTCTTAATACTTATAGTGCTTATAAGCACTGCGAAGAAAAGTTAGATTGACTCGGTTCCGTTATGTGTTGGTAACAGGGGAGAGAGGAACGAATTGACAGACAAGAGCTCTGCTGCCATTCTGCCGTGGGAACAACAGAAAGGGAAGCGGAGCCCATGAACATCATAGAGCGAGCGCAACAGTTTGTCGAGTCAAAACTGGGATCGGCGAAGCGGACGGGGCAGGATTGGCGACGGTGTCCGTGGTGTGAGCAGACACAGACGCGCAAACATGGCGTCTACATGCGCTATCCATGGACGTTGGAGGGGCGCCAGGAGGTACGGGTACAACGGCATTGGTGTCTGTTGTGCAAGCGCAGCTACAGCGAAAAGTCGGCCGAGCTCGTGGAGAAGGGTCGGTACGCACGCGATGTGCGGCGTAAGGCGGTGGATGACTGGCAACACCAGGGAGGCTCTTTGCGGCGGATTGCGGAGCTATTACGCTCCGAGATGGGGCGGCAGGAGTGCTGGCTGATCTGGCATGCGCCCGCCAAACGCCCGGAGGGAAGCGAAGACTGCTACCTGGGTGCCAGCAGCGTGCATCGCTGGCTGGATGGGATCGGGCGCGAAGCACAAAAGACGATCAAGGGACAACTGGAAGGGATCGCCAACTCGGGGCGAGTGGGTGTGGATGGGCTGTGGGCACGCCTGCGAGGGGGCGTAGAACGGGTGGTGCTGGTCGTAACGGACAGTCTCACAGGGCTGGTGTATCCGCCGGTGGTCGTGGAGGGAGAAAAGAGCGCCAGCTCTTGGGGGAAGCTGTTTGGGCGTGCGGGAGTAGCAGGGCTGGACTTGCAGGCGTTACGTGGGATCACCAGTGACGGGGCGCACGGGCTGAGCGCGTACTTGCGGGAAGGGTTGAACTGGGTCAATCAGCAGCGCTGCATCCTACATGTGTGACTGAACCTGAGCAAGGAGATAGCGCGGGCGATCAGACAAGCGGTACAAGGGTTGCCCAAGGAGGTGGCTCGAACGGTTCGTAAGCAGGTTCGACGCGAGCTATTGGCGTTGATCCATGGTGTCTTGGATGCGCCGTGCTATGAGAAAGCCGAGGAAGCCTTGCAGCAGCTCCAGGCGCACGAACAGGGGGCGCGCCTGGCCGCACGGCTGGATGCACAACTGGATCGTCTGCTGGTGTACCAACTGGAGGAACAAAGGGGCTTGCTGCGGGTCGGGCCTGAGTGGCTATGGCGCGACTTTCGTCTTAGGCTGGGCCACGGTCGCAACCACGGCTGCGACGAGCGCCTGGAGCGGGCGGCGCTGGTCTGGGGAATCTATCGGAACTTTACGCCCGCTCAGATGAGGAGTGAACGCAAACGACACTACCGCCGCTCCGGCAAGAGCCCCCTCGAAATGGCCGGAGTCCCTCCAGGGGAACTGAGTTATCTAGATGCCTTGGGCCTTTGAGTGTTCCGAGGTAGGTTTGCCTGCCTCAAGATGGCAAGGGGCTAGATCCGAGGCTCAGAGGGGGGGCTACTGCCATGAGTGGCCCACCAACATATCGCCCACACATAACGGAACCGAGTGCAGATTGCAGAGAATATGCGAGTGAGCGTCGAGGGTCTGCACAGGGCTTCCCATCGTTTGAGGGTGCCCTCTGTCCTCTTATCTGCCCGCGCTCCGCTCCCTGCAGCGTCACCCTCACCGTATCCCCCGGCTGCTTGCCGATCTTGGCGCGGATGTCCTTGCGTACGCCGATGAATAGCTGAACAGGCGTGGATACACGGGCTCTACGTCTCGCCCCAACGGTACCTTTTGTTCTGGATCAATGTATCCAGGTCACACCTCAGGCAGAGCCCGTTGTGACAGCAGATCAAACCGCCGCAGGTCGGGCAGCGCCACTTTTCCTCCTCCTTTGCCAGGAACGCCTCGATGCCATGCTCCTGGATATAGGCCAGGTTCTCCAGCATGCTCATATGGTACTTGGCGCGGTAGCGTTTATCGAGCGCTTTGAGCCGCTTGCACGCAAGCGCGCCACATTCGTGGCAGGACCTGAGTAGACCGTTCTTGAGCGTATCGCACGTGTCGCCCATGTGCAGGCAGCCCTGTCCGCGGGGCAGGCAGCCTGGGCAGTACTTTCTCCGCAGGCCCCGTTTGTTCAGATCGTGAGCCATGGCCTGATAATGGACACAGAGCGCGCAGTTCATGCCGCACGGCGCGATGAGCTCCTCATTCATAGTTGTTTGCCGCCTTTTGTCCAGAGCGCGATCAGATGGAGGCTCGATGCGGATAAACCGATAAAAGGGGCGCGTGCGCTATCGCTCCCTCTCTAGCCAGGCCACCGCCTCGATATGGTACGTCTGGGGGAACATGTCCACCGGCTGCACTTCGCGCAGCGCATAGCCCAGGGCGCCCAGCCGCCCAATGTCCCGCGCCAGGGTGGCCGGATCGCACGAGACATAGGCGATGCGCCCCGCGCCCGTGGCGGCCAGGGCCGCCAGCGCCTCCGGCGTGCAACCGGCGCGGGGCGGGTCTAGCACGATGGCGTCCACCTGGGGCCGTTGGGCGGCCAGCACGTCGGCCACGTCCCCCTGCCAGATCGTCGCCTGGCCCTGGGCGTTGTGCTGCGCATCCTCCACCGAGGGCGGCCAGGCCTCGATCCCCAGGAGCGCCACGCCCTCGCCCGCCAGCGAGAGGCCCAGGGCCCCGCCGCCGCAATAGGCATCCAGCAGCGTATCACCCGGCCGTAGCTGCAAATAGCCCCGCAGCACCTCGATCATCGCCTCGGCCTGGGGGGTGTTGTTCTGGAAAAAGGCGTCGGCAGAGATGCGGAACCGGCGCCCCAGCAGGCGCTCGTGTAGGTGGTCTGCGCCGCAGAGCAGGTGCGCCGCGCCGGAGGGGGCCATGTACAGGCAACTGTAGGGCAGGGGGCGCTCCAGGGCGGGGGGCGTCTCGTCCAGGCCCGCGATGATAGCCAGCCGCTCGCCGGTGTGCACCCCGGCCCGCAGCGAGATGCGGCTGGCCCGCGCCCGGCAGCTCGCGATCAGGTCCCACATGGATGCCAGGAGGGGGTGGGCGATGGGGCAATCGTCCACCGGCGTCACATCGTGGCTCTTGAGGGCATAGTAGCCCACGCGCCCCTCTCGGTCTATGCGCAGTTGCACATGGTTGCGGTAGCGCCAGGGCTCGCCCATGCCCAGCATGGGACGCACCAGCGGGCTCTGTTGGCCGCCAATGCGCACGAGCTGGCTGCGCACGATCTGCTCCTTGAAGGCGAGTTGGGCGGGATAGGCGGCGTGCTGCCACTGGCAGCCCCCGCAGCGCCCAAAGTAGGGGCAGGGGGGCGCCACCCGCTGGGGCGAGGCCGCCTCGATGGAGACCAAAGCGCCCCGGGCATAGCCCTTGCGCTGCTCCACCAGCTCGACTCGCGCCGTCTCGCCGGGCAGGGCCAGGGGCACAAAGACCACCTGGCCCTCGTGCCGCCCGACGGCGTCGCCGCCGTGGGCCATCTCGTCCAACGTAATGTGCACCGTGCGCGCCATTGCCCTCCCGCTCGATCTGTACGTTCCACGCCAACCGACGCCACGAATGTAGCATCGCTCGGCGCCGGCGGCAACTGGGCGGGCAGGGCTCGGGCGCGCAACGTTTTGCCTCGCCAGGGGCGCCATGCTAGAATGCAGCAGCCCTGCCACTGGGCGCCATCCACAATCCGAGCACGGAAAGGGTCTGATGCAAGGGTGAAAGCGCTGGTTACCGTCGTTCGTTGGATCTGGAACCTGGCCCTGGCCGCTGCGCTGGTCGTGGTGGTGGGCGCCATCCTGCTCTGGGGCTATGCTGCGGTCAACGTCAACAACTGGGAGCGGGTGGCGCTGGATGAGGACGTCCAGGGGGGCGGCTGGCTCTGGATTGACGAGCAACCGATCTATTACCAGGAATGGGGCCAGGCAGGCGCGCCGGTGGTGGTGCTGGTGCACGGCTATGCCGTCGAGGGCTCGGCCATGTGGCTGGCCAACGCCCGCGAGCTAGCCGACGCGGGCTTGCGGGTGATCGCCGTGGACCTGCGCGGCTTTGGGCGTTCGGCCCGCGAGCTGACACCCAACTATAGCCTGCGCTCCCAGGCCAACACCCTGGCCCAAGTCCTCAATGAGCTATACGTCAGCGATGCGACCCTGGTGGGCCACGGTTGGGGTGCGGCGGTGGCGCTGCAGCTTGTTGCGGAACAGCCCCAGTTCGCCGGACGCCTGGCGCTCCTTGCGCCCATTCTGCAGGATGGCGTGGCCCCCCTCTGGCGGCAGATCGCCAAACTGCCCTATCTGGGGCCGGCGGCCATGTGGGTCGTCTCCTCAGGCGGGCCGGTGTGGCGCGCCAACCAGGCGGCGGCCTTTGCCGATGCAGAGGCCATCCCCCGCGACTATTGGGACCAAGTGCGCCCGGCCACCCGCGTAGAGGACACTGCCGAGGCGCTGCGCGCGATGGCCCTCTCGCCGGCGGACAACGATCTGCCCGAGGCCCTGGCGCGGGTGAACATGCCGGTGTTGGCGCTGGCGGGAGAGATGGACGGGCGCGTGCCCCCCGCAAGGGTGCAAGAGATCACGGCGCAACTGGGCGACGCCCAGCTTGTGGTGATCGCCGGAGCCGGGCATGCCCTGCAGATCGAGCAGGCGGCCCAGGTCAATGCCCGCATCGCCGATTTCGCGCTGCGGGGCGTGCGGTAGGGGTCTGTGCAAGGCTGTAGGGAATCCTTGCACGGCTAGGCCAAGCGCACCCTGTGCGCCGCACACCAGGTGTGCCGTACACCCGGTGCGCCGATGCCACATGGAGGGCGGGCGTCTCGCCCGCCAACAAAGCGCCCGCGTCCCAATGCCCTCTGCCGAGGCATCAAGTGGCCCACGATCGTGGCTACACCCTGCGCTGGAAAAACCTCTCGCCCCCTCAGTCCTCGCGATAGTGGCAGCCGTGGCTCTCACGGTTCTCCCAGGCCGCCCGCGCCACAATCAGGGCCGCCAGTACAGCGTTGCGCAGGCTGATGATCTGGGGCTCGACGCGGGTGGTGCGGTAGAACGCGTCAATGTCCTGGCTCAGGTTGTTCAGGTCGCGCAAGGCCCGCTCCAGGCGGCGACGGCTGCGCACCAGCCCCACATAGTACCACATGGAATGCTGGATGGTCTCCATGTCGTGGCGCACCAGGGCCGGGTCTGCCGCCTCGGTGCCGGTGACCTCCCAGGGCGGGATAAAGCGCGGCTCGGGCTGATCCAGCCCGCCGATCTGCCAAAGGATGTCCCGTGCAGCGCGGGTGCCCCAGACGAGCCCCTCCAGCAGCGAGGCGCTGCCCAGGCGGTTGGCCCCGTGCACGCCCGTGCAAGAGACCTCGCCCACGGCATACAGGCGTTGCAGGCTGGTGCGCCCCCATTCGTCCACCCAGACGCCGCCGCAGAAATAGTGGGCGGCTGGCACCACCGGGATCGGGTCGGTGGTGGGGTCCACATCAAAGCGCAGGCAGCTCTCATAGATGGTGGGAAAGCGGTCGCGGATCGTCTCGGGGGACATGACCGAGGCGATATCCAGATAGACGTGGTCGGCGCCGCTGGCCAGCATCTCCCGGTGGATGCTGCGGGCCACCACATCGCGGGGGGCCAGCTCCTGCCACTCGGGGGCGTAACGTGACATAAAGCGCTCGCCCTGGGCGTTGATCAGCCGCGCGCCCTCGCCCCGCAACGCCTCGCTGATCAAAAAGTGGGCGCGCCCCCGGTTGTAAAACGTCGTTGGGTGGAACTGGACGTACTCGGCGTTGATGATGCGCGCCCCGGCCCGATAGGCCATCGCCAGGCCGTCGCCGGTGGCGCCCTCGGGGTTGGTGGTGTGCATAAAGATCTGGCCCAGCCCGCCGCTGGCCAGCACCGTTACCTTGGCCAGGATCGGCTGCACCGTCTGCGTCTCGTCATCATAGACATAGGCCCCCACGCAGGAGAGGGGCTCATAGATCGCCAGGCGATTGGTCGAGTGGTGGGCCGGGGTCAGCAGGTCTACCGCCGTATAGCGGGTCATGATCTCGATATTGGGGTGCTCTCGCAGCGCTTGCACCAGGGCCTGCTGAATGGCGCGGCCCGTGGCGTCGTTGACGTGCAAGATGCGGCTGGTAGAGTGGGCCGCCTCGCGGGTGCGCTCCAGCTTGCTCTCGGGGGTGAGGGTAAAGGGCACCTTGTACTTTTCAATCAGCAGTTCTCGCACCAGGCGAGGCCCCTCGTGTGAGAGGATCGAAACCGCCTCGCGATTGTTCAAGCCATCTCCGGCGCGGGTCAGGTCCTCGGACAACTGCTCGGGCGAGTCCTCTTCGCCGGTATAGATGATGCCGCCCTGGGCGTAATAGGTGTTGGATTCCAGGGGGTCATCGGTCTTGGTCAGCAACAGGATGCGGGCATTGCAGTTCTCGGCCAGGTGCAGGGCCGCCGTGGCTCCGGCGATGCCGCTGCCGATGATCAGCACGTCGCACTGAATCGGGTCGCCGGCCTGGGCCAGCGTAAGAGTCTCCATGCGCACCTACCCTATCTGTAGCATTTTATCGAGCGCCAGGCGCGCCCAGCGGGCGACCTCGTCTGGCACAGTGACCACGTTGCGCGTTTCGCCTGCCACCAGCCCATCGAGGATGTAGGCCAGGTGCTTGAGCTGGGTGAGGGCCATCGAGCCGCAGGCCCGGAGGCTCAGCGGGATGACCCGCTTGTCGGGGTGCTCCTTGTCCAGGCGCTCCACCAGGTGGCACTCGGTGCCGACGACGATGGTGGCGCCGGTGGGGGCCTCTTCCACCACCTGGATGATGCGCGCCGTCGAGCCGGAGAGATCTGAGGCGGCCACCACGGGGCGGGGGCATTCGGGATGGACGATGACCAGCGCGTCGGGATATTGGGCGCGGGCCTGGGCCACGCTCTCCACGGCAAAGCCGGTGTGCACCCAGCAGAAACCTTTCCAGACCACCACGCGGCAACCGGCCAACGTGGCCGGATCGGGCGGGTGCAAGGGATCCCAAACGCCCAAGGCCGCCTCGGGCAGCCCCATATCCAGCGCGGTGTTGACGCCCAGATGCTCATCGGGCAGGAACAGGATGCGCCCGCCCTGGCCAAAAGCCCACTCGAACAGGGCGCGGGCGTTGGAGGAGGTGCACACGGCGCCGCCCTTTTCGCCCACAAAGGCCTTGAGCTCGGCGGTCGAGTTCTGGTAGGTGATGGGAATGATCGGGTCGTCCCACACGGCGGAGAGGGCCTCCCACGTGGCCTCGGCCTGGCGGCGGCTGGCCATCTCGGCCATAGGGCAGAGCGCCTCTGCCACCGGCTGCATCACCGTTTGATCGGGGGAGCAGAGCACGGCGGCGGTCTCGGCCATGAAATTGACGCCGCAAAAGACAATGTACTCGGAATCGGTGGTGGCGGCGCGGCGCGAGAGCTCGAGCGAGTCGCCCCGGTAATCGGCATAGCGGATGATCTCGTCCCGCTGGTAGTGGTGCCCCAGGATGGTCAGGCGGCTCCCTAGCGCCCTCTTGGCGTAGGCAACCCTCTGAGCCAACTCGCCGGGCGACATGGTGTTGTACTCGTCCGGCACCCAACCGATGCGTCTTTCGAGGCTCATGTTACTCCTTGCGCCCGGACGATGGCTGCATCACCAGGTCCAGGCTGATATCCAGCGCCTTGACCGAGTGGGTGATGGCGCCCACCGAGATGTAATCCACGCCGGTGGCTGCGATCTCGGGCACGCGCTCCAGGGTTACGCCCCCAGAGGCCTCTAGCTCGACGCGCCCGGCGACCCGCTCCACGGCGGCGCGCATGGTCTCGGTATCCATATTGTCCAGCATGATGCGCTCCACGTTGGCGGCCAGGGCCTCGTCCAACTGGGCCAGGTCATCAATCTCGACCTCGATGGGCAAGGCGATGCCGGCGGCGCGCACGCGCTCCACCGCCGCCGTGATGCTGCCCGCCGCCTCGATATGGTTGTCTTTGATCAGCACCATATCATATAGGCCGATCCGGTGATTGACGCCGCCCCCCAGGCGCACGGCCAGCTTGTCCAGGGCGCGCAGCCCGGGCATGGTCTTGCGGGTATCCAGGATGCGGGCGCGGGCGCCCGCCGTGGCCTGCACATAACGGTGGGTCATGGTGGCGATGCCGGACATGCGCTGTAAAAAGTTGAGCGCCACCCGCTCGCCCATCAGGATGCCGGGCCCACTGCCCGAGACGGTGGCCAGGATATCGCCCACGGCAAAGGCGTCGCCATCTTGCAGGCGCGGGCTCAGGACGATGGCGGGATCCAACTGGCGGAACACCTCGTGCACCACGTCCAGCCCGGCCAGGATGCCGGCCTCTTTGGCCAGAAACTCGCCATAGAGGTGGGCATTGGCGGGGATGATGGGCGCGCTGGTGACATCGCCAGCGCCGATATCCTCGGCCAGGGCGCGCTCGATAATGGCGCGCGTCTCGTCGTTCAGATCCATGCTTTCCTCCACCGTTGCAGCAGGGCGTCTTGGCATATCGCCGTAGCGCCGATTGTACACCCGAGTCCGAGGCGCCGCAAAAGCCCCAGGGGGCGAATCAAGACGAACGGATGTGGCGATGCTGGCGCCATTGAAGGGCTTGGCGAGACGGATGCGCCCCAATACTACCTGCCGAGATACTTGGCCCACGGCAGATTGGGCAGCGCGCTAGGCCAGCAGCAGCTCATAGGCGCGCACGGCGTGGCGGCCGGCGTTGGCGCGGTCGCCCTGTTCTGCCAGGGCCAGCGCCTGGGCCAGCTCGGCCTGGGCCTCGGGCAGGGCGGCCTTGCCCTGCGAGATGGCCACCAACTGCTGCGCCAGCGTCAGGAACTCGTCCACCGGGTCCTGGTCGAGATAGGGCAGTCCGGCATAATAGGCCACGATCTCGGCCCAACGGTCCTCGCGCCCTGCGCCGGGGAAGGGCTGGGGCTCTCGGGCCAGCTCCACCAGGCGCGCGCCGCTTTCGGGCAGCGCCGCCAGGGCCGCCTCCATGTTGAACCGGGTCACCGGCGTGGGATCAATGGCCCGCATCTGGCGGTGATAGAACCAGTGGTAGATGCTCTGCACGCCGCTGAACAGCCCTTTGCCCGAGCCCCCGGCAATGGCGATGCCCAGGGCGGGCTTGCCGTTTTCGTTGCGGATGCGCACGCTATCCATGAAATCCATGGTCAGCCCATTGATGTCCCCGAAATAGACCGGCGCGCCCACCACCAGGGCATCGGCCTGCTCGCACAGGTCGCACAGCTCGGCGGGCACAAAGCGCACGCCATCGGCGGCGCCGCCCTGGCTGGCAAAGGGCCGGATATCATAGTCAATCAGGTGGATGCGTTGCACCTGGGCGCCCTGGGCGGCAGCGCCCCGCAGCGCGGCCTCCACCAGGGAATTGCTGCGCCCCTCTTTGCGGGGGCTGCCGACGATGCCGAGTACCAACATGGTGTGTGCCTCCTTTGTCAACGGTCTGCGGGGGCAGGCACAGGGGGCTGCCCCTACCCAAAGACGTTCTGTAGGGGTAGCCCCAGGCGCATGTATTGCGCAAGCCACCCCTCTGCGCTTGGCGTTTGCCGGCCCTCAACCCCCGCGCCTTGGGCACAGCCGGGCTGCGGGCCAACGCCCCCTTCTCCCATGGCCAGCATGGGAGAAGGGGGGAGGGGGATGAGGGCCTCTGCGCGCTTGACGCTCGGAAGCGCAGCGCGGGATCCCCTTCCGCTCCTACGGGTGCGGCCTGGGCGCCGAGCGCCCCAGGATCAGAATGGCCGTCAGGTCGGTGATGCTGATATTGAACGTGGCCCGCACGCCGCTTCCCACCCCCCAGAGCACCGGCGAGGTGTTGTGGCGGCGGAGCTCGGCATCGGGGTCGAACCCTGCGGCGCGGGCCTCATCCCAGGTATAGCCATCCACAATGCCGCCCGCCAACACCGGCACCGAGGGATCGCCGCCGAACTGGTGGCCGGGGCCATCGTTGCCGTCCGAATCCACGGAGCCCATGACGATGTTCGGGCTGCCCGCGATGCGCCGGGCCGCCGCCAGGGCCCACTCCTGGTTGCGCCCGCCCATACCGTTCTCCTGCCCCACGGTGACCAACAGCTCGTGGCCGCCCAACAGCACGCAGGGCGGCTCGAACGGCTCGCCCCACTCCTCAATATTCCAGGCGATGCTGCCCGCCAGGGTGGCCGCCGGGGCCGCCTCAAAGTGGGCGTAGCGATAGAGCACGTGGGCAGGCAAGCCCAGCTCATTAGCGACGCGGCGCGCCGTGGGGATCATCGCCAGATGTTGCGGCATGGCCTCGAACACCCGAAAGCGATACTGCTCGTACTCGCCGCGCTTGACCGTCTCCAGGGCCGGATCGGCTTCCTGGAGGAACCGGCGCACCCCCGGCGAGACGGCGTCCCATGCCTGCCATTTGTGCAGCATTTCCACCGCCTCGGCGTAGGTCGAGCGCTCGGGCATGGTGTGCAGCCAGATGTTGCGATCCATGACGGCGGCATAGTTGAGCGAGCTGCCCGTCAGGATGTGGATGGCGCGGGCGGGATGGATATGCCGGGCGATGCGTCCGCCCTTGAGCTGATCCAGGTGGTTGCGCACCGGATTGAGTTCATTGGTGGGCGCGCCCCGCTCGATCTGCATGATGCGCGTGACCTCGCGGACCTCCTCCAGGCTGACGCCAGCCACAGGCAAGGTCAGCAGTGAGGACACGCCGTTGCCGATCACGGTGAACACCAGGTCGCGCTCGGTCAGGTCGCGGGTCAACTCCAGGATGCGTTGGCACCCAAGGACGCATTGCTCGTCAGGCACCGGATGGGCGCCCAGGGTCACATCCAGGCGCTCCAGGATGATGGGGCAACCCTGCTTGTCTATCACGTGGCCGCCGCTGAGCCGCTCGCCCAGGATGTCCTCCAGCGCCTTGACCGCGCGCTGGACCCCCTTGCCCACGCCAAAGATCAGGATGCGCTCCACCTGGCGCAGGTCAATCTCCTCGGGGGTCTGGCGCGGGTCGCCGGACAGGATGTAATCGGGGTGGCCGACGGTGAGCCGGTCGCCTTCCAGGCGCACCATGCGCGCCACATTGTTATAGGGGTCGGCGGCCTGTAGGCCCGCTTCCAGAATCTGCACCATGATCTGGCGCCCCGCCACGTTCCCGTGGCCGGTCAGCGCCTCGGCGTTGAGAATACGCTGTTGCGGCTGCATGTACGCCGTTGTCCTCCCTCTAGAACAGAGCGTTTCGCCCTTTTGTATGTCGCCAAGCCGCAGAGCCTACGGCCCGTCTCGTGCCTCTGCGTCTCTGCGCTCTCTGCGAGAGATTCCGATAATCGAACTCGCGCTCTCGCAATCCGCAATGATGGGTCGCGTGCTAGCGGCGCGCCCTGGGCGGCGTCCTGGGCGCGATCTCGGCCAGGCTGGGCACGTCCAGGCAGGCGCCGCCGCGTCGAGCCGATTCGCGGGCCAGCAGGATGGGCGCCAGCGAGGCCAGGCCGTCGTGATAGTCGTTGCGCAGCAGGCTCGGGTCGCCCGCCCGCACCGCCGCGATGAACTGCCGGTCGTGGGCCAGCCAGGGGTCCATCTCTTCGGTGCGCAGCGTCTCGCCATTCTCCACCAGCGACCAGACCATCTGGCCGTGGCGCACCAGGCCCAGGGTGCCCTGCTCATGATACAGGGTGATCAGCGGCTCGGCAGGGGCGGCGGCCACCCCCGTCAGCGCGGTGATATCCATGCTGGCGCCGCTCTCCAACTGGAAATGGAGCGCCTGGGAAAGGTCCACCGGCTGGCTCTCCTCGCCAAAGTAGAATGCCTGGGCGCTGACCACGTCCAGCCCCGCCATATAGCGGACATAATCCACGGCGTGGACGCCCCATTCCATGGCCCAGCCGCCGCGTCGGGCGTATTCGCCCCACCACCAGTCGCCCTCGATGCCCGCAGGCGGCGTCCAGGGGCGCGCCGAATGCACCCGCGCGTGGATCAGGCGCGAGCCCGCCATCCGCTCGCGCACCTCCTGATACAAGGGCCGGTAGCGCTCGCGAAAGCCCACGGTGCTGATCACGTCGCCCGCCTGCACGGCCCGGTCAATGGCGATGGCCACGGCCAGGTCGTCGGCCTGGGGCTTTTCGCTGAACAGGTGAATGCCCTGGCGCGCCGCGGCGGCCTCCGGGCCATCCGCCGTCCGGCCATAGGCCGGGACGATGGAAAAGAGGGCCTCGAACTGCTCGTGGGCCAGCATCTCGAACCCGTCGGTATAGGCGTGGGGGACGCCAAAGCGGGCCGCTGTGGCGCGGGCCGCCTCGCCGTCCTGGTCGCACACGGCCACCACCTGCGCCCCCTCGATACGCGCCAAGTTGGGCAGGTGGGTGCTATTGGCGAACCGCCCACAGCCCAACACTGCCACCCGCACCACACGCCCCGTTGTTGTCATACAAGGTCACCTCAGAAATGGATTCCGTGGGCCAAGCTGACGGTGGCTCTGCCACCGTACCTGGCCCATCCTCTACGCCCGTGTCGCGCGGCTCTTTACAGCCGCACAACCGTGTTCGTGCGGGCCGATTCCATGGCCGCATCATAGACGCGCATCACCTGGAGCACCTGCTCCGGCTTGACGATCAGCTCGGCGCCCTTGTTCAGCACGTCCGAGATATTCTGGTAATAGCTCTTCCAACTCCCGCGCACCGAGGGGATCACCTGCTCGTGACGCTGGCGATCCTGGACGGTGACCACCCGCGCATAGGTCTCGGGGCTCTCTTCCGCCTCCTCAATGCGGCGCTGGTTCATGGGCCCCTCTTGCGGGTCCAGGCCATACTTGATCAGCGTGCCCGCATCGCCCATGACGTACCAGCGCGGCTTGGGCGCGGCGGCCAGGTTGCCGATCTCGACCTCATAGCGCACGCCGTTGGCGAACCGCATGCGGATCAGGCCGTGGTTGCCGATATCAACGGGCAGCACATCGCGGTAGATGATGTCGCAATAGACGCTCTCCACCGGCGCGGCCACGAGCTGCAGGGCCTGGTCCATGAAATGGGCGCCCCAATCGTACATGATGCCGCCGCTGGCCGCGATGCTGCCGCGCCACCCTCGCGGTCCGCCGTAGCCCATGATGGCCGCCTGATACAGATAGGGCTCGCCGATCAGCCCATCCTCGATGACCTTGCGCACGGTGAGGTAATCCCAGTCCCAACGGCGGTTGTGAAAGACCGAGAGCATGACGCCGTTGCGCTGCGAGGCGGCGATCATCTCTTCGGCCTCGCGGGCGTTTAGGGCCATGACCTTGTCGGTCACCACGTGGCGCCCGGCGTCCATGGCCTGGATGGCCAGGTCGCGGTGGGTGTTGTGCGGCGTGGCCAGCACAACCAGTTGGATGTTGTCATCCTGAAGCATCTGGTCCAGGCTGTCATAGATGTGGGCCTCGGGGTGATCTCCCTTGGCGGCCTGCTGGACCTCCGGCCTGCGGACGGCGATGCCGTATAGCCGCAGCCCGTCGGCCAGCCCGGGGAGATAGGTGTGAAAGGCGCGGCCAGAATACCCATAGCCCACAACCCCTACATTGATCACGATTGCTGTCCTCCTGCGAAAGAGATGTACACGGGCGCCCGGCGCGCGCTGTGGCCCGCCGAGGCGCCCACATAGTATAACGAAAAATGGCAGGATGCGCCTGTCTGGGGAAGGGACGTGCGCGGGTTAGGAATTTGTGGGCCGGAACACGTCGAACGGCGGGGAATAGCAGACGAGGCCCGACACGCCCGCCAGTGCCCCCTCTGCCAACGCCAGCGCCAAAAAGTGGGGCGGCGGCGTGCCCAGATCGTCGCGCAGGCCATGGCTCTGGGCGTCCCCAAAGCCAAAACGTCCATAGTAGGCGGGATCGCCCGAAAGCACCAAGCGGCTGTGCCCCCGCTCGCGGGCGCGGGCCAGCCCGGCCCGCAGCAGGGCGCTGCCGATCCCCTGGCGCTGGTAGCCGATGCGCACGCCCAGGGGCGCCAGGCAGAGGGCCGGCCACTCGCCAGCCTCGCCCCGGATGATGACCGGGCTGAACAGAATATGGCCCACCACCAGCGCGCCTTGCACGGCCACCAGGGCCAGCGCCGGGTCGTGGTCGGGCTGGGCCCTCAGCCTCTCGATCAGGTCGGCCTCCGCCTCGCCGGTGCCATAGGCGGCCTTGAAGGCCGGGATGGTCATCTCGCGGATCTGGGCGTAATCGCCGGGCTCTTCGGGACGGACGATGGTTGCCACGTTCATGGCGCAACTCCTGCCAGGGTTGGGTTGGATGCGTACCTTGCGGGCGCGCGAGATACCAGGCTGCCAAGCCCCGTATGGAGCATAGGATCGAGCCTCCATATGGCTAAAGCGGTATTCGCGCCCCCTATGCCAGGCATCTTGGTAAATTGCGCCATAGGCCAGCCCTAACGGGCTGGTGCGGGATGAGTCCCGCGCGCCCTATTCCAGCGCCCGTGCCAGCGTCACGACAATCTCCTCCAGGCTGGGCAGGGGCCGGGGGTCCTCCGGCGTGCGCTCGCTCAGCTCGGTGCGCGCCACCAGCCGATACATCTCGGCGGCGCCGTGCAGCATGTCAGGCGTCAGGCCCAGGGCGCCAAAGGTGGCGGCGATCTCTTCCATCTCGCCGATCCAGCGTTTGGCCTTGGGCAGCATGCCGGGCACCCCGCGCTGCATCCGCGCCAGCATCGCGCTTTGGCTCTCGCCAAGCTCGCGGGCCAGCGGCTCCCAGATGCCCAGCGCCTCCGCCGCCACCAGTAGCTCGGTGCACAGGGCGGTGAGCCCCTTGGTCAGCGCGGCATAGCACATCTTGAGGCCCGAGGCCTGCCCTGCTCCGCCCTCCAGCGCCACCACGTTCAGGCCCCAGTCGTTCAGCGCCAGCATCGCCTCGGTGTGGTTGCCCGAGACGTACAGGCGGGTGCGCGCCCCCTCGCGGGGCGGCGAGCCGATGATGCTGGCATCGGTAAAGCGGCCCCCCGCGCCGGTGATGACGGCCTCGATCTCGCGGGCGGTCTGCGGCGCAATGGCGTTACAGTCCGCATAGGTGAGCTCATCGCCGGGCGCGATGGCCGCCGCCACGTTGCGGGCCACGGCCACGGCCTGGGCCGGGGCCACGATGGACAGCACGAGCTGCGCCTGGGTCACCAGGTCGCGATAGCTGGCGACCTCGAGGATCCCTGCCTCGGCGGCCAGCCCCCGGGTGCGGGCGCTGCGTCCCTCCAGGCAGGTGATCACCCGCAGGCCGTGTTCCACCAGCACGCGGCCCACGGCGTGCCCCATATCTCCTGGGCTCAACAAACCAACGGTGTGCAGGTCCATTTTGCTGCTCCCCTTACTGTAGCGGCCCCGACTATGTACCCATCTTACCGCGCTTGCACCCGCTCGTCAGGTCCGTGCCGCTCTGGAGCCGCTACTCGATGGACCCGCCGGCCGTCTCCGTGCCCTTGTTCTTGCGTGGAAAGGTGCCCAGCACGATATAGCTCTCCTCGCCGCGCGCCCAGCCTTGCAGGTTGGCCAAGCGTTCCCCGCCATCGCCGTGCTCCGGTTCGTCGAACGCCCCTTGCAGGGTCTCGCACGGCATCTCAGGGCACTCTCCGCAATGCAGATAGCCCCTCGCCAGTGAGCACTTGGCGACCTGGCATGTGCCCCAGCACATATCGCCCTCGGCTCCCTGACAGCCCGGGCAGTTCATCGGCTCTTTCCAGGTGCAGTCGCCGCAATAGGCGCCGCAGCGGGCGATCAAGGCACGGTCAAACGACATAGCACACCTCCTGCAAGACTGGTGCAACGGCCCCGGCCACGTCCCCACGGCGTTTCAAGTCCACGTTATGAGAAAAGGTCCTCTCTTGCCTTTTGCGGCCGGCGGCCCTCAACCCCCTGCCCCCTTCTCCCATAGCTTTGTGGGAGAAGGGGGTGTCCATTTTCGAGCGCTCTATTCGTGTATTCTGGGGGATGAGGGCGCTGCGGCGAGTCGGAGATCAACTCTGCCTCCGCGCTACCATACATAATCTTGACTTTGACCTTCCCCTGGCCACGCCCCTATCCTACCGCGTTTACGCCCGCTCGTCAGGCCCATCTAGTAGAGCCCGCCCAGCAAGGGCGCCAGCAGCAGCCCGCCCAGGCCCACCAGGGCCGCCAGGATGACGGTGGGGACCAACAGGCGGCGCAGCAGATCGCCCTCGACGCGGCGCAGCCCCAGCACGCCGCATACGGCGGCGATATTGAGCACCGAGACCATGTTGCCCAGGCCGCTGCCGGCGTTCTGCAGCGCCACGATCAAGGTGCGGGGCAGGCCCAGGCTGGCGGCGGCATCGTGCTGCACCACGCTGAACAGGATGTTGGACGAGGTGCTGCTGCCGGTCATGAACGCGCCCAGGGCGCCCAGCCAGGGCGCCACAAAGGGGTGGGCCTGCCCCGCTGCCTGGGCCAGCGCCAGGGAGAGGGCCTGCATCATCCCCGGCAGGCCGCCGGGGTTCGTGGCCGAGCGGATCATGATCTGGGCCATGGAGACGGCCACCAGCAAGGTGAGGGCGATGCGGGCGGTCTGGCGGAGGGTGCGTCCCCAGGCGGCCCGGGCGCGGCCCGGGGCCATGCGGTGCAGGTAGGCCGTCAGGATGGCCACCGGCATAAAGGGCATCACGCCGGGGATGTAGAGGGGGCGCAGGGTGTAGGCGATCTCCTGGCCCAGCACCCGCTCCCAGCGCAGGGCCAGCCCCTGGAGCGCCTCGCGCAGGCCCAGACCGGGCATGCGCGTCACAAAGAGCAGCAGCACCACCAGCATATAGGGCGCCCAGGCCAGCAGCACGGGCATGTCGGGCGTGCCGCTCTCCGGCCCTTGCTCCACCAGCAGCGCGCCGGCGCCATTCTCCGGCAGCCGCCAGACCACGCGGGGCAGCAGGTAGCCCCGGCGCACCAGCCAGAGGCCCACGCCCAGGGCCACCAGCCCGGCCACGGCGGTGGGCAGCTCGGGGCCCACAAACCAACCCATGAGGAACTGGGCCAGGCCCGCCAGTGCGCCCACGGTCAGGGCAAAGGGGGCCGCGGGCTGTGCGCCGCGCCAGGCGCCCCGCAGCGAGCGCTCGTTGTCGTGGCCGAACCAGTACAGCAGCAGGAACACGCCCAAGAGCCCCAGGATCGCCAGGGTGCTGCCGGTGAACACCCCGGTCCAGCCGGCCACCCCCCGCAGGAACGCGCCCGGCGTCAGCGCGCCCCCCAGGACGCCCTCGTCAATCACCGAGCCGATGCCGCCATTGACGGGCACCCCGGCGGCGCCCAGGGGCGGGTTGGGGGCGTTGAACAGCAGGCCAAAGGCGGCCGCGGCCAGCGGCGTAAAGCCCAGGCCGGTGAGCAGGGGCGCGCCCAGGGCGCCCGGCGTGCCAAAGCCCGCCACGCCCTCGATCAGGGTCATGAACCCGAGGCCGATGAGCAAGAGCTGGATGCGGGCGTCCTCCACGGTGCGGCCAAAGTGGGCCCGGATGGCGGCGATGGCCCCGCTGGCCTGCAGGTGGTTCATCAGCAAGATGGCGCCAAAGACGATCAGGATGATATCCAGCGCCTGGAGCGCGCCATAGAGGGCCGCCGCCGCCCACCAGCCGGGCGGCATGCGCCAGAGGGCCAGCCCCAACGCCGTGGCGATGGCCCAGCCGATGGCCATGGCGCGGGCGGCTGGCCAGCGCAGCCACACCATCAGCAGCAGAACGGCGACGATGGGCAGGCTTCCGGCCAGGGCCAGGGTGCTGAGAGGCATGATGGCGCAGTGTCTCCTTCTGGTGGGTGCAGGTTGGTTCGCTATGCGAGAGGGACGGTGGTGAGATGCGCCCGCGCTTGCGAGCGAGTTTGTCTACTCATCGTGGATCTCAAACAGGTGCACCTGCGTGCTCGCCAGGCTGCCTGTGTTGCGAAAGGTCTCGATCCAGCGCAGGCCGGGGAGCCCCCGTAGATTCTCCAGCACCTCGTCCGCCTGCGCCTCGGTTGTCGTCGCCAGCAGATAGCGGACGCCCCAACCGCGCAGCGTCGCAACGGCCGCCTCGTCGGGCCATGTGTCTGTGAGATTTCCGGCCTGGGCCAGATGGGCCGGCAGATGGGGGGCGTTGCCGTTCACAATCGGCTGCCCGTGGACGATCTGGCTGTACAGGGCGCTGTTGTTCCTGTGCGGCCAGGGGTATTCCACCACGGGCGTTCCGGCAGGCTGCTGTGCAAGCCACCGATCCACCGGGCGCTGCATTGCTTCGATCGCCGTCCAATCTCTATAAGGGATGACCGCCCCCTCTGCCAAGATCAGCGCCGCGGCGAGCACGGCCAGATAGGGCCCGATCCTCTTGATGGATTGCAGGGCGCATGCGCCATAGCCCACCCAGACCGCCACGCCCAGCATCGCAGGGATCATGAACCTGGCCCACGCCCGCATCATGGCATAGAACGGGACGAACCGGGCCAACAACAGCCCTGGCATGGGTACGACCGGATCGGGCGTTATGGCGCTCGTGAGCCACCCGGTAGCGCCCAAATAGGGCCCGGCCAGCGCCTCAGGCAGAGCGAGGGTAACCCGCTGCTGGTTCCAGTGGAGGGTGAGGCCCATAGACAGGGTGACCGCCAGAGCGGTGAGCGCCAGGGATGCCCGCCGTCCCGGCATCCCTTTGCCCTTCCATAGCCCCACCAACGAGAGCAGGATCGCTGTGTAGCCCAGGCTGGCCAGGTCGGCTTCGCTTTGCACCCGCCAATAACGGTGATAGAGGCCCCTCAGCAGCGTCGAGAGCGCATTGGGGACAAAGAGGCGGTCAGGGCCAACGGACCAGACATCCGAGCTGGCCAGCGAAAAGCCTACCGTCTCGCCGAACATGGCCGTATTCGCCGAGTGGGTCAACAGGGCCAAGGGCGCGGTCAGCACCGCCCAGGTGAGCAGGCAGATGCAGAACCGCTGTAGGCGAATGAGCTTGGTGTGCGCCGATGAGCCGAAAGCGAAAAAGCAGACCAGCACGGGAAAGGCGATAAAGACAAAGTACCAGGAGCTTGTGGCCGAGAGCATGTAGGCGCATCCCGCCCCGATGCTGTACCATATGGCCTGGCGACCCTCTGTTGAGACGGCCCGATGGGCCAGGAGCCCCATGTAGGGCAGAAACTGGGCGCCAAAGAGGATATTCATGTGGCCGCCAAGCCGCAGGGTGAGCATGGGCGCAGACAGATAGACCGCGCTGGCAACAACCCCCGGCAGCCTCTTGCCCGTCAGGCTCTCCACCAAGAGATAGACGCCCACCCCGCTCAGGATCAGGGTCGTCAAAAGCGCCAGATTGTACGAGACCACCGGCCCAAAAGCGCGGGTGAGCGGCGCCCAGGGAAGCATCGGCCAGATGAGCTGGGTATCGCTGGCAAGATAGTAGCCGTGCGGGTAATAGACGCCGGGGGTATACAGGAGCGCTTCTGGCCCCTCCAGCGCCCTGCCTATTCGCCAGAACTGTCAGATAACGGGGGCAGCGTCGTCAAAGGGGCGCCCGATAAAGTGGGTTCCCAGATGCATCACGAGTTGCAGGTTGAGCACGAGCACAATGCCTGCAATGCAGGCCATCGGGGCGGCGTGCCGCCTGAGTGCTTGCGCGATCATCCGGTTGGGGCTCCTTTTCGGCGGCGTGGTCGGCCTTGAGACCAAGGCGTTGCCCAATCCCCTACCCCGCGCACACCTTGTACGCCCGCTCGAGCGCCTCGATGGGGTCGCCCTTGGGCCGGAACTCGTGGCCCACGTACAGCCCATAGCCCGCGTCGGCGATGGCGCGGCAGATGCCCGTATAGTTGAGCTCCTGATCATCGTCCAGGTCGCGACGCTCTGGGTTGCCGGCCGTGTGCATGTGCCCGATCCAGGGCAGGCTCTTGCGGATCGAGCGGATCAGGTCGCCGTGCATGATCTGCATGTGATAGATGTCATAGAGCAGCTTGACCCGGGGGCTATTGACCATCTCGCACAGGGCTACGCCCCACTCGGCGCTGTCGCACTGGTAGCCCGGGTGGTTGATCTTGGAGTTGAGCAGCTCGATATTCAGGTTGACGCCCTTTTCCTCGGCATAGGGGGCGATGCGGCGCAGGCCGTGGGCGCAGACCACCATGCCCTCCAGGTCGCTCTGGCCAGGGTTGCGGTTGCCGCTAAAGCAGATCAGGCCGCCCACGCCGTATTGGGCCGCCAGGTCAATCCGCTGGCGCAGCTCGGCGATGATGCGGTCGTGGTTCTCGTACTTGTTGAAACCATCCCCCAGGCTGGCGTGGCCCACCATGCTGGCCACCGCCAACCCGTGGCTGCGAGCCGTGGCCACGATCTCGGACAGGCTCTCGTCGGGGGCCATGATCTCCAGGGCGGCATAGCCGATCTCGGCCAGGGTGCGGCAGAAATCGTCCAGCGATTGGCGGGCGGGATCGTGAAAGAGGTGCATCACGGCGCATTGCTTGACGGGCATGGGTACCTCCTGGCGTTGGGTATTCTCTGGCGACGATGGCCCTAGCATAGCCGGAACGGCCAGGTCGTGTCAACTCAAATGATAATCGTACCGAGGACTGACGGTTCACTCAATTGATAATCATACCAGATAGAGGGCCTCCTCTTTCGAAGTGACCATCGAGGTGAGTTCGTCAATCTGGGCATGAATGCTACGTTTGAGGGCCAGCGGATTCGTCTGCTCATAGAGCATCTGCAGGTGTTCTCTGATCTCCCG
>Ga0334889_1000689_pt1 | contig 50053 bp, 36 predicted proteins | sample GraSluR1_MG_2_FD_207222 | JGI IMG/M metagenome (GOLD analysis project Ga0334889, IMG submission 207222) | Sludge microbial communities from methane-producing bioreactor in Wageningen University, Netherlands - Granular Sludge_8_08-R1 | ecosystem: Engineered > Bioreactor > Anaerobic > Unclassified...
ACCGCCGCCACCGCCGCGAAGAACACGATCGCCAGGCAGGCGATCCACCAGGCGCCCCGCAGGCCGCGGCGCGGGGGCGACGCGGGGTCGTGCCGGGTCAAGGGCGAGCCTCCAGCGGCATCGGCGGCGGCAGATCGCCGGCGACCGCCCGCACAACCGGCTGCGGCGCCTGCAGTAGCCAGGCATCCTGCGGCTGGCCCGGCCCGCGGTCGGCCACCATGAGCAGCAAGGCCGCCGGCAGGTAGACCAGGCTCGCCAAGAACATGCGGCGCGCGTCGCGATCGCTGCGGCTGCGGTACAGACGCAGGCCCTGCAGGAACCAGCCCAGTCCGAGCGCCACCGAGCCCAGCGCGAACCACGGCCCGGCGACGCCGGCGAGCGTGACCATCAGGCCGAGCGGCAGATGCAGCAGGGCGAACACGACCGTGACCGGGAACGTGAGGCGGCCGTCGGGGTCGCTCACCGGCAGCATGCGCAGGCCGCCGCGGGCGTAGTCTTCGCGGTAGAGCCAGGCCAGGGCCAAGAAATGCGGCATCTGCCAGACGAAGAGCAACGCGAAGAGCAGCCAGCCGCCCAGTTCGACGCCACCGGTCGCGGCGCTCCAGCCGATCAACGGCGGCAACGCCCCGCACACCGCGCCGACCAGGGTGTTCACGGTCGTGCGCCGTTTGAGCGGCGTGTAAACGACCACGTAGAGCAGCACCGTCGACGCGGCCAGGAGCGCCGGCACCATGCCGCTGAACGCGAGCAGCACGAACGACCCCAGCAACGCCGCGCCGACGCCGAAGACGAGCGCGAATTCCGGGCTGCGGCGGCCTGCCGGCAACGGGCGTTCGCGCGTGCGCGTCATGAGCGCGTCGATGTCCCGCTCGCGGTACTGGTTCAACGCGTTCGCGCCGAAGGCGGTCAGCGCGGTGCCGGCGAGAGTGGCCGCGAGCACGCCGACGTCGATCCTGGACGCGGCGAGCAGGTAACCGACGAGGGTGGTCACCAGCACCATGCCGCTCAGGCGCGCTTTACTCAACTCCATCAGATCCCGCAACATACGCACGCATCCGTTCCGGCCGGTGACGGTCGTCCGGGCAAGAAGATCGCGGGAACAGGCCGCGGCCAACCGGCAAGGCCGGGCTGGTTAAATGGCGATGCCGTTGGTAATCTATGTCCGGCGCGGCGATCCGCCAGCGCCGCCGGACCCAGCGACGATCACCCGAAAGGACAGCAACCCATGCCAACCCAGGTTCGCGAGCTGGCCTTGCCGTATCGCCGCGGCAGCGATCTGCTGGCCCTCGCCTTCGGCACCACGGTCACCATGTGGACCCTCGGTTATATCGGCCGCTTCCCCGGAGTGAACGCACCCGCGTGGCTCTTGATGGTTTTGTTGCTCGCCTGCCTGCTCGGCTGCGGCTGGGCGAGCAACCGCCTGGCCGGACGCGGACCGGCCGGCAGTCTGCGAGTCGGCTTGCTGGTCGGCGTGCTGAACTTGCTGATCCTCGGCGGTCTGCTGGCGAGCGGCGACCAGACCAACCGGCTGGTGCCCAGCGCGCTGTGGTGGTTGCCTGGCTCGCTGCTCGTGGCCGGCGGGCTGAGCCTGCTCGGCACCGTGCTAGGCCGCCGCCTGCGCGGCGGCGCGCCGGGCGGCGGCGAAGAGGCAAACGGCGCCGGGTCGCCACTGGCCCGTCACGGCTTGCCGGCGTTTGCGGCCGTCACGGCGGCGGCCACGTTCCTGCTGCTGATCGCCGGCGGCATCGTCACCGGCAACCAGGCCGGCCTGGCCGTGGTCGATTGGCCCAATTCGTACGGCTACAACATGTTCTTGTACCCGCTGTCGCGCATGACGGGCGGGATCTACTACGAGCACGTGCACCGCCTGCTAGGTTCGCTGGTCGGGTTGAGCACGGTCGTGCTCGCCGTGCATCTGTGGCGGGTCGAAGACCGGCGCTGGCTTCGCCGGCTCGGGCTGCTCGCGGTGATCCTCGTGGTCGCGCAGGGCGTGCTGGGCGGCCTCCGTGTGACCGGGCATTTCACCCTGAGCGACGATCCCGACGTGACCCGGCCCAACCTTGCGCTGGCGGTGATCCACGGGATCGCGGGGCAGCTCTTCTTCGCGCTGATGGTCGCGATCACCGCCGTGACCACCCGGCTCTGGCGCGAGGCGCCCGTGCTGGCGCGGGCGGCGGCGCCTGAACAGGCGCGGCCTGCGGCGGCGACCGGCGCCCTGGACCGCCGCCTGGCCGCCTGGCTGCTCGGCGTTCTGATCCTGCAGCTCGGACTCGGCGCGGTCTTGCGCCACACCGATGGCGGTCTGCACGCCCACATCACGGTCGCCGTGCTCGCGCTGTGCTTGGGCGTCGTGCTGGGCAGCCGCCTGGTGCTGCGCCATGCCGGCCGGCCGGCGCTGCGGCGACTGGGACAGCTGTTGCTGCACGGGGTCATCGCGCAGCTCATCGTGGGCTTCGCGGCGCTCTTCGCGCGCAACCTCGTCACCGGCGAGGGACAACCCCACCCGGCAGGCGTGGCGATCACGACCATTCATCAGGCCCTCGGCGCCCTGCTCTTGGCGGGGGCGGTCCTGTCTGTACTCTGGACGCGGCGCTTGCTGCGGACCGAAGTCCTTTGAGCGAACAATATCCCGCGCGCGCCGGCGCGTTCGGGTCCATCTGGTAGAAGGGAGCCGCCATGCTCGTGAAGGAACTGCTGGCCCGCAAAGCCAGCGACGCCGTCTATACCGTCACCCCCGACCAGAGCGTCTTCGACGCCGTCACCAAAATGGTCCGGCATAATGTGGGAGCGATGCTCGTCGTCCAGCACGAGAAGCTGGTCGGGATCATCACCGAGCGCGACTACTTGAAGCTGGTCACCGTCAAAGGCCGCACGGCGCGCGACACACCCGTCCACGAAGTGATGACGCGGGCGGTCATCTACCTCACCCCCGAGGCGACCCTCGAAGAGGCGATGGCGATCGTGACCGAGAAACGCATCCGCCACCTGCCGGTGCTCGCTGATCATGCGATCGCCGGCGTCCTCTCGATCGGCGACTTGGTTTCGGCCATGGCTCACAAGCGCGAGATGCACATCCGCATTCTCGAGGAATACATCGCCGACGACTATCCCGGCCCCAACCGAACCTGAGCGCACACGATCCTTGGCCGCGGCTTGCCCCTGTCTCGGGCGTTGACCACCTTTGTCCGCGGAGTGCGCACCCTCGCACCCTGAAGGGAGGTCCGCCGGATGCAGATCAATCCGCTCTCCGCCGCCGACAAGGCGTGGGTCCTCGAACGCACCGAGTTGCTGTTCGGCGGCGCATTCCTGGTCAGTCGCGACATCGTCCACGATCCCACTCAACTGCCGGGCTTCATTGCCGTGCAGGACGGAGAGCGGGTGGGCCTGGCAACCTACCACATCAACGGCGACCGCTGCGAAGTCGTCACGCTGGACGCGCTCTGCCAGTATCTCGGCATCGGCAGCGAGTTGCTGCTGGCCGTCGAGGCGGCGGCCCGTGCCGAGGGGTGCAGCCGCTTATGGTGCATCACCACGAACGACAACCTCGACGCCTTGCGCTTTTTTCAACGGCGCGGGTTCGTGATCGCGGACATCCGGCTCGACAGCATGCAGAAGATTCGCATGCTCAAGCCCGGCATCCCGCTGGTCGGCTGCCACGGCATTCCCATCCGTGACGAGGTCGAACTCGAAAAATCGATCGAGCCGGGCCGGGGCTGGCGCATGATCTGATGCGGCGGCCTCCGTCGCGGCGATTGTTGCCGGCGTGTCTGACCTTATATTGTGTCCGCACCTAGCTAGCCCAAGGAGTAGCGGACATGACCGATTTCTCTGCGACGACCCCCCGCGCCGCCGCCATCGGCATCGAACAGCTCGCCGCCATGCGCAGCGCCTTTTTACGGCGCGTCTACGGCCATCTGGCAGCCGCCGTAGCGGCGTTTACCTTGATCGAGGTCTACCTGTTCACGACCGGTCTGGCCGACCGTATCGCCGCCGCGTTGCTCAGTGTGAATTGGCTGCTCGTTTTGGGCGGTTTCATGCTGGTGGGCTGGCTCGGCCGCGGCTTTGCGTACCGGGCCGAGTCGCGCGGCAGTCAGTATCTGGGTCTGGGCCTCTTCGTGCTCGGCCAGGCGATCCTCTTCGTGCCTTTGTTATGGATCGCCGACCGCCTCGCCCCTGGCGCTATCGGCAGCGCCGCCCAGATCACGCTGATCGGCTTCACGCTGCTGACCTGGGTCGCCTTGTCCATGCGCCATAACTTCTCCTTCCTGGGCGGCATTCTGCGCTGGGCGGGCATTGTGGCGCTATTGGCCATCGTCGGCGGCGTGGTGTTCGGCTTCGCCCTGGGGACCTGGTTCTCGGTCGGCATGATCGCCCTGGCCGGCGCGGCGGTGCTCTACGATACCCAGCGCATCCTGACCACGTTTCCGGACGAGCGCTATGTGGGCGCGGCGCTAGAACTCTTCGCCAGCATCGCCTTGATGTTCTGGTACGTGCTACGGCTGCTCATCGGCTCGCGTCGCTGAGCCCTGCGCCCGAAGGAGCGGCATGCTCAAGGAAAACCTGGTCGAGACGTTCGCCGCAACCGTCCGCGAGTTCTGGGACCAGCCGTGCTATAGCGATTACGAAGGCGCCACCTTGCGCTACAGCGAGGTGGCGTCGCGCCTCCTGATGCTGCACCACATCTTCCGGGAAGCCGGCCTGCAGCGCGGAGACAAGATCGCCCTGGCCGGCCGCAACAGCGCCCACTGGGCGGTCGCCTATTTCGCCACCCTGACCTACGGCGCGGTCAGCGTGCCCATCCTGCCGGATTTCACCGCCGAGGAGATCCACCACATCGTCGCACACTCTGATGCGGTCCTGCTCATCGTCGCCGATTCGATCTACGACCGCCTCGACGACGACCGTATGAAAGGGCTGCGAGGGATCCTGCGCCTGGAAGATTTCAGCCTGCGCTCCTGCCGCCAGAAGCGCCTGGCGGAGATCGTAGCCGCCGCGCCGACGGCGTACCTGCCGCGGGCCAGCTCTCTGCTGTCTCCCGACCGTCTGCGTTTCGCGCCGGTGCCGGGCGGCGACCTGGCGAGCATCGTGTACACGAGCGGAACCACCGGCTTCAGCAAGGGCGTCATGCTCTCCCATCACAGCCTGATGGTCAACGCGCGCTTCTATCTGGATTGTCTCGACCTCAGCCGCAATCAACGCCTGGTCAGTTTTCTGCCTCTTGCACACTGCTACGGCTGCGCGTTCGACTTGCTCGCGCCGTCGCTGGGAGGCTGCCATGTCACCTTCCTCGAGAAGCTGCCGACGCCCAAAGTGCTGCTGCAAGTCTTCGCCGAGATCAAGCCGACGGTCGTACTTTCGGTGCCGTTGATCATCGAGAAGATCTACCGCAATCGCATCAAGCCGCAGCTCGAATCGCCGGCCGTGCGGGTCATGCTGAAGATTCCCGCTCTTAACCGCCTCATCCACCGGCGGATCAAGCAGCGCGTTCGCGCGGTCTTCGGCGGCGAGTTCCAGGAGATCGTCATCGGCGGAGCGGCTTTCAACCGCGAGGCCGACGCCTTTTTCCAGAGCATCGGGTTGGAGCTGGCCAACGGCTACGGCATGACCGAGTGCGGACCGCTGATCAGCTTCTCGCTGTCGCGCTACAAACCGCCGCTCGGCTCGGTCGGCAAAGTCATCCCCTACCTCGAGTGCCGGATCGACATGCAGGACGCCGCCACCGGGATCGGCGAGGTGCTCGTCCGCGGCGAGAACGTGATGCTCGGCTACTACAAGGATCCCGGCGCCTCGCGCGAAGCCATCGATCACGACGGCTGGCTGCACACGGGCGATCTCGGCCGCCTGGACGCCGACGGCTTCCTCTTTCTGACGGGCCGCTGCAAGAACATCATCCTCTCGCCCTCGGGCCAGAATGTCTTTCCCGAAGAGATCGAGGCCAAGCTCAACGAGCTGCCGTATGTCATGGAGTCGCTCGTTCTCGACAACGGCGGCAAGATCTGCGCGCTGATCTACCCTGACATGGACCGTGCCGACCGGGATCGTCTCGACGAACGGCAACTCGCCGAGATGATGGAGCGCAACCGCCAGGCCTTGAACTCCCGCCTGCCGGCCTACGCGGCCGTCTCCCAAATCAAGCTCATCTTCGACGAGTTCGAGAAAACACCCACCAAAAAGATCAAGCGCCGGCTCTACAACTTCTTCGGCTGAGCCGCCCGCGGGAACGGCCGCGCATCAGAACTCAACCTGCTTGGGCGCGCGCGGAAACGGAATCACGTCGCGGATGTTCTTCATGCCCGTCACGTAGTTGACGGCGCGGTCGAAGCCGAGCCCGAAGCCCGCATGCGGGCAGGTGCCGTAGCGGCGCAGGTCGCGATACCACCAGTAATTCGCCAACGGCAGCCCCAGGGCCTGGATCCTGGCGTCGAGCACGTCAAGGCGTTCCTCGCGTTGCGAACCGCCGATGATCTCGCCGATACCAGGCGCCAGCACATCCATGGCGGCGACCGTGCGTCCGTCGTCATTCAGTCGCATGTAGAAAGCCTTGATTCCCTGCGGATAATCCATCACGACGACCGGCCGGTCGCAGAGCTCTTCGCACAGGTAGCGTTCGTGCTCGCTCTGCAGGTCGCTGCCCCAGGCGGGCGGAAACTCCCAGGCGCGGCCGCTCTTCTGGAGATGCGCGATGGCCTCGGTGTAGGTCATGCGCTCGAAGCTCGTCTGCACGAAGCGCTCGAGGCGAGTCACGCAGTCGGGCTGGACATGTTGCGCGAAGAACGCCATGTCGTCCGCCCGCTCGCCGAGCACGGCGGCGAAGATAAATTTCAGATAGGCCTCGGCCAGATCGGCATCGTCGCTCAGATCGGCGAAGGCGATCTCGGGCTCGATCATCCAGAATTCGGACAGATGACGGCTGGTGTTGCTGTTCTCGGCGCGGAAGGTCGGTCCGAAGGTGTAGACCCGCGTCAATGCCTGGCAGTAAGTCTCGACGTTGAGTTGTCCGCTGACCGACAGGAACGCCTGCTTACCGAAAAAATCCTGCGACCAGTCGATGCTGCCGTCCGGCTTGCGCGGCGGATTCGCGGCGTCGAGGGTCGAGACGCGGAACAGCTCGCCGGCCCCTTCGGCATCGGCGCCGGTGATGATCGGCGTGTGGATCCAGTAGAAGCCGCGCTCGTGGAAGAAACGGTGCGTGGCCTGGGCCAGGCAGTTCCGCACGCGCGCAACCGCGCCGAAGGTGTTGGTGCGCGGGCGCAGGTGCGCCACCTCGCGTAGAAACTCCAGGCTGTGCCGCTTGGGCTGGACGGGATAAGTCTCGGGGTCCTCCACCCAGCCAATCACCCGGACCGCGCTAGCCCGCAGCTCGACGGTCTGTCCCTTGCCCTGACTGGCAACCAGCTCGCCGTCGCACTCGACGGCACAGCCGGCCGACAGACGCTGGATCGCGTCCGCGTAGTTGGGCAACTCACCAGGCGCCACCACCTGCAGCCCCTCGAAACAAGTCCCATCATGCAGCAGGATGAAGCTCAAGCCCGCCTTGGAGTCGCGGCGTGTGCGCACCCACCCCTTGACGGTCACGGCGGTTCCGGCGGGTACCTTGCCGGTCAGAAGGTCGGCGATGGTCTCCCAGGCCATGGTCTCTCCTTGGTCACGAACCCGAGCAAAACAGATAGCGAGCGGTCCGGCGCCGGGAAGATAGCACGGCGGTCCGGCGCCGACAACGCGATGTCGGGCACCAGGCAGGGGGCTGGCAGCGTACTGCTAATTATCAAGAAATCCTCAAGTCCGGAGCCATTCTGCCGACATTGCGGCCAGGCACAGGCAATTCCACCTGCAGGAGGACCGAACCATGCGCAAGCTCACGCTCACCCTGGCCGCCCTGTTGCTGACCATGCCGGTCATCGCGGCCCAGACCTATACCTACGATTGGGCGGACGGCGCCGCCGACTATATCGGCTGCTTCGACACGGATATGGAAACCGCCGTCGCAGCCGGCGCCAATCGGCCGGGCAGCGAAGGCTACGGCCTGGTGCTGATTAAGAACAACCTGCCGACCGAGGGATACGCCCTGGGCTTTTTGGCCGCCGTATGGGGCCTCGAGGCCGGCGACCAGGTCACAGCCAGCATCTGGCGGATGGACGACTTCGGCGCCATGCCGTACTTCCGTTTCTGGGCCCACTACAACAACTCCCTGGTCGACGCTGGTTCCCCCTTGTTGCAGGACATGATCGCCTACGACGGGAACTGCATGGGCAATAACGACTTTGGCTATCAGAACGGCTGGGAGCATTTCACCTGGACCTGGACCATCGAAGAAGGCAACACCGGTTTGGTGATCGACGGCGTCGTGTACGGATCGGTCGGCGATGTCATCCTCGTGGACGACTTCGAGATCACCGTGCCTGATCACGCCAGCGTGCGGCTGCCGAACGCCGTCTACCCCGCCGGCGGCGCCCCGGTTCAGACCGACGCGTCGACGTGGGCCGATGTGAAGGCTCTCTTTCGCTGACAGCCCTCGCCAGCTTGCGCCGGAAGCGGAGGCCCTCGGCCTCCGCTTCGGCTTTCCGGGCTGAGGGATGGTCAGAAACCATGTTCGAGCCGCAAACCGGGAAATCTGGTCAACGGCCGGACTCTTTTCCCCGGTAGGGAATTATTTCAAGATATTCGCCGAGATACACTCCCGACGCACCCCGGAAACCAAAATTTATCACCTTAAAAGTCTTGTTTCTTGTCGATGCTTTGTCCAGGGTCGCCGGATAGCCGATTCGCTGCTTGCGGCCCGGCCATCGCGATCATGCGTTATCATTAGCTCACGGCGAATCTTTCCGGACGACCCCGGGCGCACGTCGTCCCCGCCACGGCCGCAGGATCGCCGCGAACATGTCCTCGGCGATGGCCGCGGTGGTCGGCAACAGGATGGTGGTCAAGAACGCGGAGACGACCAGACCGCCCATGATCACGAGCGCTACGCTGTAATAGTAGACACCGCCCAGGCTCGGTTTCTGGACCACGATCGGCACCAGGCCGAGCACTGTGGTCGTGGCCGTCATCATGACCGGCCGCAGCCGCTCGCGCCCGCCGCGCAGCATGGCCTGCATCCGATTCAGACCGGTTCGTCGATGGTGGTTGATGTGCGCCAGCATCACGATGCCGTTGTTGACCACGATGCCGATCAGCAGCAACAGGCCGATGCTTGCCGGCTGGTCGAAATCGGTCCCGGTCAAGTACAGCGTCCAGAACGCGCCCGCCAGGGCGAACGGCAGCGCCACCATCAACGCGACCGCCTGCGGCACCGATTCGAACAAGCCGGCCATCACCGCGAATACCAACAGCAGCGCCAGCAGCAGGTTGGTCCACATCTCGCGGGATTGCTCGCGCCGCTGCTCCTCCCATTCCCCGAACGACCAACCATAGCCGAGCGGCCATTCCAGGCCGTTCAGGATGGCCGCGACCCGCTGCCGCCACTGGTCGCCGGTACCCTGCTCGAAACGGGCGAAGACCCGCACGTTGGTCTGTCTGTTGTTGCGATGAATTTGCAGCGATCCCGGCCGGGGCGTCAGCTCGGCGACTGCCGCCAAGGGGACCAGCCCGCCGCCTTCGGCGTACAACGGCAGCAGGCGCAGGTCATCAACGCTGCGTTCGGTCCGCTCGTCAAGCGCCAGCCGCATCTCGCGTTCGCCGTCGGGTGTGCGGAACTGCGGCAGACGGCGTCCACGAAACGTCAAACCGACCATCTGGCCGATCTGGTCCGGTTGCAGGCCATAGCGGTTGGCCAGTTCGCGATCGACGATCACGTGCAGCTCCTCGGCGGCATCCTCGCCCCGGGAACTCACGTCCACCAGGCCCGGCTCCCGCTGCAGGCGCTCGACGATGCGGCCGGCGAGGTCGTTCAGCACCGCCGTGTGCTCGCCATGCAAGTTGAACATGATGCGGTTGCGGCCGCCGCCCCGCCCCCAACCCATAACGTTGTCTTCGATCGTCAACTCCACGCCGGGAATGACGGGCAACAGTCCACGCAACGTGTCGCGAATGCGGGCCAGCGTGGCGTCGTCCGCGGCGCCGGCGTGCGGATAGACGCGCAACATGGACCAGTGGTCCGACCAGAAGGAATAGATCGCGCGCGCCGCCAACTCCTCGCGATGAGGCTCGAGCCGCTGTTCCAGCGCCGTGATCAGATCTCGTTTGCGGTCGAGGCTCGCCTCCTCCGTGAAACGAATGCGCAATTGCACAAAAAGCTCGGGGTTGGAGGTGCCGAAGTTCTTGTCGACCTTCTGGAACGGGTACCAGGTGGAAACCAGGATGCTCAGGCCGATGAGCGGCGTCAGCCAGCGGTGGCGCAGATTGAACGCCAGCACCCGCCCGTAATCTTTCTCCAGCCGCCGCATGAGCCGGGACTTCGGCCGCGGCTGCGAGCGGATAAACCGGGTCATCGCCAGCGGGATCAGCGTCTGCGAGATCAGCAGCGAGGCGAGCAGCGTCAAGCAGACCGTCTGGCCTAATTCGCGCAAGATCAGGTTCATCTCGCTCGGCTTGTTGAAGACCAGCGGCAAGATCACGATCACCGAGGTCAGCGTCGCCGCCGTCACCGCCACGGCGACCTCGCCGGCGCCGCGGCGGGCCGCCTCCTGCCGGCGCAGGCCGGCTTCGCGGTAGCGGAAGATGTTCTCCATGATCACGACGGCGTTGTCGACCAGCATGCCCACGCCCACGATCAACCCCAGCAATACCAGCGTGTTGAGCGTCCCGCCGCCGAGCCAGATGACCCCCAGCGCCGCGACCAGCGACAGCGGGATACAGAGCACCGCGAACACTGTGCTCGCCACTCGCCGCAGGAAAAGGAACAATACGAGCGACGCGAGCAACGAACCGAACACGCCGGTATAGGCGAGATCGCGCAACGCGCCGGTGATCTCCTCGCCCTGGCTGAACCAGGTCATGAAATTGACGCCCTCGAGTTCCGGATCGTCGTTCATCTGGGCGACCCGTTCCTCGAGCGCTCGGCAGACCGTCACCGTATTGGCCTTGCTCTCCTGCGTGACCGTGACGCCGATGGCGAAGTTGCCGTCCAGGTGGCGGCCGTACTCCAGCGGCGGCTCGGTGTACTGGACATCGGCGACGTCGCGCAATCGCAGGCCGTCCGCACGTAACGGCAGATTCGCGATCTCATCCGCCGAGCCGAACGTGCCGACGGTCCGCAGCATGAACTGCTGGGCGCCGGTGTCGATGCGGCCGAGCGACTGGTCGAAGTTGCTGCCGCGTAGGAGGCGACTGATCTGCCGCACGTCGATGTTGTGCCGCTGCAGGTCTTCCGGGCGCAGATTGATGCGCACTTCGCGCGGATTGACGCCGTCCAGGCGCACGGCGGCGACGCCGGGCACTCGCTCCAGCGGCCGCAGGATCTTGCGTTCGAGCAGATCGTAACTGGCCGAGAGGTCGCGGCGGCTGGACAGGCGCGCCTCGAGGATCGGCATTTCTTCGCCCTGCCCCGACCAGGAACGGCTGACCACGATGTCGCCGATGTCCTCGGGAAGATCGCCGCGGATCCGGTCGATCCGCTCCCAGATCTCCACGCGGGCCAGATGCAGGTCGGCGCCCCAATCGAAGCCGAGACGCAGGCGGCCGCCCTCGGTGCTCGCGCGCGACCAGAGCGACTTGAGACCCTTGACCGAGCCCACCGCATCTTCGAGCGGCCGCACGATCATATGCTCGACCTGTTCGGGAGAAGCGTTCGGGTAACTCACCTGCACGAACAGCTCGGGTTCTTCGATGTCCGGCATGAACGCCAGCGGCAGGCGGCTCAACGCCACCGCGCCGAGAGTCAGCAGACTGACCAGAATCATCAGCGTCGTCACCGGCCGCCGGATGGCGAGTTCGGGCAGCGTCATCGGTCGCTCTTTCGCGTCGGCTGTTCCCCGTCCGCGGGGCCCGGCACGATCTGCACCGGGAACGGCCGCGTCGCCTCGCCGGCATACAGAGACCGGTGCGGGAACGGGATCTCGATGCCGGCTGCGTCGAACGCGGCTTTGATCTCGGCGGTGATCGCGTTGCGCAGCGGCAGGAAATTCTCGCGTTTGGCCCAGACCGAGAACTGGATATCCAGCGCGGAATCGCCGAAACCGAGGAAGATGAACAGAGGCGCCGGCTCATCCAGGCAGAGCGGGTTCTGGTCCGCGACCGCCAGCAGGACCTCTCGCACGCGGCCGATGTCCTCCTTGTAGGCGACGCCGACCGGCAGGTCCAGGCGGCGAATCGGGAAACGCGTCAGGTTCGTGACTTCGCTCTTGATCAGCGTCTCGTTGGGGATCCGCACGAAAAGGTTGTCGAAGGTGCGCAGCTTGACCGAGAGCGCGTCGATCGACAGCACCTCGCCGGTGGTGCCGCCGATCTTGATGATATCGCCGACCGCGAACGGGCGTTCGCCGATCAGAAACAGACCGCTGATCAGGTTGGAGGCCGACGTCTGCGACGCGAACCCGACCGCCACGGTCAAGACGCCGGCCGCGCCCATCAACAAGGCCAGGCTGAAACCGAGTTCATGCAGCGCCGAAGCCACGAACAGCGTCAACAACCCGTAGTAGGCGATCCGGCGCACAAGCTGCAAGTGATGTCTTGACAGACGTTTGCCTAGCAAGCGCTGCAGCAGGCGCGACACGATGCCGGCCACCACGAGCCCCAGCACGACCAGGATGAAGGCGCGTACGATCATGCTCAGGGACTCGCCGGACAGCTTGTCGAGCAGTTGGTCGAACATGCCTCACTCCCCGAACAAGAGGCTGAAGGCGCGAACCAGGCCGCCACGCGCCTGCGGCGCTCGCGGGCCGGAAATCAGTGTCACCTGGCCTGCGTACGCGGGAGGTCCGCTGTCCACCTTGAGGGCGGCCATGTCGGACTCGCCCGTGCGCACGAGCGTCACCCCCTCGGTCCACAAGTAGCCGTCCGCGGTGCCGTAGAGCGACAGGACCGGCACCGGCAGACTGACCTTGTCCAACGGCAACGGCGAATTCCCCTTGTTGCGGATGTGGACCGGGGTGAGCGCGCGATGGACGCGCTGCGGCACTTCCGCCAGCGTGTGCAGGGCGTCGGTCTTGCCGGCGTAGCATAACTCGCCGTCGCGGGTCGACGGCCCGAACCAGGTATCGGACAACCGCACGCAGGGCACCTCGCGCAAGAGCACCGGCGGTTCCCCGACCTCCAGGCGCACGCTGATCGGTGTGGACATGTACATGACGGTCTCTTCGCCGCCGGGCAGAACGATCGCTTGCCGCGGGCGGATCACCACCGGCCGGTCGGCCAGCAATGGCTTGAGCGCGAGCTGGGAATCCGCGCGCGCCAACAGGATGCGCTCCCACTGTTCGGCGTCGCCGCACCCCGGCCGCACGGCGATCTCGGCGCAGGTGGGTTCGCGTTGTTCCACGGAGGTGGTCGCCGCGATCCGCCATTCGCCCTGGACATGGTGGACCTGCAGCGCGAGCGGGCCCAGGCGGCCGTGCAGGGTGTGGTTCTGCGGCACCTGCCACGGCTGCCACCAGGCTCCGGAACGGCCGCCGGCGGGTTGATCCTTGGCGTCCATCGTGTCCCCTGTGCCGGTCCGTCCCGGCGATTGGCGAAGCGTCCCGATCAGAGCTTCAGCTCCGGCAGCGGCGCGATCAGGACCGGCCGCTGATGGAGATAGCGCGTCGTCCGCCGCTTGACTGCGATGTCGCGATAGATCCACTCCGCCTGCTGCGCCTCGATCTGCAGCGCCGCCGCGAGCTCTCCCGCCGGCACCTGATGATTGTGTGCCCACAAGGCGAGATCCATCTTGTGGTATGGCAGTGCGAAGTAGAACTCGTCCTGTCCTTGCGGCAGGCTGAACGTATCGGTCGTCGGCGCCGCATTGCAGATGTCCACCGGCAGCTCGAGGTAACGCGCCAGGGCGTAGACCTGGGTCTTGTAGAGGTGCGCGATCGGTTTGACGTCCGCCGAGCCGTCGCCGTTCTTCACGAAGAAGCCCTGGTCGTACTCGAGCCGGTTCGGCGTACCCACCACCGCGTAATGCAGCCGGTCGGCGTGGAAATACTCCAACGTTTTGCGCAAGCGTTGCTTGAAATTGGTCGCCGCGACGATCTGTAAGTACGCCTGCAAACTCAACCGTTCTTCCTTGGTCTCGCCGGCCGGCGTCTCGGCGATCAAGGCGAAGTAGTTGACCCGGCCCTGCTGCCCGCCGCGAATCGCGAGCTTGTGCTTCCAGGTGCCGTCGTAGTCAGGGAAGACGCTGCGGATCGCCTCGTCGCGCCAGCGATAACACCCGATGGCCGCCAGGGCCGGCGCGATGTCCTCCAGCGCGAATTCGATCCCGAGTTGCTCGGCCAGCGTGCGGCCCAGTTGCGTACTCCGGCTCGACGAATCCCGCTCCGGCATGAGCAATCCGAAGACCTTGCCCGGCCCGAGGGCCCGCACGCAGAGCGCCGCGCAGACGGCGCTGTCGACGCCGCCGGAGATGCCCACGACCAGTCCGCGGCGGTTGAGGTCGGTGCGCAGGATCTCGCGCAGCGCCGCGGCGATCTCGTCGCAGATTGCCGCGGGATCAATGTCCAGAACCGCGGCCGACAGCTCACGGCGCATCGGTCGTTCCTTCCGTTGTCGCCGAACGGCGGCGCGCCGCCAGAGCGCGGATCGCGCCGTCCGCATCGGCGAACGCTTCTACCTCGGCAAAAGCCTCCAGGCGCGACAGGCGTTGCTGAAGGGCGTCGCCCTGACCCAGGCCAACCTCGAATACCAGCCACCCGCCCGGCCTCAGCAGCCGCGGCGCCTCCTTGAGCAGGCGCTGTAAGATACCGATCCCGAACGGCCCGCCGTCGAAAGCCAGCCGCGGTTCGTAGCTCCGGATCTCGTGCGGCATGGTGTCGACCTTGCCGCTGGATATGTACGGCGGATTGCAGGTCAACACGTCGACGCGGCCCAGAAACTCCGGCGAGTCGAACGGTTTGGCGAAATCGCCCTCGTAAAAAACGACGTCCGGGCGGCCCACGAAACGCGCATTATCGCGCGCCAACGCGATGGCCCCGGCGGACAGGTCGCTGCCCCAGACTTTCGCGTGAGGCGCGTGCACTGCCAATCCGAGCGCCACGTTGCCGCAACCGGTGCAGAGATCGACCACCCAGGGCGCCGCCGCCTCGCAGGCCCTGAGCTTAGCCAGCGCCGACCAGCCCAGCAGTTCGGTCTCCAGCCGCGGCACGAGCGCCGCCGCCGAGGCTTGCAAGACGATCCCCATAAAATCTTGCCGGCCAGTCAGATGCGCCAACGGCACGCCGCTGAGGCGCCGGGCGATCAACTCCTTCAGGGCCGCCGCCGCCGGTTCGTCCAGCTCGGCAAGTCGAGTGCTCGCGATCTGGCTGACCGCAAGCCGCTGCCCGGCGGCCAGGTTCCAGAGGCAGGCGAGGGTGTTGGCCGGCGTTTCGTCGGGTTTGTCCGGCAACACTTCCAGGTCGCGTGCGAGCACCGCCAGCAGTTCCCGGTACAGCGGATGGTCCATGACCGCTCCTAGGTGAGGTCTTTCTTGCTGATCTTGCCGCTGGGAGACTTCGGCAGGCTGTCCACGAAAATGATGTCGCGCGGCACCATGAAGTTCTCCAGCTTCTCGTTCAGTTCGCGGCGCAGGCTGCGCTCCTGCAGACCCGCGCCGGGCACCGGGACCACGTAGGCGCGTATGGCCTGCCCCAGCAGATCGTCGGCGACGCCGATGACGGCCGCCTCCAGCACCCCCGGCACGCCGTAGAGCACATTCTCGACCTCGACCGGGCTCACCTTCTCGCCGCGGGTCTTGATGATGTCGTCGCTGCGGCCGTCGAAATAGAGGAATCCTTCCTCGTCGGTGTGGAACCAGTCGCCCGTGCGCAAGATCCGCTCGCCCGGCAGCCGGCCCGCGCACAGCATCTGCGCCGACTGCTCCGGACGATTCCAGTAACCCACCATCACGTGCGGGCCGCGCACATGCAGGATGCCCGGCTCGTGCGGAGCCGCCGGTCTGCCCTCAGCGTTCAACAGGAAGATCTCGGTGCCGGGGATCGCCTTGCCCACCGACCGCGGCTTGAGGTCGGCCAGCTCCGGCTCCAGATAGCTCACGCGCTTGCATTCGGTCAGGCCGTACATCTTGAAGACGAGCGCGTTAGGAAAGACCTCGCGCAGGCGCGGCACGTAGTCGCTCGGCAGCGCCGCCGCCGTGTTGGTGATCCGCTTCACCGACGGGAATGAAAGCGGCTTGCGGCTGTGGGCGGCGAGGATGATCGAGTAGATGGTCGGAACGCCGGGAAACGTGGTCACGCCGTGCTGCTCCAGGCGCTTGAACACGTCGGCGGGGTAGGTGAACGAACGCTCCAACACCAAGGTCGCGCCCAGCTGGACCGCCATGAGCAACTGGTACAGGCCGTAATCGAACGCGAGCGGCAGGACGTTGACGATGACCTCGTCGGCGTCCATGCGCAGATACTCGATCAAACTGCCGGCGGCAAAGAGCATGGACTGATGCGTGTGCATCACACCCTTGGGGTTGCCGGTGCTGCCGGAGGTGTAGATCAGCGAGGCCAGATCAAGCGCGATGGTGCCGGCATCGCGCGGCGCAGCTTCAGCCCCGGCCAAGACGTCCGTCCAGGCTTCGACTGCCGGGGGCGCCGCGCCCGCGGCCGGCGAAACCGCATCGTCGCCCGCAACGATGGCGTGCGTCAGGCTCGGCACGTCGCCGAGCGCCTTGTCGTAGACGTAGGCCAGATGGGCATCGCAAAACACGACCTTGACGGTACAGTCGTTCAGGACGAAGGCCAGCTTGTCCGCCTTGGTCTGGGGATTGACCACCAGGAAGACGCCGCCCGCCTGCAGCACGGCGTAGATTGCGACCACGCAGGACCAGGTGTTGTCCATGTAGATAGCCACCCGGTCGCCGCGCTGTAAGCCGCGAGCCTGCAGAGCGGCGGCCAGCCGCCGCGACTGCTCGGCCAGCTCGGCGTAGGTGTACGCCCGGCCGCCGACGATGACGGCGACCTTGGCGGGATGCGCCTGGGCGACGAGCGGCAGAGCTTCGTGCAACAAGCGCTGGGGTTTGCTGGGCATGGAAGCGTCCTCGAATGAAGGAACAGGCTCAGGCCGCGGCCCGCTTGCGCTGGATGAAGGCGACCAGGTTGGCCACCGAGTCCAGGTTTTCCGGGATCATCTCCTCGTCCTCGACCGCCACCCCGAACTCCTGTTCGAGAAACGCGATCACCTCCAGGACGCCCGTAGAATCGATAATACCCTTTTCCAGGAGGGAGTCCTGGCTCGACAGAGCCGACTGATCGTCGGTGAACAGAAAACTGTCCAGGATGAAGGCGCGGATCTTTTGTTCGAGGTCCATAGTGTGCTCCGGTTGGCGGCCTGGATGCGGCCGTGAACAATATCGATGAACCGCCCGGGGGCGCCGACAGCATACAAAGCCGAAGCGACGCGTCAAGCCCGGCCCGGCCGGCCCCAACGCGGCGAATCGCGGTTACGCGTCCGCCTGGGCGCGCACGGTCGACGGCACGATCATATAGACCGCTGGTATCACCACCAGCGTGAGCAACGTCGATAACAGCAATCCGCCCGCCACGGTGATCGCCAACGGGGAGCGCAGCTCGGCGCCCTGGCCGAAGCTCAACGCCATCGGCAGCAGACCCAGCACCGTGGTGGTCGTGGTCATCAGGATCGGGCGCAGCCGGACATGGCCGGCGCGCACCACCGCCTCGCGCTTGGACAGACCGCCGCGGCGGAAACGGTTGATCATATCGATCAAGACGATCGCATTATTGACCACGATCCCCACCAGCATGACCGCCCCGATCAAGACGATCACCGTGACCGTCGTGCCGGTGACGAGCAACGCCGCCACGACGCCGACCAAAGCCAGCGGGATGGTGAACAGCACGATGAACGGGTGCAAAAAGCTCTCGAAGGTGGCGGCCATGACCAGGTAGACCAAAAACACGGCCAGCAGCAGCGCGAACCGCAAACTGGCGAAGCTGACCTCCATCTCCTCGTTCTGCCCGCCGAGATCGACGGAGACGCCCGGCGGCGGCGGCACCTCCTGCAGAGCCTGGCGCACGTCGCGGACAGCGCCGCCCAGACTGCGGCGTTCGAGGTTCGCGCCGACCACCGCCGCCCGCTGCTGCTGTAGGCGGTGCACCTCGGCTGGACCGCGGTCCAGGCGCACGTCCGCCACAGCCACTAAGCGCAGCGGCTCGCCGCCCGGCCCCGGCACCACCAGGCTGCGCACATCTTCCAAGCTGCGTCGATCGGCCTCGCGGTTGCGCACGCGGATGTCGATCTGCCGATCCTCCAGGCGGAACCGCGTGGGCACCGCGCCCTGGACGCGATCCTGCAACGCCTGCGACAAGGCGGCCATGTCCAGCCCGAGGGCGGCCAGGCGCTCGCGATCGAAAACGATCTGCAGCTCCGGGTTGCCTGCTTCCAGGCTCGAGCGTACGTCCACCAGCCCGGGAACCTGTTCGAGTCGGCGCGCGACGGCCAGCGAGTAGTCGCGCAGCACCGCCAGGTCTTCGCCGAAGATCCGGACCTCGATCGGCGTCTTCAGGGTGAAGTAGGCGGGACGACCGAACTTGGCTTCCAGGTCGGGAAATAGCACGAACTCGCGGCGCAGCCGTTCGGCGATCTCGGTTTCGAGTCCGGCGTTCGCGCGGTCGGCCACAATCACGTTGAGCTGCCCGAGGTTCTCGGAGCGGGTGTTGGCGCCAAGACCGCCGGCACCCGATCGACTGCCGACCGTCGCATAGTGCAGCGCCACGCCGGGCACGGCCGCCGCCGCTGCTTCCATGCGCTGCAGGACGCGGTCGGTCGCGGCGAGACTGGCTCCTTCGGGCAGTTGCGCCTCGAAGAAGAACTCGCCCTCGCTCAGCTCCGGGATCAACTCGACGCCGAGCCAGCGCACCCCCCAAACGCTGGCCGCGAACAAACCGCCGGCCACGGCCAGGGTGACGGCCCGCCGCGCCAGGGCGCCCGTGAGCAGGCGGTCATAGACGCCGCTCGCCCGGCCGAGAGAGAAGAGCGCGCGGGCGTCCGTCGCCGTCAGCGCGAGGTCGCGCTCCGCATCGCCCGGCGCCGGCGACGCCGGCGCGGCGCCGGGATTCGCCCGATCAGCAAGGGGCGCGGCGGCCGCCTCGGCGGCGGCCGTCCGCCGACGCGCCGTCTGCCGCCCGCCGAGCGAACTGAGCATCGGGATCAGCGAGATCGCGACCAGCAGCGACGCGAGCAGCGAAAACGTCACGGTCAGCGCCTGGTCGCGGAAGAGCTGGCCGGCAATGCCCTCGACGAACACGATCGGCAGAAAAACCGCGATCGTGGTCAGGGTAGAGGCCGTGACCGCGGCGCCCACCTCGCTGGCACCGGCCACCGCGGCCGCCGCGAGCGACAGCCCCTGCCGGCGGCGTCGCGCGATGGACTCCAGGACGACGATGCTGTTGTCCACCAGCATCCCGATGCCCAGCGTCAACCCGCCGAGGGACATCAGATTCAGCGAGATGTCGAGCTCATAGAGCAGGATGAACGTCGCTACCACGGAGATCGGAATCGACAGCGCGATGATCAGGGTCGAGCGCACGTGGCGCAGGAACAGGAACAGGACGATCACCGCCAGCAAGCCGCCGCCCAGCGCGGCGTTGCGGACCTCCCGGATCGCCTGGGCGATGAACACCGACTGGTCGAACAGCACGTCGAGGCTGTGGCCGGCCGGCAGCCGCCGCGACCGCAGGTCGGCCAGCCGCTCGTGCAGGGCGCGGGCCACGGTCACGGTGTTGGCGTCGCCTTCGCGGTAGATGGCGATTCCCACGGCTTCGCGTCCGTTCACGCGCGTGATGATCTCGCGCTCGCGGGCGCCCCAGAAGACATCAGCCACGTCCTTGACCCGCACCTGCCTGCCGTCGGTGTGGCTGACGATGATGTCCGCGATCTCGGTGACGTCGACGTATTCGTTGATCGTGCGCACCAAGAACTGTTCGTCGCGCCCGCGCAGCGCGCCACCGGGCAAGTTCAGGTTGCCGGCGCCGACGGCGTCGCGCACGCGATCCAGCGGTAGGCCGAGCGCCGCCAGGCGCTCCTGGTCCACCGCCACCTGGATTTCCGCTTCGAGGCCGCCCCGCACCTGCGCCGACGCGATACCGGGCACGGTCTCCAGATCCGGTTTGAGCTGGTAGTCGGCGATGCGGCGCAATTCGGCAAGGTCGTCGCCGCCGGAGAGCGCCAGCCGCGCCACCGGATCGAGGCTCGGGTCGTAGCGCAGCACCAGCGGCGCGCGGCAGCCGTCGGGCAGCACCAAGCGATCAAGCTTCTCCCGCACCTCGAGCGAGAGCAGCGCCATATCGGCGCCCCAGTCGAATTCCAGCGTGACCTCGCTGAGGCCGGCGCGGCTTACCGAATGGATGGTGGTCAGACCGCGCAGCACGCCGACCACTTCCTCGATGGGCCGCGTCACCAGGTTCTCGACCTCCTGCGGCGCAGTGTCGGGAAACTCCGTCTGCACGACCAAGGTGGGATAGCTGATGTCCGGCAACAGATCCAGCGACAGCCGCTGCAGCGCGACCCAGCCGAAGGCCATGACCGCGATGATGGTCATCGTCACGGAGACCGGCCGGCGCACCGAGAGCTCGATGATGCCGCGCATCAGGCGTCCTCGACGATGCGCAGCGGTTGCCCGTGGCGCAGCGAGCGCTGGCCCTTGACGATCACCTGATCGCCGGGCGCGAGGCCCGTCAAGATCTGGGCGCGGTCATCGTCGGTAAAACCGACCGTCACCACGCGGCGTTCGGCGCGGGGCTCCTCGCCCCCGAGCGCGGCGTACACGACCGACTCGCCCTTTTCGATGACAACCGCGACGCGCGGGACCAGGATCGCCTCCTCGCGCAACTCGGTCACGATGCGCACTTCCGCAAAATCGCCCGGGCGGGTTCCTGCCGGGTACCGCGGCACCTCGACGGTCACCTTGATCGTGCCGGTCGACGGGTCGATCACCGGGCTGATCAACGTGATGCGCCCGGTGAGCCGCTCCCGCGTGCTGTCCAGCACCAGTTGCACCTCCTGGTTGACCTGCAACTGGCGGAACTCGCGGCTGGGCACATGCACGCGCGCCAGCAGCGGTTGGACAGCCGCAAGCCGGAACAGAGGCGTGCCTGCGCCGACGTTCTGGCCGGGGTCGACCAGGCGCTGCGTGACGACGCCCGCGAACGGCGCCACGACCGTCGTGTACGAGAGATTGAGTCGGGCCAGCCCTTCCTCCGCCTGCGCGCTCGCGAGATCGGCGCGCGCCGACTCGAACTCCTGCTCGCTGGCAAGCTGTTCGGCGCGCATCTGGCTGAGGCGTTCGAACGCCGCCGCGACCTGTGCCGTCCGCGCGGCGGCCTGCTCGACGCGGAAGCGGTATTCGTCGTTGTCGATGCGCAGCAGCGGCTGGCCCGCGGCGACCGCGTCGCCCTCTTCGACCAGGATCGCCTCCACCAGGCCGACCGCGCGCGCCAGCACCTCGGCTTGTTTCTCCGCCTCGAGGCTCGCCGTCGCCCGGTAATAGCTGGCGATGGGCCCGACCGCGACCGGAGCCACCACGACCGGCGCCGGCGGCAACGTCGCAGCACCAAGCCCGCCGCCTGAACCCGCGGGCCCAGACCCGCCCGCCTGGCCCGCCTGGGCGCCGGCCTGCGGCGCCGACTGGTCCCGGCCGCCGCAAGCAGCGACCAGCAGCACGATCACCAACACCACACTGAGGTTGCGCATCTCGATCCTCTCAGGACACACTTCCGCCCCGCCGTGCCGGGTTCGCGCCCGGCGCCGGCCGAGCGGCGGTCAAGCCACGGTCAAGCCACCAAAATACATGCTACGCAGAAATTCCCGCCAGGATTCCCTGCGGCGTTAGTGGCGCTGGCCAGACGGCGGACTCTCCGTTAGGATGCTCGCCGTACGCACACCCGCCCCCGCATCGACCCCGGAGGTTGATCATGCATGGCACGCTGACCCAAACCAGCCGGCCGGTGTCGCCACCAGACCGGCGCCGAACCGCGTCGATCGCGGTCTCGGCGCTAGCGGCCGCCGCCCTCATCATCGGAGCGGTCTGGACCGCGGCGCCGGCCGCCCTCGCGCAGGAACCGACGCTGACCGGCCTGGCCACCGAAGTCGCCGCGATCCGCGAAATCCTCGCCGACCGCCGGCATACGTTCGACATATTGCAGAAACAGATCGACGATCTGCTCTGGTTCGAGCGCGTAGGCGATGTCGCCCTGATCGACAAGGTCCGGCTCTGGGGCCCGACGAAATGGCGCGAGCCCAGCGAAACGGCGATCGGCGCCGGCCAACCGCTCAAGTTCTGGGCGTACATCTTCATTCCGCGCGATAGCGACCGCAAAGGCAAGTCGCCGCTGCTGGTGTTCCCGCACGGCGGTGTGCACGGTGATTTCACCACGTACTATACACACATCGTACGGGAGCTTCTCGCCCAGGGCTACGTCATCGTGGCGCCCGAGTACCGCGGTTCGACGGGCTACGGCCGCGGCATGTACGAGAGCATCGACTACGGCGGCCTCGAGACCGAGGACGCGCACGCCTGCCGCGCCTACATGCTCGAGAACTACAGCTGGCTGGACCCCGACCGCGTCGGCATGATCGGCTGGTCGCACGGCGGTCTGATCAGTCTGCTGAATGTCTTCAACCACCCCAAGGACTACGCGGCGGTCTACGCCGGCGTGCCGGTTTCCGACCTCATCGCGCGGCTCGGTTATCTGGGGGAAAGCTACGCGGCCTATTTCTCGGCCGATTATCATATCGGCCAGACCATCGCCGATAACATCGCGGAATACCGGCGCCGATCTCCCGCGTGGAACGCAGAGAAGCTGCAGACGCCGCTCTTGGTCTACACGAACAAAGGCGACGAGGACGTCAACGTGTTGGAGGTCGAACACCTGATCAAGTCGCTCAAGGCGGCGGGCAAGGACTTCACCTACGAGATCTTCGACCTGCCCGGCGGCCACAGCTTCGACCGTCTGGACACGCGCCAGGCCCAGGAGATCCGCCTGCGGATCTACCGTTTCCTAGCGCAGTACCTCAAGCCGCCGCACACGTTCAAGAACGTCGCGGAACTGCACGCCGCCGGGTACCGGTCGTAGCAATCTTGAACGCCGCCGTGAGCAAGCGCGCCCGGCGCCTGTTGCTGCTCGGCCTGTTGGCCGCGCTGTTGATCCCATTGTTCCTGTGGATCCCGACGCACCTGCGGCACGATCCCTTGATCGGGCCGCTCGGCTCCCGCTACCACATCGGCCTGTTCCTGGTGCTGACGTTGTTGCTCTATCATCACGGACCCTGGCGCGGCCGGCTGCGCGCGGTCGTCGTGGTCTGCCTGCTGTTGGCCGCCGCGACCGAGGTCATACAGATCCCGTTCGGGCGTACGGCGGCCGTGGCGGATTGGGCCAAGGACGCCCAGGGCGTCGGCTTTGCCGTGTGCTGGATCTGGTACCGGCGCACCGGGCGCCTCCGGCTGCCGCTGCTCGGCGCGCTGGCGCTCGTGTTCCTGGTCATCTGGCCGCTGCGCGATCTACCGGTGGCCGTGCCAGAGGTCAGAGCGGCGCGGGCACGCTTTCCGCTGCTCGACGACTTCGAGCGGCCGCGCGCCCTGGCGCTCTGGCTGTCTCACCAACACGCCGAACTCTCCTTGGTGCCGGTCGCCGATCGCGGGCGGGTGCTGCAGATCAGCCACGACGGCCGCGACCGTTGGCCGGGCGCCAAGTCGCGCAAGCTGCCCTGGGATTGGACCGGCCATTCGGCGTTGCGCCTGGACTGCCGGGTGCTCGCGCCGTCACCGGACAGCCTGCGCGTCACGGTCTACGTCGAGGACCGTGCCGCGCGCCGCGACACGGATTTCGCCATGCAATCGTTCACCGTAGGCCGCCAGTGGCAAACCTTGACCGTCCGCCTCGCCGACCTGGTCACGTGGGACCGCCAGCGCGCCGTCACCGGCCGGGAGATCATTGCGTTGTCGGTGTTCGCCTCGCGGCGCGGCCCCGGTCCGCTGGTCTGGCAGATCGACAACCTCCGTCTGCTGGCCGACGACGAAGTCGATTGACGGCGGCGGCGCTGGCTGTTATCGTGCAGCCGCTAATTCGCAGCACCTTTAAGCGGCGTCCGTGAGCGCCGAAAGGAGCCCCGCCATGCACAGCACCCCCCAGCACTTCCCCCACAGCGGCAAATTCCTTGCCCCCGACCGACGGCTGCCGCCCCAGAAGATCGCCGCGGCCCGCCAGCTCCTGCTCGGCGAGTTGAAGGCCCTGGTCGCCGATCACGGCCTGCGCTTGGAGACCGGCGGTAATCCGGACGAGCCGATGTTCCGCCAGCCCGGTCTCTCGTTGAGCTGGCTCTGCGACGTCGCCGAGGCCGGTCTCAAACGTTTGGCCCGGCGCTTTTCGGCCGACTTGATCGGCGGCGCCAACGTCACGCGGCTCGATCGCGCGATCACGCTGGGCCATCCGCGCCTGCCGTACCGGCGCGCGTTGCGCATCGCCGCCGCCCGCGGCTGGCGATTGACCCTCGGCGACGACCTCACCCCCGATGCGCAAGCCTCGCTGATCCGTTTCTGCGGCCTGCTGCCGATGCAGGTCTTGTACTTGCCCGGCCAGCCGCAACCAGCCAGTCTGGCCCCCGATCGGCAAGGCTTCAGCTACCTCTTGCCTTGGGGCGGGCCAGCAGTGCAAGCAGAGTTGCCGCTACCCGGAGTGGCGGGTCATGCCGTCTGCCGGTTCCGCAGCGATCGCTTGCTGCAGTTCGTACTCGGTCTCGCCGACCCGGCGAACCTGCGCGAATCGGGCGACTGACACGAACGGTTGTTTCCCGTTCACGCCGGCGACGTGATATAATCATCATCCGTGTTTTCGACTCGTCTCAGGCAATGAGGAGGTTGCCATGCCTCGCCTCGCCCACCCTTCCGCCCTATTCGTATCGCTTCTGATCAGCACCTCCACCGCCGGCCTCGTCGTCGAACCGATCAGCAACAGCGCCGTCGACTGCGACCACCCGTCGGTCGCACAATCTCCTACACATCGGACTCTTGTCGCCTGGCAGGACGCTGAGCAGCAGATCTGGACCTGCGGCCTGCCCACCTTCCCCGAGGGCGGCGACGCCGCGTTCCGCGTACCACAGCATCACGGAGACGGCCACAGCCCCAAGGTCGTCTGGACCTGGCAGGGACTGATGCTCACCTGGGCCGCTGGCTCCCGCATTTTCGTCAACTTCGCTTATGGCACAGAGTTCTTGGATCCGCCGCGCGTCATCGAGACGGGATACGACCTCACCTACGTGGACCTCGATGTCCACGGGGTGGCCGCCCCGGGCTGGGATGTCGCGTGGATCACGTTCGAGGCCACGGGCGCCGACCTGCGGCAGTCCGTGCTGCTGCTGCGACTCTACAAGAGCAACAGCGAAGACATCACGGTCATCGCCGACGACCTCGACATGCCCGCCGCACCGCAGGTCACCGAAGTACCGGGCTGGCCGCAGCCGTTGCCGCGGGTCTACTACGTCCGCGACTACGCGACGATTTGCTACCGGAGCGAATCGCCCGACGGCGGCTGGCTGTCTGAGCAGATGGTGCCGTTCACGGGTTACTTCGGCATGTTGTTCGACGCCGCCGCGGATGCGTCGGGCGTCCAGTGCGTGCTCTCCTTGGGACCGCAACCGACCTGCCCCTGCAACGTCATCCACGCCACCAGGCAGGATACCGCCGGTGTCTGGTCGGAGCCGCGGCAGCTAACGATGCATTACTGCTACTACGACTGGCCCCAGTCGCCCGTGATCCGGATCGACACCCAGGGTCGCGCGCACGCGTTCTGGTTGCAGCGAGGCGCCAACGAGATCATGGAACTCGTGCGGCGCGATCTCGAGTACTGGGTCTGGAACGCGAACGGCTGGACCGACCGCGGCGACGAGCTCGACAGCTATGAATCGGTCGGGCTCAGCGACAGCATCGCCATGGCGCTGACCACGACCGACCAGCCTGTCTTCGCCTGGACGCTCGCGGACACGATCATGGGCGCGCCCCAACCGCGGCAAATCATGCTGGCGCGGCCGGACCACGTGGTCGCGGTGCAGCACGGCGCGACACCCTTCGCCCCGGCGAGCCTGGACGCCTGGCCGAATCCGTTCAACCCGCAAGTGAATCTCACCGGCACGTTGCCGCCCGGCGAACAGGCCGCGCTCGCGGTGTACGACCTGGCGGGACGGCGCGTGGCGTCGTTTGCCGTCCAGGCCGCCGCGGACGGCCTTTTTGCCGCCAGCTGGAACGGCACGGACCACACCGGGCGCGCCGCCCCGTCGGGGGTCTACCTCGTGCGGATGCGGAGCGACGCCGGATCGGCGGTACGGCGGATAGTCTTGGCGCGCTGACCCGGTTCATTCATGAACCTTTTTTTGCGGCCCGGTTGCAACAACCGGGCCGCTTCTGTCGTTAGATCACGTTGGGCGCGCCGTGAGCGTGGCGCGCCGACGTCTAGCGAAAGGCAACGCCATGATCACCCACCTGCCGCACACTCGGATCCTGCCGGCGGCGGCCCTGCTCGCCGTCGTCTGGCTCGCATCCCTGGCCGGCGTCGCCGCGGCCGGAGACGCCTATCTGGGAATCACAATGTCGAGCTTGTCGCCCAGCATGTCGCGCGCCCTGAAACTCGAGGAAGGGATCGGCGTGCTGGTGGACAAAGTGACTGCCGGTTCCCCCGCCGACAACGCCGGTCTGGAAAGCGGCGACGTCATCTTGCAGATCGACGGGGAAGCGATCACCGGCACCCGCGACATCACGCGGATTCTGCGGGACCGCCAGCCGGGCGACGAACTCAAGATCACCGTGCTGCGCGAAAGCAAGCAGCGCCGGCTCAAGGTTACGGCCGGTGAACGACCGCAGCGCCACGTCGACGGCCGGAGCCTGTTCGGCGACAAGGATGTCTGGCGCTGGTTCAGCGGCGACGACCAAGACCGTAAGATCATCCTGAAGGACCTGGGTCTGACCAATCTGACCCGCGGCTTCCTGGGCGTCGTGACCAGCGATGCGGACGCAAAGGCGGCCAACCGCGAGGGAGCGCAAATCAGCGAGGTCGTCGCCGACAGCCCGGCCGCGGCGGCGGGTCTCGCGGTCGGCGACGTCATCATCGCCCTCAACGGCAAGAACGTCCGCAGTTCCAGCGCGTTGGTGGATCTGCTGGCCGACACCAAGCCCGGCGACGAAGCCGTGGTGCGCATCGCGCGCAACGGCAAAGAGCAAGAGTACACGGTCACGCTGGCCAGCACGCCCGCGCGGACCAATCTGAGCGAGACCATCCGGCGATTCCTGCCCCGCGAACCGGACGCCCCCGGGGCGCCGTGGGTCTTCGACTGGCGGCGCGGCGAGGGTGCCGACGATTCGTTGACGCTGAAACTCAGGCTCGAACGTGAGGATCTCGCCGAATTGAAAGTCGAACTCGAGAACCTCAAGGCAGAGTTGCAGCGCATGCGCGACGAACTCAAGAAGCAGGACTGAGCGGCCGGCAGCGACAACCCACGTTCCCGATTCCGGCGCCACGGGTTCGCGCCGTCACGCGACTCCGTCGCGCATTTCCAACGCCTCCAACCAACGGCAGAGGCCGTCCCGGTAGCGCGGTCCCCCTTCGACGCAGGCGCGCGCGTGGGCACCGCGAACCTTCAGCAACCGGCACGGCGGCGCGGCCCGGCGCTCCAGGCGCCGGCCGAGGCTGATCGGCACGACGCGGTCGTCCACGCTGTGCACCAGGAGTTTAGGGCTGCGCACCCCGCCGATGAGATCCTCCGCGGCCAGTTGCAGGCGGCAGAGCAACCGCACCGGCAGCCACGGATAACGCCGGGCGGCCACGTCCGCGGCCCGCGTGAAACCGGCCTCGAGTACCAGCCCCGCCGGCCGCTGCGCGCCGGCCAACGCCAGCGCCAGGCTGACCCCCATGCTCTCGGCCGCAATCATGATCCGGCCGGCGGGGATCGCGCGGCGCCCGGCCAACCAGTCCCACGCTGTCTGCACGTCGCGGTGCAACCCGGCTTCGCTCGCGCGGCCGCCGCTGCGTCCGTAGCCGCGATAGTCAAGAGCGAGCACGTCGAAGCCGAGGTCATGCCAGAACCGCAAGGCATCGAGCCGGTCGCCGAGGTTGACGTTGGCGCCGTGCAGGTAGAGCAGCGTGAAGAACCTACCGGGCAGCCCGGGCGCCGGCGACGCGGGACCCGGCACCCACCAGGCGTGCAGCGAAACACCGTCCGGGGCGGTCAATGCGAGGTCTTCGCAAGCCAGGCCGACCGCCTCCGGCAGGGCGGACAGCGCGCGCCGCGGCTTGAAGAACAACGCCTCCTGGCGGGCGGCGAATACGAGCGAAACCGCGAGGTAGCCGAATCCGAGCGACAGCAGCACCGCCAGGGACAGAGCCATCAGCGCACCTCCGTCAAGCGGTGAGCGGCCAGAGCGGGCGCGGTCCATAGGAGCCAGCAACGCACGGCGCGGTCGGGATCGATCGCGGCCAAAGCCTGCCGGTAGGCAAGCAACTGAGGGCGGTAAAAGGCAACGTGCGCTTCGATCTGATCGGATTCGATGCGGTTGGTCTTGTAATCGACGATGTCCGCCCTGCCTGGACGCAGCACCAGACGATCGATGACGCCCAACAGCCGCCGTTCGCCGCCGGCGCCGCCGCCAGCGCCAGCCCCGGCGATCCGGTGCAGCACGGGAACCTCGCACAGCCCGCGGCGGCCGGCGGCCGCCGGCGCGAAGACCCAGGCCAGCGCGGGATCGTCCCACACGGCGCGGACCTCTTCCCATTCCGCGCGCAGATCGGGATCGTCCGGCGGCGGCGGCAAGCGGCCCGCCAGACAGGCGCGCTCGAGCCAGGCATGGATGCGGGAGCCGCGCCGCGTGGCCGGATTGTCGCGCCGTCCGCGCGTAACGGCTCGTTCATCGGACGCATCGAGCGCGTCCGGTCCGTCTGCCTCCGGGTCCGCCGCGCCCGGCGCGCCGGCGACCTGCGAGGGGCGCACCAGTTCGAAGCGGGCAGGCAACTGCGGCGGCTTCCAGACGAGCAGCCGCGCTTCCGCGGTCTTGGCCCGCCGGGCGATGGCGTCCGCGATGGCGGCGGCGGCGGTCGCCGTATCGCCGGGCCGGTCGCCTTCGCTGCTCACCGCGTCAGGATCGGCCGGCGCCGGGACGTCCGGCAGCGGATCGCCGAGGAAGTCGTCCGGGTCGCGCCACATGAGCACGCGGCCGGGGATCGCCGCTTCGGCCTGGGCGATCCAGCCGAGGAAGCTGCGCGCGGTCTGGTCGGCGGACTGGCGATCGTTGCAGCCGCCGAGCACGAAGAGACGGTCGCGGGCGCGGGTCAGAGCGACATACAAGATGTGGGCTTCCTCGGTCAGTGCTCGGTGGCGGGCCTGGCGGTGGTAGAGCGACAGCGGTCCGGCGAGCGCGCCGCCGTCCTGCAGGTCGATTCCCTCGGTATGCTCCTGCCGCACGCCGAAAACCCAGGGACCGTCGCTCAGCGGCTCGCCGAGCAGCAGCTCCGGAGTCGCCTCGCGCGCCGGCACCGCGGCATCGGCCAGGATCACGACCGGCGCTTGTAGGCCCTTGGCGGCGTGGATGGTCATGACCCGCACGCGGCCGGTCCCGGCCTCGCCCGGCAGGGCACCTTCGTCCAGTCCGCCCAGCCGCGCCGCCCGCTCCAGTTCGTCCACGAAATCGCGCAGGCTACCGCCGCGGGTCTCCGCCGCCAGCGCCAGATCCAGCAGACGCAGCAGATTGTAGCGGGCTTGCTCGCCGTGGGCGATCTCGAAGCGCAGGAGGACCTCGCCCTCGCGGTACAACCGGCGCAGGACATCGTGCAACGGGCGCACTCCGGCCAGCCTGAACCAGCCTTCGATCCGGCCGGCGATCTCGGCCAGCGGCTCGCGCGAGGGCGCGGCGGCGCGCGCGGCCGCGCCGATCTCCCCCAGAACTTCGCGCAGGCTGCGTCGCCGCATCCCCGGCGCCGGACCGAGCCGCGCGGCGAGCAAGTCCTGCAGCATGGGTTCCGGCAGCCGGCAGAGCGGCGAGCGCAAGACCGTCGCGCCGGCGGTGTCATCCGCCGGATAGGTGAGCCAGCGCAGCAGGGCCAGCACGTCCTGCACCTCGCGCGCGCGGGCGAGCAGGCCGCGGCCAGCGGGCGTAAACGGAATGCCGGCCCGGCGCAACGCCGTCTCGTAGACCGCGGCGCGGGTCCGAAAACGGGTCAGCACCAGGATGTCGTCGCGGCGCAACGGCCGCGGCACGTCCGCCCGCTGCTCGGCGTCCCAGTCCCAGGCCACGACGCCGGCGTCGAGCAGCCGCCGGATCAGCCCGACCATGGCGGCGGCGGCGCGCTCGTGGCCCGACCGCTCGCCGTCGCGCTGGAACGGCTGGACGCAGACGACCTCGCCCGCCGCGGCATTGCGCGCGGTCGCCTGTCGCGCCCCGGCCGCCTCGGCGCCCAGATAGCCCGCCAGCGGTTCCTGCTGGCACAACCCGCCGACCGCCGCCGTGATGGCCGGCAGGCTGCGGAAATTCGTAGGCAGCACCATGGCGGCCTGCGGCCCGGCCTGCCGCACGATCAACTCGCGCGCCGCGCCGAAGACCGCGGGCTCGGCGCCGCGGAAGCCGTAGATCGATTGCTTGACGTCGCCGACGACCAGCGCCGTGCGCGCGATCTCGCCGCCGGCGAGGATCTCCGCGAGCAGCGGCCGCAGCAGGTCCCATTGGTTGCGATTGGTGTCCTGGAACTCGTCGAGCAACAGATGATCGAGCCGGGCGTCGAGCCGGAAATGCACCTGCGGGCCCGCGACGGGGTCGGTGAGCAGCCGCAGGGCCAGTTCCTCGAGGTCCTGGAAATCGACCACGCGGTCGCGCCGTTTCAACGCCGCGGCAAAGTCCAGCGCGCGCAGGCCGTGCCACAGAAGCGAACGATTATGCGCCAATAGATCGAGCAGCGCGAGTTGCTGCACGACGCGCAGGACCGGCGCGGCGGCGGTGGCGAACGCAGCCTGGCGAACCGTCTTGGTCGCCTGCCTGCCGCTGGCGACGCGGAGCTTGCCGCCGTCGGTCAGTAGCGCGTCCGTGACCCGGCGCGCGGCGACGCTCACCGCAGCCCGAGCCTCGGCCGGCGGCTGCGAGGCGGCCGCCTCCAACTCGGCGAGCGCGTCACGGCAGGCTTGCCGCCAGTGGTCGAGCTGTTTCTGTAAGCCGGCGGTCAACCCGGCCGCGGCGTCGGTGGCGGCGACCGCCGCCAGGCCGTCACCGGCGAACTCGCGCAGTGCCGTCTGGAACCCCGGCGCGAGCAGCGCCGCCTCCGGTTGTTCGGCACCCGCGAGCGGGGTGTCGCGCAAGAGCGCGGCCGTCAGGTCGGCCGCCAGGGCGTCGACGTGCGGCGCCAGCGGCCGCCCGAGGGCAACGGCCGACCCGTTCGCCGGCGGCGCGACGCGATCGAGCCAGCGCTGGAGATAGACCCGGCGGTCGAACAGCTCGGCGACCTTGCCGCGCGCACCCGCGGCCGTCTCGGCGAGATCGGCGTACGTCGCGGCGGCGGCGGGATCGGCGGCCAGGGCCGCTTCCAGCCGATCCAGCGCTTCGGCGCGGTACTGCAGCTCTTCTTGCTCTTCGATCACCGCGAAGCGCGGATCCAGCCCGGCGTCGGCGGCGAAACGGCCCAGCACGCGCTGGCAAAAGGCATGCACCGTCTCGATCCCCAGGCCGACCGGATCTTCCAGCAGCGTTTCGTGAAACCAGGCGGCGCGCTCTGACTCCGCCGCCAACGGGGCGCGGCCGCAAAGCTCGGCCAGTTCGTCGCGCCGTTGCGCCGGCGCAAGACCGGCCAGTCGGAGCGCCTGCTCTTGCAGCCGCGCCTGGATCTCGACGGTGGCCTTGCGCGTGAACGTGATCGCCAGAATGGCGTGCGGGTCGACGTCGGGTCCCGCCCCGGCGAGGCAGAGCCGCAGGAAACGGTCGACCAGGACCTTGGTCTTGCCGGCGCCGGCGGCAGCCTCGAGAACGACGGCGCGCGCCGGGTCGGAGGCCAGCATCTGCACCTGCTGCGCCGCGCGGACGGGGTCTGTCATGGCAACCTCCGCGGGCTTTCGGTCAACAGCGCGGCCACGCGGGCGGCGAGATGAGGCGAGGTGTCCCGCTCTTCGACGCGGCAGATGCCGCGGAACTCGCACGTCCGGCAGGGCAAGCGTCCGGTGCCGTCGGCCTCTTGCCAGTCCGGCACCAGCGCGAACGGTACGGCGGGATCGAGGATCGCCCGGGCCTGCGCCAGGATGCGATCGATGCCGGCCACGAGATCCTCGCGGGCCGCGAGGTGCGGCTGCGCCGGCAGGCCCAGACCGCCGCGGCGCAGGCCGTAGAACCCGCCGTGGTCGACGCGCCAGGCGCCGGCGGGCGGCGCGGCGAGACTGTCGACCCCGCCCGTCTCCACCGCGAGCGCATACAGATACACCTGCAGCTCGCGACCATCGCGAACCTGCGCCCGACTCGGAAGCCACCCGGTCTTGTAGTCGATCACCGCGGCCAGCGACGCATCATTGCGGCAGCGGTCGATCCGATCGATCACCCCGCTCAACACGAACCCGCCGTGGGTCGCCGCGAACGCCGGCGCGGCCCGCGACGGCTCGCTCGCGACGCCGTTGGCGGCCAGCCACTGCGCCGCCTGCGCCAGGGTGATCTCGAACCTTGCTTCGACCGCGGCCGGCAGCCAGACCGCCGCCCGCGTCAGTTCGTAGTCGACGAGATCCGGCGCCGCGGCGAGCAAGACTCGCAGCGCCACGGCGCTGCCGGGCAGGTCGCGAGCCTGCTCAGCCTGGACAGCGGCCACGGCGTCCTGGAAGCTCGCCGCGGCGGCGGCGCGATCGCCGCCCGCGACGGCCGCCCAGCCCGGACCGTCGACCGCGAGCCAGCGCTGCATCACGGCGTGGGCCAGGTTGCCGACCGCGGCCGGGGTGACCGCCGCCTCGACGGGATCGGGCCGCCGCAGCCGCAGGGCGTTCGCCAGCAGGTAGCGATAGGGGCAGTCGCGGTAGTGCTGCATGGCGGAGTGGCTCAGCCGGTCGGGCGGCGGCACGCGCGGCGCGGGGATCGGTTCCGGCTCGGCGCGGTACGCCGCCTCGGCGCGAGCGAGGTCGTCGCCGGCCGGTAGCGCGCGGCGGCGCAAGAGCGGCTCGCGCGCGATCGCCGGCGCCGGCGGCGCCGCCGCCACCGGCACCGCCAACGCGAGGCGGCGCACCAGCGGCGACGGCAAGGCCGGCCGGCCGTCGCGCTCGCGCGGCCAGGTCACGACCACGCGCGGCGCCGCGTGCAGAAGCCGCAGAAAAAGCTCCGCGTCGCGGCCCGCGTTCGCGCGTCGATGCTCCAAGCCGAGGTGCCGTCGCAAGCGATCGGCCAAGAACAGCGGGCGCGGCAGCCGTCCCGGAAACACGTCCTGGCTCAAGCCCGCGAGCACGAGCAAGTCGGCTGTCTCCAGCCGGGCTTCGACCAATCCCACCAGCCGCACCGGCAGAAAGCGCGATCGCTGCGGGCGGACCTCGGAGACGGGGTCGGCGAGCAGCGCGCTGATCGCCGCGGCGATTTCGCTCAGCGGCGCCGCCGGCAGCCACGGCGCGGCCTGCGCGAGCGTGTCCAGCAGAACGGCGAGGGCGCCGATATCGTCGAGGTCGCCGCGGGGATCGGGCTCGCCCGCGAGCGGGCGGTCCGGCGCGATCGTTTCCCAGACGGCGACGACGGCCGCAACCGCGTCCCGCCAGGCGACCGGCGCGGCGGCGAGGCTTGATAGCGGCGCCAATCGCTCGGCGAGGTCGCCGACGAGCGCCTGCAGCGACCAACCCTGGCGCGCGGGGCCCGCTTCGCCGTCGTCCGCGGCGGCGATAGCCAGAAGCGCCGGCAATCCGCGCCGCGCCGACTGCGCCCGCCGCAGCGCCGCCTCCAGCAGTTGCACCCTGACCGCGTGGTCGGGCCGCGCGCCGGGCGCGGTGAGCCGCACGTAGGGGTGCGTCAAGACTTCGAGCAACGGCGCGAACGGCCAGCCGGCGGTCACCGTGCGCAGGATGTCCCGCAGCAGGCGACCCGCGGGCAGGGTCGCCAGGCTGCGGCCGCGCGTGTCGTCGACGTCGACGCCGGCGTCGCGCAACTGGGCGGCGATGCGAGCAGCCAGGGCGCGATCCGGCGTGGCGATCAGGATCGCCGGCGCCGCGGCTCCCGCGGCGTGAGCATCGACGAGGGTCCGACAGACGCGGTCGGCCACCACCCTGCTCTCGTGTTCGGGGTCGTTGCAGGCCAGCAATTGCACCGGACCGTCGGGCGCCAGCTGCCGGCGCGCCTCGCTCAACGACGCCAGCCGGCCGGACAGATCCGTCGCCGCGAAGGCCGGCGCGGGCGGCGGCGCGGCGCCGACGCTCGCCGCGAGGTCGCGAATCCCATACAGCGGGTGCGCGATACGTTCGCTGTCGCGGTACGTGGCCAAGAGCAGCCTTGACCGCGGATCGTCCGCGGCCGCGGTCAACCAGTGCACGGGCACGCCGGTCGCCGCCAGGCCTTGCAGTAGATCGACAAGAACGCGATCGAGCCGCCCGAGGTGCGCCGCCGCGATCATGACCGGCGCCTCGCCCGGCCAGCCGTCGCGCGCCCGGTCGAGCGCCACACGCTGGCGATCGATCGGATCTTCCGGCAGCGCCTCGCGATACACGCGCCAGGCCGCGCGGATCCGCCGCAAGTCGGCCAAGAGAATGTCCTCGGCGCCGGACTCGACGTGGCGCAGCAGGGCTTCGTCATCGGCACCCTGCAGCACGAGCGCGTCCTGTCGGGCCAGCCGCACCTCGTCGAAGAGCGCGACCAGTTCCTGCGCCAGTCCCGGCGCCGCCTCGGGCCGCTCGCGTAGCCAGTCCAAACCGGCCAGGCGCGGCGCCAGCAAGAGCGGTCGCAGCGCCGGATGCGGCAGCGGCTCGGCGTCGGCCGCGCCGCCAAGGCCGATCAGGCGATCGACCAGGCGCGCGGGCGTCATGATCCGCGGCAGGATCAACGCCGAGACGCCCGCTGCCTCCAACAACGCGTGGGCGAGTTGGCCGCAGGCCCGCTGCGAGGGCAGCAGCACCAGGAACGAGGCGAAGTCCTCGCAGGCCAGCGCGCGCTTCTGCGCGAGCAGCCAGCAAGCGACCGCCGGCAAGACAGGTTCTGTAAGGGGCAGCGTGTGCAGGGCGACAGGCATGGCGGCGCTTTCAGGTTGTGCCGGGCGCGCCCAGCCTAGCATACACCCGCGCGGCGGACCAGAGACTTGGCTTGATCTACAGCGCGAGGCAGGCTACCGTGTCGCGAACGTTCGAGGGAGGATTCATCGCCCCATGTCGATCCATCGCCGCGTCTTGTCGCACCCGCTTGCACTGGCCCGCGCGGCCGCGTTGTGTCCGGGACCGATCGGTCTCATCGCGGCCTGCCTCGTTGCGATAGCCCTGGTCGCGTTCGGCCGGCCTTGCGCCGCCGAGAACGATCCGTTGCCGGCCGGTTTCGTCGAGGCAACCTGCGAACTCGTCTGGGAAGTCCCGGGCGAGACGGACGCCTACCTGCTCGGCGGTCTGCTCGTGGACGCCGGTTGGGACCAAGACGGCAACCTTTGCGTGGTCGACTATCGCAACAAGGACCTGAAAGTCTTCAGCCGCGACGGCGACTTCCTGCGGACGCTGGGGCGCGCGGGCGAAGGACCCGGCGAAAGCCGCGACGCGCGCCGCCTGCTCCTGGCCGCTGACGGCCGCCGCGGGCTCTTGCAGGTGTTCCCGGCCACGGTGGTCTGGCTGCACGCCGACGGCTCGCCCGCCGGCCGGACGGCGATCCAGAACACGCTCAGCGATCAAGGCGGCTTCGTGGCCGTCACCCACGCCGTGCAGAACGGACGGGAGATCATGGCCTACGCCACCGTCATGGCGATGATAGGCGGCAGCATCAACGAGCAGCACTGGATCGCGCCGCTGCTGCCGGACGGCGGATTGGGCCGGCCGCTCTACACGCGGACCGTCGAGCAACCGGCGCGCGATCAGCGCAACCGCGTGGACGAGGGCGAATACTACGACGTCTGGGCCGCGCGCTGGGCGCCCGACGGACACGGCGGCGTGTGGCTGGCTCCCGAGCGTGATCGCTACCTGCTTCTGCGCCACGACCGCGACGGCGCGCCGAGCCAGACCGTCACCCGTCCCTACACACCCCTGCGGCGCGACGACCTCGGCCGCCGCCTGGCCACCGAGCACATGGGGCGCAAGCGCCTGGCCGCCGACGAGGTCAAGCTGCGCGACCAGGCGCCGGTCGTGCGCAGCTTGCGGCTCAGCGACGCCGGCTACCTGTGGGTGGACCTCGACCTCGGCGGCCGCGGACCCGAGCCGGGCACGATCGCCTGGATCGACGTGATCGACGCTGACGGTGACGGCGACGGCGACGGCGATGATGTCTGGCGCCCACAGATCCGGCTGCGCGGCCCGGTCGATCCCGACATCGACCAGTGGCGCTGGGTGGACGACCGCCACCTGCTGGTCCTGCGCGCCGGCGGCGAGGACCTGGTCAGCCTGCGGCTGCTGCGCTGGCGCGAGCCGGGACCGTGACCGTTCCTCAGGATCGAATGGTAGAGCAGTTGCCGCCGGCGGGCGGGTTGTGCTAGGTTCTACATGCCTGGTTCACCAACGTGAAGGAGTCCGCGATGAACCAATCGTCCACCGGTCTGAGCGAAAACGTCGCCGGCACGCTTAGCTACGTCCTCGGCTGGATCACCGGGCTGGTGTTCCTGCTCGTCGAGAAGAACAGCAGCTTCGTGCGCTTCCACGCCATGCAGTCACTGATCACGTTCGGCCTCTTGTTTATCGCGGGTCTGGTCGTCAACTTCTTGCCCGGCATCGGTCCCCTGCTCGGCGCGCTGCTTGGCATCCTGACGCTGATCCTCTGGATCCTGCTGATGCTCAAGGCATGGAGCGGCCAACGCTACAAGCTGCCCTGGATCGGCGACGAAGCGGAGAAGCAGGTCGGGCGGATGACGCCTCCTTGAGCGCCACCGCCGTCCGGCGCTGTCCCTGGTGCGGCGACGACCCTCTCTACGTGCGCTATCACGACCAGGAATGGGGCGTACCGAGCCGCAACGACCGCCATCTCTTCGAGATGTTGCTGCTCGACGGCGCGCAGGCCGGGTTGTCGTGGCTGACGATTCTGCGCAAGCGCGAGGGTTACCGGCGCGCGTTCGCAGGCTTCGACCCCGAACGGATCGCCCGCTTCACCGCGCGCGACCAGGCGCGCCTGCTCGCCGACCCGGGCATTGTGCGCAACCGGTTGAAGATCGCTTCGGCGGTGCGCAACGCGCAGGCATGGCTGGCGCTGGTCGCGGCCGAGGGTTCGTTCGCCGCGTACCTGTGGGATTTCGTCGACGGCCGGCCCGTGCAGAACGCGTTCCGCACTCTGGCCGACATCCCCGCCACCACCCCGCTCTCGGACCGCATCAGCAAGGATCTCAAGCGGCGAGGTTTCAACTTCGTGGGCTCGACGATCATCTACGCATTCCTGCAGGCGGCGGGCGTGGTCAATGACCACCTGGTGTCGTGCTTCCGCTACCGCGAAGTGGCGCGGTAGAGGCCGGCCAGGTCCGGACAATCATTGACAGGCCACAATCATCCTGGTAAGCTCCGAAGGTTCCCGCGGGGATTGGAGGTTTCCCGACATTCGTCTCTTGAGCGCGAAGGAGTTGCCAACCCGACCTCCGCCTTGTCCTGCCGATTCGTGGTCTGTCTGGAAATCCAATGAGGGAGGAACGATTCCATGCACACATCACATCGTCTTGCACTGGCGGCCCTGGGAATCCTGGTCGTTCTGGCTGCCGCGCCGACCAAGGGGGGGGGACAGGAACTCTCCTGTTTCACCGCCGCCGCCGGCCCTGACCCGTTGCTCGCCCAGAGTCTGACCCCACCTTACGAAGACCGCGCGTTCTCGGCGCTGGTCAACCTACGCGTGCACGTCCTGCGCCGCAGCGACGGCTCGGGCGGCCTCGGCACGGCCGCGGTCGACTCGCTGCTGGCGAGGCTCGCCGCCGACTTCGCGCCCGCGGGCATCCACTTCGCGCCGCCCGCCGTGGCCGCGATCCTCCACACGACCTGGTTCGACGATCCCCTGGCCCACGCCGACACGCTGCTGGCGGTGGCCGATGACGCGGCCGCGCTCGACCTGATCCTGGGTCCGCCGGCAGGGGCCGCCCGCGGCAAGGCGGCGGGCATTCCCGGCACCGCGCTGCTGCTCGCCGGCGACAGCGCGGGCACCGGGGCGCTCAGCCACCTCGCCGGCCATTGCTGCGGGCTCTACGACACGCACGAGACGTTGTTCGGCGCCGAACTGCCCGACGGCGGCAACAAGAGCACCGCCGGCGACCTGGTCTCCGACACCGCGGCCGATCCCGGGCTGAGCGGGTACGTGGACGCGGGCTGCGAGTTGAGCGCGCAGTTCGCCATCGATCACCCGGCCTATGCTCCCGACCCCGGCAACATCATGTCGGGCGGCCGGCTGAGCTGCTGGCAGGGGTTCAGCGCCGAGCAGGGCGCGCGCATGCTGGCGGTGCTCGAGCACCTGCCGGCCATGCAGGCGGTGCGCACAACGCCGGTGGTGACCTACACCGACCGCTCGTCCCTGACCGGCCTCGACTATGACGGCCAGCCGCTCGGCGCCGCGGCGATCGACTTCGACAACGACGGCAAGAAGGACCTATTGATCTCGCTAGCAGCGCAAGACGCGATGGCGTGGCGGTGTACCGAATATCACACCTCCACTGGCACGCCTGGGTTCCAACCGCACCAAAACCCCTTCACCCCCTCCGCCCCTGCAGCCGGCACGCTCGGCTTCATCCTGGCGGACTACGACAACGACGGCTGGACGGATTTCTTCGCGCCGAACCCCAACCTGCAGATCGGCAGCCGCCTGTACCGCAACAACCAGGGCACGTTCGAGGACGCCTCGGCGCTGTTCTCGGTGGATTTCCCGCCGCTGACCTATGGCGGTATCATGGCGTCCTGGGCCGATTACGACGGCGACGGCGACCTGGATCTGCTCTGGGGCGCCGGGGAACACCCGAATGAAAGTCTCCTCGTCTTGTTCCGCAATGAAGTCTCCGAGGGCAACGGCTTCCAGAACGTGACCGAGGCCGCCGGTCTCTGGGACAGCATGGGCGACATGATGCCTTACCTGAGCGCGCTCTGGGGCGACCTCGACGGCGACGGCGATCTGGACCTGCTGCTGCTCGACGCCGCCGATATCATCCCCGGCCCTCCGCTCGGATGGTACACGCGCTATCTCGCCAACAACGGCGACGGGACGTTCACGGACGTGACGATGGACCGACTCGGTAACAACATTTACCTTATGAAATTCTACACCCTGAGCGCGCTCGTGGACTGGGACAACGACGGCGATCTCGACGTCGTGTACGGCAACTACGAGCGGCCCGCGGCGGTCCTGCTCAACGACAGCGGCGAGTTGATGTCCGGGCCGGCGATCGGGCCGCCCTTCGAGACGCTGGATAAGGATCTGACCGTTCTGGATTTCGACCTGGACGGCAGGCTGGACGTACTGGTCTCGCGGGGGCAGGATAACGCGAACGACCGACTCAGGTTGTTCGCCAACCGCCAGGGCAATCTGATCGACGAAACGAGCCTGGCGGGGTTGGCGCAGACCGGCCGCTTGCACGGTCTCGGCCTGGCCGATTACAACCTCGATGGCTTCGCCGATCTCTACCTGACCCGCACCGACGCGGGGCATTTCTTCTACAAGGCCGCTCCGGCCGGCGCGCCGCAGAACCAGTGGACGGGCGTCCGGCTGGTCTCCGAGGACGGGGCCAACAATTACCTGGCGCTCGGTGCGACGGTCACTATCACGGCCGGCTCGCATACCCAGATCCAGATCGTCGACGGCGGCAGCGGCAAGGCCAGCCAGCACGAGCCGAGCCTGATCTTCGGCCTGGGCGACTGGACCGGCGCGATCACCGCCACCGTGCGCTGGCCGACCGGCCGCATCCAGACCGCCACGCTACAGCCGAATCAGTACAACACCATCGCCGACGACTCGCCGGTGGTCCTGGACAACACGGTGACCGCCTACCTGATCTACCACATCTACACTGGCGATCAGGACTGGGCTTTCGAATGGGTCACCACCCATGAGGTGAGTGCCTCGCTCGACAAGGTGGCGATCCTGACCGCCACCATGCCGCCGCAGTGTATTCCGGCGGAAACCGAGCTGACGCCGCAGACCAGCGGCGTCGATCACAGCGTGACCCAACTGCCCAACGGAACGTACAAGCACCAGTTGATCTGGCGCAGCGTGCCGTGCGTCGCCAAGTGCCCCACGCCGTTCGAGGTCCAAAGCGGCATCGACACATTCACCAGCAAGAGCACGAGCGCCCACCAGCTCAGCATCCCCACCTGCATGCAGTCGCTGTAGCGACGGAAAGGAGACAGCCATGAAGAAGTCGATCATTCTGATCAGTTGCGGCCTGCTGCTTTCCGTCGCCGGCGCGGCGGCTGATCCGGCGGTGGAAGGCGTCTTCGGCCTGGCGCCGGTTCCCGCCGGCGCGGCTCTGGCCGTGTGGGTGCCGCTGGGCGAAGGCGAGACCGTCGACGGCGTGCGCTGGTACCACAATGACGAAGAACAGGCGTTCCCCGAGTTGCTCGCCGTGGCCGGCGACCCCGGCCGACCCGAGCTGATCCCTCAGGCGGTGGTGATGGCCAGCGACGTGAGCGGCGCATCGTCGGCCTGGAACGAGCTGTGGTTCGACCAGGCGTTGGCGTCGGTCACCGATGGGCTGTACCTGGTATTTCGGCTGCCGGAGGAGGGCGACCTGACGGCCACGGGCCGCGGCGGCGGCGCCGGGCTGGGCTACGTGGCCGGCGGCGCGGAGAGCCGCTGCTGGATCACCTTCGACGGTGAACGATGGCATCCGTTGGCGGCGGACTACCAGATGGCGGTGGCGGCGATCATGGGCCAGGACAAGCGCGGGTCGGTGCTGGTGCTGCAACGGCCGAGCTCGGATCCGCGCGAGAACACGGCGGAACCGACGCCCGTGCCGCTGGTCGCCGGATTGCTGGCGGCGCCCAACCCGTTCAATCCGCAAACGGAAGTGCGGTTCACCTTGCCGCAGAGCGGCCGGGTCGAATTGGCGGTCTATGATATCCGCGGCCGGTTGATCAAGCGTTTGCACCAGGGCGATCTCGCGGCCGGCGAGCACGCCGTGACCTGGGACGGCCGCGACCAACACGGCCGCGCTCAGCCGAGCGGGGTATACATGGCGCGCCTGAGCGCGGGCCAGGTGCGCCTGGTCTGCCGGCTGACCCTGATCCAGTAGGCCAAGCAACGACGGGGGGCGGGCCCGGCCCGCCCCCCGCGGCAACGAGGAGATCACCATGCGATTCACCAAGCTGAACGGGCTCGCGCTCGCGTCGCTGCTGGGGCTGCTGCTCGGCGGCGCCGCGGCCGAGGCCCGTACCTGGCACGTGGAGAAGGACGGCAGCGGCGATTTCGCCGTTATCCAGGACGCCGTCGACGCCTCAGCCGCGGGCGATACGATCAGGATCGGGCCGGGGCATTTCTACGAGGGGCGGACGTGGGTGTTTCCCAACGGCGCCTCAACCTTTGCGAGAGTTGCGGTTACACAACCCTCGCTCACGCTGATCGGCGCCGGCGCCGACGAGACGTTCATCGGTCAGGCGGAGCCCTACGAGGTGCCGCAGGGAGACCACAAGGGGATCTATGGAGATTACGTGCTGGGAGCATCGCGAATTGTGATCGAACATATCGGCTTCGAAAACGCTCGAACTGGAGTGTATGGCTGGGGCGTAGAGACAACGATTAGACATTGCATGTTCGTGGAATGCGATATCGCGATCTCAGCCATGGACCACCCCACCTCGGGCCTCTTCGTGGCCGACTCGCGGTTCGAGGATCTGGCCAGAAACAACATGTTCATCTACACGAACTGGACCGCTCAGGCCAGGATCGAGCGGTGCACCTTCGTCATCGGCCCCACCACCTGGCAGACCATGCACGTCGCGGTCAACAACTGCGATCAGGCCGCGATCGATGACTGCACGTTTACCGGCGGTACGATCGGTGTCCAGGTCGACCAGAGTTCATACTGCGAGTTGAATCGCTGCGTTTTCGACCAACAGTCCCACCAAGGTCTGATCAACGGTGTGTGGAACTCGACCACAGTGGTCTCACACTGCCGCTTCCAGAATCAGGCCATTGCCAACTTGACAGTCGCGAGTAACAACACCCACCACGTCACCAACTGCGTCTACGAGAACGTCAGCAATGCGAGCATCGTGATCGAACGCGCGGCCGACGTCACGGTCAACAGCAGCGACCTGGCCAGGGGCGCTCAGTACGCGGTCAAGGCGCTGTACCGGGTACCAGGGCAGGCTCCGTTGACTTTCGACTTCACGGACAACTACTGGGGCACCGACGATCCCGACGAGATCGCCGCGATGATCTACGACGCCAACGATCACGACGACACCAACTACACGATCGACTTCGTGCCGTACCGCAGCGCGTCGACTCCCGTCGAGCGGCGGTCGCTGAGCGAGATCAAGGCGTTGTTCAGGTAGCGGGCGGGCCCGGCCCGCCCCCACGGCAACAAGGAGATCATCATGCGATTCACCAAGCTGAACGGGCTCGCGCTCGCGCCGCTGCTGGTACTGCTGCTGTGCAGCGCCGCGGCCGAGGCCCGCACCTGGCACGTGGAGAAGGACGGCAGCGGCGACTTCACCGTCATCCAGGACGCCGTCGAGGCGGCCGCCGCCGGCGACACGATCAGGATCGGGCCGGGAAGGTTCTATGAAGGGCGTATCTGGAGTTTTCCGAGTGGATTGTCGGCATTCATCCGTGTGGTCATCCTGCAATCGGACCTGACGCTGATCGGCGCCGGCGCCGACGAGACCTTCATCGGTCAGGCGGAGCCCTACGAGGTGCCGCAGGGAGACCACAAGGGGATCTACGCCAGTTCAGGTCTTGGTGCATCGCGCCTCGTCGTCGAGCACCTAGGCTTCGAGAACGCCCGCGAAGGCATCGCCACCTGGGAAACCGAACTCGTCGTCAATCACTGCGCGTTCATCAAATGCGATATCGGTATTTCTGCCCTCAACCACCCCACCTCCGGCCTCTTCGTGGCCGACTCGCGGTTCGAAGATCTGGCCAGGGATTTCGAGTTCATCTCTACGAACTGGATCGCCCAGGCCAGGATCGAGCGGTGCACCTTCGTGATCGGCCCGACGTCCTGGCACACCAATCACATCGGCGTGAGCAACTGTGCCGACGCCGTGATCAGTGACTGCAACTTTACGGGCGGGACCTACGCCGTCCAGGTCAACCAACACTCCCACTGTCGGATAGTCCGTTGCGAGTTCGATGAGCAATCCCACCAAGGCTTGATCACGTCGCTCGCGGGCTCCTCGACAGAGGTGTCGCACTGCCGGTTTCGCAACCAAGCCATCGCCATGGAAACGATCGAATCGACTGTCAGCCTCCACGTCACCAACTGCGTCTACGAGAACGTCAGCAATGCGAGCATCGTAATCGAACGCGCGGCCGACGTCACGGTCAACAGCAGCGACCTGGCCAGGGGCGCTCAGTACGCGGTCAAGGCGCTGTACCGGGTACCAGGGCAGGCTCCGTTGACCTTCGACTTCACGGACAACTACTGGGGCACCGACGATCCCGACGAGATCGCCGCGATGATCTACGACGCCAACGATCACGACGACACCGACTACACGATCGACTTCGTGCCGTACCGCAGCGCGTCGACCCCCGTCGAGCGGCGGTCGCTGAGCGAGATCAAGGCGTTGTTCAGGTAGCGGGCGGACGCCGCGCCGGCAGCAGCATCACCGCCGACACCGCGAGCCCCGGAAAGATCGCCTCGACACCCAGCCACGGCCGACCGCCGCCGGCGAGCAGCCAGCCGCCGGCGACGGCCCCTGACAGCACCATGGCCCAGGCCGTGCGCCGCTGGCCGCGGGCGCCGGACGCCCGCCGGCCCAGGTTGGCCAGCAGCAACGGCAGCAGCAGCACCGGGGTGCCCAACGAACCCACGGTCTTCCAGATCACGATCACCGATTGCGCCCACAGCGCGAGCGCGACCGCCAGCGCGGCGGTGGCGAGCAAGCCCCAGCGCACTGCGCGTATGCTGGCGTCGGCGTCGCCGGCGGCCAGCAACCCACCCGCGGGCAATCGCCACCGGCGCAGGAAATCGCGCCCTAGCGTGATCGCCGCCAGGAACGCATAGCTGTCCACGGTCGACATGATGGTGGCCAGCAAGCCCACGGTGAACAGGCCCAGCCAGATGCCGGGCAGCGCGTCGGCGGCCAGGCGCGGAAACGCGGTCACCGGGTCGGCGAGGTCGGGCAGGACGGCACGCGCGTAGAGGCCGGCCGTCGTGGTCAGCGCGTCGAAGAGCACCCAGAATCCGATCGACACCAGGATACCGGTGCGCGCGGTACGCTCGTCGCGTGCAGCGTAGCAGCGCTGGTAGAAACCGGGTTCGGTGAGCGTGGCCGCGGCGATCGCATACCACACGGCAACCGCTTGCCAGCCCAGGCCGCCGTCGGCCGACAGGTGCGCAGGCGGCAGATTGGCGCGCAGCCAATCGAGACCGCCGTACTTGACCGCGCAAACCGGCACCAGCAGCAGAAACGCCGCGAACATCAGCACGAACTGCACGCGGTCGGTAGTGACGACGGCTTGCAGCCCGCCGCGAAAGACATAGGCCACCGAGAACGCCGTGCCCAAGCTGATGGCGAGCCAGAGAGGCCACCCCGTTGCCAGGCGGATCAGCACGCCGAGCATGAGCACGTACGCGGCCGGGGCGGTCATCACGAAGAGCGCGGCGGCTCCGATCAACGCGGCGGGCCTGCCCCAGGCGAGTTCGAGCTGGTCGCAGGGGGACAGCGCCAGCGAGCGGCGCGCGCGCCGTGCGAGCACCAACGCGAATACCAGCGCATAGAGATAGTACGGCACTCCGAAAACGAGCCAGGTGCTCAGTCCATACTTCCAGCCGTACTCGCCCACGCCGAGGATGCCGCCGTACCAGGTGCTGACCAGCGACGCGACGAACGCGGGCAGGGTCAGGCGGCGGCCGGCGACCAGGTACTCCGTCTCGCCCTGCGCGGGCTTGCGCCACAGGCGTAGCACGATGTACAGCAGGAAGAGCGCGTAGACCACCGCCAGGGCCATGGCGTTACTCGAAGGCTCGCCGCGGCGGCGCGACCTCGCGGTCCACCAGCACCAACAAGGGCCCGTCGCCGGCGCGGATCAGCAGCGGGTCGAACGCCACGCGATTGCTGAGCGCGGTCACCCCGCCCGGACCCAGCTCGCCGCGCAGCAGCGGATAGTCGGCGCCTTCGACGGTCACCCCCTTGCTGGATCCCGCCAGGGGCAGCAAGCTGAAATGGGTGCCGAGTTCCAACGACCAGCCGGCCACCTGCCCCGGACCGAGCCGCACGCCGTCGGCGAATTCGCCGGCCAGCGCCAGGCGCAGGCGGTCGGCGAACCGCTCCATCAGGAACGTATTGTGCAGGGTGTGGTCCAGCCGCCAACCTACCGCGCCCACCAGGACGCCCTCGCTGAATCCCTGGTCCGCCAGGTAGAGCAGCGCTTTCTCGCTGTCGCTGGTCTCTTGCTCGTCGACGCGCAGCAGCTTGGGCCCTTCGCGGCCGTTGATCACCCGGCCCGCCAGGCCGTCGAAGTCGCCGATCACCACGTCCGGGCGCCGCGGCAGGTGGTCGTACGGATAACCGGCCGCGTCGGTGCAGACGAAGAGGTCGGCGCCGCTCAGCCAGTAGGCCAGGACCTCCGGATGCGGCGGCGGGCCGTCGCACAAAACGACCGCCCGCAGACCTTGCTTGGGAAAGATCGGGCAGGCGGCGCCGCCGGATTCGAGATCGTGCAGGGGCATCGCTGGCCTCGTTCGCGCCGCCTGCGCGGCCGGAGCATGCACCCGGTTTCCCGGCGGCCGGCGGCGGCAAAAGTCAGAAGGTGTAGGTCACGCCGGCCAGGACACTGCGCGGCGCCCCGGGAATGTACATATTCTCCCCGAAGTCCCACTCATCATAGTAACCGGTCGTTTCGTAGCGTTCATCCAAAAGATTCAACACACGGACCGCGGCCTGCAGCCCCGACAACCCCGCGAGACGGGTCCGGCCGAGATCATAGAAGAATGCCAGGTCGACGACCGTCGCCGCCGCGATCGTGCGATCGCGGTTGCCCGTGTTGTCCAGGTACTGGCGGCCGACGTGCCGCAGGCGCAGGTCGCCGCGCGCCGGACCGACCCGGCTGGACCACGTGGCCGAGACCAACGATTCGGGGAACAGGGCGATCGGGCTGCCGGAATAGTCCTCGACGGTGTCATCGGGTGCGGTGAATTGGGACCTGTCGTACTCGTTCCAGCTCCGGCTGGCCGCCACGGTGAGCCGGTGGTCCGGATGCGGCTGCCAGCGCAGGCCCAGTTCGAGCCCGCGGTGCAGCGTGGTCTGGGCATTCGTGCGCAGGGTGCCCCGGTCGGGATCGTAGTAGCCGGTCGGGACGATCTCGTTCTGGAAGTCCATCCAGTAGCCGTTCACCGTGACGCTCGATCGGCGCGCCCGCCAGGCCAGACCCGCCTCGTAGTTGACGACTTTCTCGGGCTGGATCAGCGACCCCTCCCAGCGCGTGAAGAGCGGCTCGCCCTGCGGGCCGGTCACCAGCGTCGCGTGCGTAAAGAGCGGCGCGACGCCGAGATCGTCCGGGCCCGCCCAAGCGCCCCAGTGATCGCTGTCGGCGGGTTCGCGCTGCGCGACGCCCAGGTGCCCGTAGAGCCCAACCTCACCGCCGGCCACGGTCCACGGCGTCTGCCAGAAGAGGCCGCCCTTGGGATTGAAGAATTCGTGGGTGAGGGTGAACGTATGGCGGTCGGCGCCGGTGAAATGGCCCACCTCGGCGTGGCGGAATTCGTAGCGGCGGTGCTGGTACTGCAGGTCCGCGAGCAGCGTCAGACCGCGCACGAACTCCCAGCGTTCGTTGACGAAGGCCGACCAGGCCCGCTTGTCGCCGGAGTAGGCGTAGTACGTCAGGCCGCCGGGGATGTCGTCGGGCCGCAAGGCGGCGCCGCCGGAGCCGGCCGCCGCCTGCAGCACGTCGCCCCAGTGGTTGCTGTGAAAGCGATAGCCGTCGCCGCCGATCAGCGTACGCCCGCCGCGATGCTCCCAGCGCAGCGTCGGCGCCCAGCCCGTCTGATCCTTGCGGACCGACTTGGTGCGCACCAGATCGACGCGGTCGGCGGCCTCGTAGCGGTCGGGGAACGCGGCGTCCAGGCTAAAGGCCCCGGCATAACGCCGCGCGCGGAAGTTCTCGTAGAAGCCTTCGCCGTGAATCGTGTAGACGCTCTGCCGCAGGTGCAGATTGGCGGCGAGGTCCCACTCCCAGTGCAACTGGTACTGCGGCTGGCGGAAGTCGTCGACGGCGTTCCAGTAGGTCTCCGGGTTGTGGCGGCGGTCGCGCGCGAGCACCGACGCGGGCGCGGGGTCCCAGGCGTGCTGGGTCAGCTCATGGCCGGTCAGGACGACCGCCTGCACCTGGTGCGCGGCGTTGCGCCAGCGTCCTGTCCAGAAGCCCGCCCACTGGTCTGTGCCGGCGCGGTCGCGGTAGCCGTCGCTCTGCTGTTGGCTCAGGCGCAGGCCCAGGGCGAACCCGCAGCCCAGGTCGCCGGTCTGGTAGCTGAGCATACGGCGGCCGGTGCCGAAGCTGCCGAACTCGACGGCGGCGCGCCCGCCGGGCTCGTCGCCCAGCAGCTCGGTCACCAGGTTGACCGTGCCGCCGATCGCGGTCACCCCGCCCACGCTGTTGGTGACGCCGCGCTGCACCTGCACATCCTGGAGGCTCGCGGCGAGATCCGGCAGGTTGACCCAGTAGACCTGGTGGTCTTCGGGGTCGTTCAGCGGCACGCCGTTGACCAGCACACCCACGCGCCGCTGATCGAAGCCGCGGATCTTCAGGTACGTGTAGCCGAGGCCGTTGCCGGCGTCGCTGTAGGAGAAGATGCCGGGGACGTCGGCGAGCAGCATGGGCAGCTCGAGCGCCGTCTGGCGCTGGAGCAGTTCGCGCCGCGAGAGATCGGTGTGGCTCAGGTGCACGTCGGTGCCGTAGCGCGACGCGGTAACGACGACGCCTTCCTCGCGGTAGGTGGGCGCGCCGGCGGTGTCGGGCGGAGCGACCGCGGCATTCTCCGGCGCCGCGCCGGGCGCCGCCGCGGCCGCCGGCGATGGTCCGAGAGACCAATGAAAGCTGACGCAGAAAACCAGGACGAGCGACAGGACATGCCATCCCGCCGCCGCCGGACGGTGCAGACGTTCGAACATGGCGAACCTCGCAGGTCGGACGGTGGTCGGGAGCCGAAATAAAGAAACCGGCTCCAGGTTGGGCCGGTGGCGGAAGAAGAGATCGAGCGGTTCCGTTTTCCTACGCCGGTATGACCCGGTTCAGGTGCGGAGGGTGTGATCTCAGGCTTGCCAGCCACCCCTAACGGATAGGCCAACCGTAAGGGCAGGGTGCGCGCGTGTCAAGCAACGTGGGCGAGCCGGCTGGCCGTGCGCCGGCGCAATTATTTGACGATTTATTTTCAAAATAGCCGAACTCGAACGCACCCTTGCGCCGGCGCAACCCGACGGCGAAGATGAGACGGAGTCAGCGGCGCGCAGCCGCCGCGGAGTCCGCGGCAATGATCGGGAGGATTCATGCGGACCGAGTTGGACGATCTACAACGACCGCTCGATCTGCCCGCCGGCACCATCGCGCTGGACCGTGATGCGCGGCTCTTCGCGACCCGCCGCGAGCTGGCGGCGCGACTGCGGCGCGAGGCCGTCGTGGTGCAAATGGTGCCCGACGAATTGCTACATCCACAGCCGCCTTGCGACCTCGTGGTCCGCCGCGGGATCCTGCGCGCGAGCGAGTTGCTGGCCGACGGCCGCGAAGTCACGCGCGCGGTACTGCAAGCCGGCGCCGTCTGCCGCGTGCGCGCAGCGGCGGGCGACGCCCCCGCGGACGGATCTGTTGGCGGCGCCCTGGCTTCGCCGCTATATAACCTCGCGAACACCGTGCTGATGGCCCTGGCCGAGACCGAACTCTGGCACCTGCCCGCCGGAGCGCTCGGTCCCGCTTGAGTCCGCACCTGCCGGGAGCATTCCCTATGACCGAACATCCCCGCCCGCGCGTCGTCCTGTGCATCCTCGACGGGATCGGCCATCGCTCGGGCCCTGGCAGCGAACACGGCAACGCGGTCATCGCCGCCGCGCCCGCGTACTTTTTCAGCCTGTTCGAACGTTTTCCACACACCACGTTGAACGCCTCGGGTCTGGCGGTCGGTCTGCCGGAGGGCCAGATGGGCAACAGCGAGGTCGGGCACCTGACCATCGGCGCCGGCCGGGTGATGTACCAGGAGTTGGTCCGCATCAGCAAGAGCCTGGCCGAGGGCGATTTCGCCCGGCGCGACGCCTGGCGCTCGTTCTGCGAACGCGGACGGGCCGGCACCGGCCGCCTCCACCTGCTGGGCCTCGTGTCGCCCGGCGGCGTGCACAGCCACACCGATCACCTCTATGGCATCGTGCGGGAAGCCAAGGCCGCCGGTTTCACCGACATCTGCATCCACGCGATGCTGGACGGGCGCGACACCGATCCGCACAGCGGCCTCGGCTACGTGCGGGAACTGCTGGACAAGCTGAACGAAATCGGGGCCGGCCGGGTCGCCACGGTCATGGGTCGTTACTACGGCATGGACCGCGACAAGCGTTGGGACCGCAACGAGAAAGCATGGCAGGCGATCGTCGAGGCGCAGGGACCGCGCGCCGGCGACCCCCTGGCCGCCATCCAGGCCAGCTACGACGACGATGTGTCCGACGAGTTCATGTTGCCGGTGGTGATCGCCGGCCAGCGCGTCGAGGACGGCGACAGCGTCTTTTTCTGGAACTTCCG
>Ga0334889_1000693_pt1 | contig 49968 bp, 47 predicted proteins | sample GraSluR1_MG_2_FD_207222 | JGI IMG/M metagenome (GOLD analysis project Ga0334889, IMG submission 207222) | Sludge microbial communities from methane-producing bioreactor in Wageningen University, Netherlands - Granular Sludge_8_08-R1 | ecosystem: Engineered > Bioreactor > Anaerobic > Unclassified...
CACCGCCGCCGATCGCCTGCTCCACGTCGCCCTGGGGTAGACCGCTACGGGCGGCCGCCACGAGGTCGGCACGCAAGGCGCGCGATGCCAGCGTGCCGCTTGCCGGCGGGGCGCCGGCACCGGCTGTCGCCGCAGCGGACTGCGGCTGCGCTTGCGCGACGACAGGCTCCACCGGCGTCGGCTCGCGCGAGACGGCCGCGGCCGGCGCTTGATCCGGCGTAATCGCCGGCTTCGCTTCGTTGCGCGCCGGCTGCGATGGGGCGTCCACCGGCGACGGCGATGGCGCCGGCTTGCTGTCCGCCGGTTCCAGCGCTGCATTCGACGGTGACGGCGGCGCCGCCAACGGACGCCCTGGCAAGGTCGGCAGCGGGAGGTTGGCGTCGGTCGGCGGTACCGGCGCGGTCGGCCGCAAGTCTTTCGGCGCCGGCGTCGTCGCGTCGCCAAGGGACGCGATGACGGGCGCACCGGCGCGCGGGTCCGCGGGCGCAAGTTCGCAAAGCTCGCCCGGCGATGCAACCGCGATGAACGCCTCCGTTGCTGCCGTCAAGACGGGTGCAATCGGCGGCGCCGGCTGTCTGTCGGCGGCGGCGGCAACCAGCACGCCCGATGTCGACACCGCCGGCGTCCGGACGCTCCCGGCCGCGGCGGGCCACGGCATCGCCGTGACCGGACCGTCTGCGGCCGCTCCGAGCGCGAGCGCCGAGAGGCCGCCGGTCGAGTCATAACCGATCGCGGGCGCGCTCGGTTCGCGGCGCTGCACAACCTCCGGCGCCATGTCCGGCAGCATCGCCGCCGCCTTCGATCCAGCGCTGGACGCCGTCTCGGCGGCGCTCGGTTCCAGCACCGGCGCGACGGCGGGCGCGGCGGGCAATCCGCCGATCATCAATTTGAGAAGTTCGTTGAAGTCCGGTGCTTTATCGGCTGGCGTAACGTCATCTACAAGATATATACCTGTAGTCAACTGCGTCTGGATCGGATCGGCGGACAGCCAGTTCTCGATTAACATCTAGAAGCCTCCTTGCAGGCTGAGGCGTGTGCTGATCTGTGCCGCGCGACCGGGGTCCATGAACGAAAGGATGCGCGCCGCCTGCCGTTCCTTCATGCGCGACAAGATGGCCAGGGTGACCTCCATATCGAGGGTTGCCAGGATGACAGCCGCCTTGTCGGGCTTCATCGCTTCGTACATCTTGGCCAGCCGGGTCGCGGCGGCGTCTTGCTCGCTGATGAAGGTCGCCTGCTGCTTCTCGAGCTTGCCGACGATCTCCAGCAACTGCCCGTGCACTTGCGCCATGACCGCTTCCTGCGCCGCTTGCGACTGCCGCAGGCCCGCCAGCCGCTCCTGTTCGCGCTGCAGTCGGTCGCGTTCCAGCGCGGCGTCGCGCAACAGACGCGCCGTCGCCGCCGCCTCGACGGGATCGGCCGGCTCGCCCGGCGACGGCGGGCTCAGCGTCATGCTCAGCACCGCGATCCCGCCGAAGATCAACAGGAACGTCAGGCTGGAGATGATCAGGATGCTCTTCATGTCCGTTCACTTTCCGCGGACCGCGGTCCGCCACGGTTGCGTCTCAAGCCGTGATCGCATCGGCGCGGCGTTGCGCAAGCGCCGCTCGGATCGAGCCGATCTCGTCCAACGCCCGCCGTTCGCGGCGGTCCATCGTCTGCTGCCACTCGCGCCGCTGTCGTTCCCGCAGGCGTCGCAGAACCTCGCATTCGCGCCAGGCCTGGGTCAGGCGCGTGCGGGCGCCGGCCAGTTCCGCGCGGGCCAGCGCGACCGCCTCGAGACGCCGCCGCTCCTCTGCCGCCAGGTATTCATGCCAGGCGAGTTGGCGCGCCAGTTCCGGCGGATCGAGCGTGCCGCGGCGCGCATTGGCGGCCTGCTGTCGGCTCCGGTCAAGGGCGCCTGTCGCGGCCGTCGCGGCGGCGACCGCCTCGTGCAGCGCCATCTGCGTGGCGGCCAACTCCCGCGTGCGCGCTTCCAGCCGCCGCCGGCGGTATTGCAGGACTCGTTCCAATCGGAAACGGAACATCACCGATCCTCCAGTTCGAGGACGGTGCGCAACTGCGCCAGGCTTTGGTCCGCCGGGATGCGATCCGTGGTGTCCTGAGTCAGGAACGCGCGGATCTCCGGCCGGCGGCGCAAGGCGGTGTCCAAAAGCGGCAGACTACCCGGCGCGTACGCGCCGATGCTGACCAGATCGCGATTTTCTTCGAGTGTCTTCAGCCACTGCAGCATGAGGTCGCCGGCCTGGCGGTCGCCAGCCTGCAGCACATCGTTACGCAGGCGGCTGACCGATCCCAGCACATCGATGGCCGGATAGTGCCCCTCCCGCGCGAGATCGCGGCTGAGCATGACATGGCCGTCGAGGATCGATCGCATGGCGTCGCCGACCGGATCCTGGATATCGTCGCCCTCGATCAAGACGGTAAAAAACGCGGTGATCGCGTTCACCGCCGACCAACCCGCCCGCTCGCACAGCCGCGGCAATGCGGCGAAGACCGACGGCGGGTAGCCCTTCGTGGTCGGCGGTTCGCCCGCGGCCAGCCCGATCTCCCGCAGCGCCATGGCGTAGCGCGTCGCCGAATCCATTAGCAGCAACACCTCGCGGTCGGCCTCGCGAAAACTCTCGGCGATCGCCATCGCCGTTTCGGCGCCCTTGGTCCGCATCACGGCGCTCTCGTCGCTCGTGACAACCACGACCACACTGCGCGCCAGACCCTCCGGACCCAGGTCGCGCTCGATGAATTCCCGCACCTCGCGCCCGCGCTCGCCGATCAAGGCCAGGATGCTGACGTCGACCTCGGCCCCCCGGGCCAGCATGCCCAACAGAACCGATTTGCCGACGCCGCTGCCGGCGAAGATCCCCATGCGCTGGCCGCGCCCCACCGTCACCAGGGCGTCCATCGCCTTGATCCCGGTCTCCAGCGCCGTGGCGCTGCGGCGGCGTTGCAACGCGGCGGGCGCGGCCTGCCCGAGGCGGCGACGCGGCAGGTGGCGCAACGGCGGTCCGCCGTCGATGGGCTCGCCGAGACCGTTGAGGATCCGGCCGAGCAGCGCTTCGCCGCAGGGCACGGTCAGGCGCTGCGCCACCGGCACGACCACGTGGCCCGGCGCGATGCCCCGCATGTCTGCGTAGGGCATCAACAAGAGACGACCGGCCCGAAAACCGACCGCCTCGCACAAAACCGGCGGTTGGTGCCTGCTGCCGGCGATGCGGCACAACGACCCCACCGGCACCGCGAGGCCGCGCGCTTCGATGGTCATCCCGACCAGGCCGGTGACCCGCCCGAGCTGGCGAATCGGATCACAGGCCCGGACTTGCTCGGCGGCAACATCCCAGGCGGCCTCAAGCATGTTCTTCCTTGTCGTCGGTCGCCGCCGGTACCGCCAGGACCTCCTCGAGCATGTCCTGCAACACCGCGAGCTGACCGGCAACGGTCGCATCCCATTCCACGTCATCGGTCTTGACCAGGCAGCCACCGCGCGCGAGCCGGCGGTCGGTCTTGATTTCGGCGATTCGCAGTTGCTCGCGCAGGTGCGGCGCGGCTTCCACCCACGCGGCGTCGTCAGGATGGACCGTGACCGACAACCTCGCACCGGTGTCGAGCTTGTAGAATACCGTCTCCAAGGCGCGCACGAGCACCTGCGGGTCGAGGGCGACTTCGCGCCGCACGATCTTGCCGGCTATCAACACCGCCAGTTCGCTGAGACGCTGCACCAGCGACGCGAACAGGGTCTGTTGCGCGTCGCGCAGTTCGGTCGCGAGCGTCTGCTGCCAGGCTGCCATCGCCTCGGCCGCCGCGGCGTCGCTCGCCGCGGCCGCCGCCGCCAGCGCCGCGAGGTCTTGCCGATGGCGCTCGGCGTATTCCTTGCGCAGGTCTTGCTCTACGAGCGCGAGCAACTGAACACGCTCGTCGCGCGACAGCGATCTCAAGAGGGTGTCCGCCGCGGCGAATCCGCGTTCGGGCCGAAAGGCGGCGACCGCCGGCTCCGCCGTGTCCGGCGGCCGCAGGGCTTCGAAGCGTCCGGTCCGCGGGGAGGGCGCCAGGGGCTCAGGACACCATTTCTGCATCCTTGCCTCCCTTGCCGATCACGATGGTGCCGGCTTCCTCGAGGCTGCGCACGACCTCGACGATTCGCTGCTGGGCCTCTTCCACTTCGCTGAGACGCACCGGCCCCATGTATTCCATGTCTTCCTTGATCCCCAGAGCCGCCCGCTTCGACATGTTGTTGAAGATCTTGTCCTGGATCTCGGTCGTCGCCCCCTTGAGCGCGAGGGTCAACTCCTTGCCGTCGATTTCCTTGAGGATCTCCTGGATGTACTTGTCATTGAGCAGGATCAGGTCCTCGAAGACGAACATCAGATTGTTGACCTCGTTAGCCACCTCGTCGTCGATCTCCCGCATCTCGTCGAGGATCTCCTGCCAGGTTTCCTTGGCCGTCTCGTTGAGGATCTCGGCCACTTGCTTGCGACCGCCGTACTTGCCGCGCCGCGAATTGACCTCGCCCTGCAACTGGCTGGCGAGCACGCCCTCGACAATGTTGAGGGCTTCGACGTTCGGGGAATCGAGGACCGCCATACGGTACGCCACCTCTCCTTGCAGCTCGGCGGGCAGCAGCTCGAGAATCGGGCCGCTGTCGCGGGGATCCATGTGCGCCAGCACGACCGCCACGGTCTGCGCGTGTTCGTTCTTCAGATAGTTGGCCACCGTCAACGCATCGAGGCTGCGCAGGTGTTCGAAGCTCTTGATCTCGCTGTAGCTGGTCACCCGGCTCAGCAACGAGCTAGCGCGATGGGTGCCGAACCCCGCCTCGAGAATCTGCTTGGCCGTTTCCTCGCCGCCCCACGCGATGCCGCTGATCTGGCTCGAGAGGTTGACGAACTCGCCGAGCACCCGACGTTTCTCTTCGCGAGAAACCTGTCCGGCGTTGGCGATCGCGTGCGCGAGCGGTTCGACCAGGCTCTCGGGCAGCTTCGCCATGACCTTGCCGCCGGACTCGGGTCCGAGGGCCATGATGAAGATCGCCGCCTTGCGCAGGTTCTTGTTGTCAGGCATCGGCATCGGTTTCGCTCCGTCGCGCGGCCACGCTCAGCGGCCGGACCGCTCGGGTTCCTGCATCCAGGACTGCACCACCTCGGCGACGCGTTCCGGGTGTTCCGCCGCATAGTCGCGGATGTCTTCCATCATCTGATCCGTGAGTGGCGGCAGACCTTCGAAGCGCTCTACCTCTTCGGCTGCCTCGGCCGTCGTCGCACCGGCGCCCGAGGCCTGGCCGTGCGGCGCCGGTGCCGTCAGCTCGCCGAGCGCGCCCGCCAGATTGCGCCGAAATACCAGGACGAGGATCACCAGCATGATCCCCAACACGATCCGCCCGCTGTGGCGCAGGAAGAATTCCAGCCAGCCGCCCGGCGGCGCGCCGAGGCGGTCGCCGGCCGCCGGTTCGCCTTGGAACTGCAGATTGACCACGTCGAGTTGATCGCCGCGGCTGAGGTCGATCCCGAGCGCGCTCTGGACCATGCGGCGGATACTGTCCAACTGCTCCGGCGGCAGCGGTTGATAGACCGGCGCCTCGCCGGGCGCCGGCGGCAGATAGGTTCCGTCGACCGAGACGGCCACCGAAAGCTGTTTGACGCCGCCGACCGGACCGACGATGCGCTCGATCGTCTGGTTGATCTCGTAGTTCGTCAGACTCGATTCGTTCGTACCGCCGGTCTCGGGATCCGTCGCTTCGTCGCGTTGCTCCGACCGCACGACCGTATTGGGATCGAAGATCGTGCGTTCGGATTCTATTTTCTCGAAGTTCAGGGTCGCATCGACGCGCACGTGCGCGCGTCCCGGCCCCAGCACGCTGCTCAGCAGCGTTTGCACCTTGTCCGTGAGGTGCTGTTCGACGTCCTTCTTCAGTTCGAGCTGACGGTCACTGCCGCCGAACGGGCCGTCCTGGTAGTTCGCCGACAGGGCGCGGCCGTGTTGATCCAGCACCGTCACGTTGTCCTTGACCAGGCCTTCGACGCTGCCGGCGACCAGACTCTGGATGCCGAAAACCTGTTCCGGACTGACCGAGCGCTGGCGATTGATAGTCAAGACCACCGAAGCCGTCGGCGCCGTCGCCAGGCTGCGGAAGATCGAGGATTTGGGCATCACGAGGTGCACGCGCGCCGCCTCGACCCCCTGCAGGCTCTCGATCGTCTTGGTGAGCTCGCCCTGCAGGGCGCGCAACCGCTTGACCTCGTAGTCCTGCTCGGTCATCCCGTATTGCGAGCGGTCGAAAATCTCGAAACCGACGACGCCGCTGGAGCCGATGCCCTTGGCGGCGAGTTCGACGCGCAGGCGGTGAACCTGCGACGCCGGGACGCGGATCGTCGTGCCGCCGCCGGCCAGATCGGCTTTCACGTCGCGTTTGCTCAATTCTTGTAACGCATGGTTGGCGTCTTCGACGGTCAGATCGCTGAACAGGACCGCCTGCTCCTCGCGGCCCAGCCAGAGTCCGAACACCGTGGCGCTGATCACCACGGCCGCCGCCACCATGCCCAGGATCAGGCGCTGGTTGACGGACATGGCCGCGAGCCGCTGCGTGACGCCATGCCATGCTTGCCGGAATCCGTTCACGTGGTCGCCTTTCCTTGCCCTGCGTCAATAGCGGCTAGATCTGCATCCGCATGATTTCCTGATATGCGTCGAGCAGCTTGTTCCGCACCTCGAGCATCAACTCGAACGACAGCTGCGCCTCCTGCGCGGCGGTCATGATCTCGTGCACCTCGCTGGGCTGGCCGCGAATCATGCCGCTGACCAGTTCGTCGCGCTGCGTTTGCAGATCGTCCACCGCGCGTATCGCAGCGTGCAGTTGTTCGCCAAAACTGGCGCGCGGCGTCACCGGCGCCTGACCGGCATAGATCGCGCGCGGGTCGAGTGAACCGAGCGCGCGCACTCCGCCAAGGGACATGGCCGGTTCTCCTCTACAGCTTCAAGGTCTGGTTGAACATGTCCTTGGCCGCCTGCACCGCGCTGATGTTGGCCTCGTAGGCGCGACTCGCGGCGATCATGTCGACCATCTCGGTGATCACGTCGACGTTGGGCAGCAGCACATAGCCTTCCTCGTCCGCGTCGGGATGCCCGGGGTCGTAGACCACGCGGAACTCCGAAGCATCCGGCGCCAGGTCGACGGCTGTCTGCATGCCCTCGCGGTCGAGCCGCTCGAAGGGATTCAGGCCCGCCAGATGGCGCGGGTGCGTGCGGGTCGGACCATTGCCGGCCGGGCCGGCGGCCTCGGCCAAACGATTGCGTTGCTGCTGGACGCGCTGCTCGAGCACCTCGCGGAACACGGCCCGCTGGCGCCGGTAGGGCGTGCCCTCCTCCGTGCGCGTCGTCTCGGCGTTGGCGAGATTGCGTGCCACGACGTCCATCTTGACGCGCTGCCCGTGCAAACCAGAGCCGCTGATCTGAAACGAGTCGAACAGCCCCTTGCTCATGGCTCTCCTTCCGGCTCCTAACCGACGGTCCCGCGGATGGCGCCGCGGAGGTTCGCGTACTTCATGCTCAATAGACGAGTGGCCAACCGATAAGACAGATCGTTGGTGGCCAGGTCGGTCATTTCCTTGTCGATCTCGACATTGTTGACGCCGTTGTTGTACCGGCTCGCGGTCGCTCGCTCCTCGCCGCGGGTGTCGGCCAGTTCGCGCGCGCCCAGCCGCAGATGGGCGGGGTTGGTCACGGCGCCAGCCAGGCGCAGGCGCGCGCCGGACAGCAGCTCCTCGAAGCGGTACTCGCGCGCCTGGTAGCCCTGCGTTTCGACGTTGGCGATGTTGTCGGCGACAACGCGGTGCCGGCGGGCGTAGACGCCGAGCGCCTGCTTGAGGTCGCCGAGATGCGCCTGAGCGAAAATGCCGCTAGCCTTCATGCCGCTACCCCGGGATGGTCAGGCCCCGCTGTTGGTACAGATGCAGTTTGTTGCGCAGCGTCCGGACACTGATGCCCAATTCCGTGGCAGCCTGAGTCCGGTTGCCGGCCGTTTGGCGCAGCTTCCGCAAGATCAGTTCCTGTTCCATCTCGCGGATCGTCAGATCCTCGCGCAGCGCCGGCGTCGCAGCGGTGTGGTTCATCTCTTCGTGGAGATCCAGTTGCGCCGGTCCCAGTTCCCGACTTGTGCTCAGGATGACCGCACGTTCGATCACGTTCTGCAGTTGACGAACATTGCCCGGCCAATCGTGGGCCAGCAGGCTCCGCATCGCGGCGTCGGTCACCTGCAAGAGCGGTTTGCCATTCTCCGCGCTGAACATGCGGACGAAATGGCCCACGAGCACGGGGATGTCTTCCTTGTGCTCGCGCAACGGCTCCAGACGCAGAGGAATGACATTAAGCCGGAAGTACAAATCCTCGCGAAATCGTCCGTTACGGATCTCTTCCGGCAGATTACGGTTGCTCGTGGCGATGATCCGCACGTCGCAGCGCGTGGTTTCGCGGGCACCCAGGCGCGTGAATTCCCGCTCCTGGATCACGCGCAACAGCTTGACCTGCATGTTCAGGGGCATCTCGCTGATCTCGTCCAGCAGCAGGCTGCCGCCGTCGGCCAGCGCGAACTTGCCCGGGCGCGCTTGCACCGCGCCGGTGAACGCGCCGCGCTCATGGCCGAAGAGTTCGCCTTCGAGCAGCGTCTCCGGAATCGCCGCGCAGTTGAGTCGGATGAACGGTCCGTCGCGGCGGCTGCCGGCGTTATGGATGGCCCGGGCGGCCACCTCTTTGCCGGTACCGCTCTCTCCGGTCAGCAGCACGGTCCCGCGGGAATCGGCGATCATCTCGATCTTTTCCCGCAGGGCGTTCATCGCGCGGCTGACGCCAAGCAGGCCGTGCTGGTCGCGTTGCGCTTTCAACGACGTGCGCAGGCTGCGATTCTCGTCGCGCAGTTCCCGCAGTTCGAATGCGCGCTGCAGCGTGTGTTCGAGCTGGTCCAAGCCGAAGGGCTTGGTCAGATAGTCCACCGCGCCGCACTTCGTCGCCTCGACGGCCTCCTTGATGGTCCCGAACGCCGTCATCATGACCACGATGGGCGGTTCGCTCAGCTCCGACTGGATGGCGGCCAGGAGCGCGAGTCCGTCGCCGCCCGGCATGCGCACGTCCGACAGCACCAGGTCCACCGGGTGCTTGCGCAGCTCCTCCATGGCGTCCCGCCCGTCGCGCGCGGTTCGGATCTGGTATCGTGCCGCCATCGACGCCGTCAAAAAGTCCCGCATGGTGTGTTCGTCGTCCACCACGAGAATGCGGGGTTTCCTGGCCATCGTCTTTCCTTTCGTGCTCATCTGGTCGGTCCCGCCCCTTCGGGCCGGGCCACCTCGAGACTCACCGTCGTCCCCTGTTGCGGCAGGCTGCGCAAACCCCAGCCGAGTCCGTGCATGTCCATGATCGTGTCGACCCTCGCCAGTCCGATCCCCAGATGGCCGGGGCGCGTGGTGACGAACGGATCCAGTACCTGGGCGAGCAGCTCGCGCGGCATGCCAGGACCGTCGTCCGCAAGGTGCAGCACCGTCCGGCCGTCGGCGCCTGGACTCGTCGTGATCGCCACCGCGACCGGACCGGGCCGCGCTTCAGCGCTATTGTCCAGAATCGCCGCGAGGATCTGCAGCAGATCGCCCGGAGGTAGAAGAAGGCGCGCGCGGACCCGCGGCAGCGGTCCGACCAGCAAATTCCGGTGACGCACCGCGGCGGCGGCGCTGGCATCGACCAAGACCGGCAGCAAGCCGCTGCTCGCGTCGCCGGGTGCCGGCGCCGGGAACGCCATATCTTTCACCGACCGGTAGATGACTTCCAGGCGTTCGACCTCGTCAATGATCTTGCGCGCCCAGGCAGTGGTGCGGCCGCTGACGGCACCACCGCCGGCAATCAGACTCGCGTATCCCTTGATGCCGCAAAGGCTGTTGCTGCTCTTGTGGAGGTAGCCGCGCAACAGCCGCCCGGGGCGGTCTTGGCGCATGCCGGCAGGCCGCCGGATCTCGTCGCCTGCCGCGGTCGGCACCGCGATGGCTTCAGCGGCAGTGCTGCAGCAACGCACGGTCGTTTTCCTCCTCGCAAGCGAGGATGTTCTCGATCGCCAGCCCGATCTCGCTGAGCACCTGGTGCAACTGCGCCCGGCCTTCCGCCGACCAAGCACACCGATTGGCGCGCCACGCGTGTCGCCATGGCGCCGCGCCGCTGTCGAGGCGACTGATCGTTTCCAGGCATGCCTTCTTCGCGATCAGGATCTCCCGGATATCCGGCAAGGGGGCACCGGACTGTATGAGCTCACACTGGCGTTGCGACAACTCGAGGACCTCGTCGTAGAGTTTCCTCTGCGCGTCGTAGACCGCGAGCAGCCGGTCGAGCAGCCGGCGCTCGTCGCGCTCGGCGTCAGCGCTGATAGTAGACGGCGGCGCCATGGGGCTGGGCCTCACTGCGTAAGCGTTCGAGTTCATCGCTCAAGTTGGCGAGGTTGCAGGCGTAGCAGCGCCAGATCGTGTTGTCCGGGCGGCGGCAGAGATCTTCGAGCGTTGTGCCGGCCTTGAGAAACCGACCCGCCAACAGATCCATGGCGGCCGCCTGGCAGCCCGCCCAGAGCGAAGCATCGGGGATCGTACTGGCGGCCAGCGCGCCGTAGAGTCCAGCGGCGGTCGCGCGGTCCCCACTCAGCAGCAACTGGTCGGGGATCGCCATGAGCACCCAGGCGCGTTGTGTTTCATCCAGGCCATGCGACCGGCCGTCGCCGGTCAGCATTTCCGTCAGTACGACCAGGCTCTCGGCCCAGCGTCCCAGCCAGCTGAGGCTGAACGCCTGCCAGTAGGCGAGGCGTCCGCGGCGCAATTGCGGCGCGGATGCGAGGCCGTCGACCCAGCGCTGCAAGCTGCTCGTGTCGGCGCGGGCCAGCAGGAAACGGCACGCCAGTTCCAACTCCAGTTGGAGATCGAGGTCAGGCTCGGCGGCATCGCTAGTGCGGCGCAGCAGCTCCGGCAACCGTCCGCGCACGACGTCCGCGGCATCGGTGGCGATGGCGGCGATCATGGTCTCTTGGCCGAGGTCGGCGGCGTACTCCTGATCGCGATCGCGGCGGGCCGCCTCGGCGTACCAGACGAGCGCACTGTCGTACTCGGCCAGGTAGCCGTGGTTACGTGCGCGGTTCAGCGCATGCAGGACGGTGCGGCCGGGGGGTTCTTGCAACAGCCGCGGGCGCCCTTCCAGATCGACCAGCGCACGCGCGACGTCGAGCAGGTTCTCCGTGTCGTTGCCGGCGGCGGGCAGCCCGGTCGTAGGATACAGCAGGCGTTCTTCGTCGCGCCCGCTCTCCAGCCGCGACGCGATCGTCGCTTCCAGCGAGTGCAGCCAGATCAGATAGCCGTCCTGGGCGGCGGCCGTAAGACCCTCGGCCGGCACCCGGCCGGAAAGCAATAGAACCAGGAGCAATCCCCCGGGGAAAAACTTCCGCAACTGCCTCGTCAGCCTGTGCCACATGCCACGCCGCTCCCGGATATGTCCTGAACCTGCGTGGCGGAGCCGCAAGGGGCGTGCCTACGAGGCAGCGCGGAAATGGGCCGAGGAGCCGCGTTCGACGCCACAGCCGCAGAACAGGGCCTGGGACGATCCGCGCGCAGCGGCCGCGGGGAGGCTCCCGCGTGGAAGTACGGCGCCGCCGGCCGCATCGCTGCCGGCGGCAGACCACTTGCCGGACAGGGGTGGTCAATTAGTGGGCAAACGAACGACGCCGGTCCGTCATGAATAATCCGGGTTAGGCCTCGGCTTCGTCGGCCTGCAAGGATGACCCCTCGTCGGTGTCGACCTCATAGAGACGCAGCTTCTCGCGCAGCGTCTGGCGGCTGATGCCGAGAATGCGGGCCGCTTTGCTCTTATTGTTGTCCGTCTGCTCGAGGGTGAACAGGATCTGCTGCTTCTCGACCTCCGCGAGCGGCATCAAGCTCAAGCCGGTCGCGGCGCGGCCAGCGCCGCGGGGATTGCGGCCGAGGCGGATGAACTCGGGGAAGTGCTCAGGCAGCAAGCGCGTCGGCTCTTCCAAGATCATGATGCGCTTGAGCCAGTTGCGCAGTTCGCGGGTGTTGCCCGGCCAGGGGTATTTCTGCAGCATCTCCAGCAACGGCGCATCGACCGCGGCACAGCGCAGGCCGAGCTGCTGGTTGAGTTCCCGCAGGAAGTGGTTGATCAGCACCTCGAGATCCTGCGGGCGCTCGCGCAGCGGCGGCACGTGGATCTCGACGACCTGCAGGCGGTAATAGAGGTCGTTGCGGAACAACCCCTCCTCGATTGCCGCCGCCAGTTTGCGGTTCGTCGCGGCCACGATCCGCGCGTGGATCTCGAGATCCTCCTTGCCGCCGACGCGCCGGAAACGCCGGTTCTCTAGCACGCGCAACAGCCGGCTTTGCAGCAGGATGCCCATCTCGCCGATCTCGTCGAGGAAAATGGTGCCGCGGCCGGCGAGCTCGAAGAGCCCTTCCTTGCGCGATTTCGCGTCGGTGAACGCCCCTTTCTCGTGGCCGAACAGCTCGCTCTCGAGCAGGGTTTCCGGGACCGCGGCGCAGTTGATCTCCATGAAACGGTCGCGGGCGCCGGTCACCTCGTGCACGGCTCTGGCGACCAGTTCCTTGCCGCTGCCGGATTCGCCTTGCACCAGGATCGGTGTGTCGGCGCCGCTGCGGCTGGCTCCGATCTTCTCGAGAATACGCGCCACGCCCGCCAAACCGGGGCAAGCTTGGATCATTCGCATGTAGCGACCGGGTCCGGCGGCCGCCGGTGCAGCCGGTTCGACGGCGGGCGCGGACTCGGCTGTGGCAGACCCGGTGGCGCGCAGAGCCCCTCGCACCTGCCGGCGAATCTCGGCGAGTTTGAACGGTTTGTTGATGTAATCGTAGGCGCCCAACCGCATGGCGGCGACCGCCGTGTCGACATCGCCGTACGCCGTCATCAAGATCACCGGCAGCGTCCGGTTCTGGTTGCGCAACGCTTTGAGCAAGTCGAGACCGCTGATGCCGGGCAGCCTGAGGTCGGTCACCAACAGGTCGAACCCGCCGGCATGGCACAGCGCCAGCGCCTCCTCCCCGGTTTTCGCGTCTGATACTTCATAGCCTTCCGCACCGAGCGCTTCGACCAGTGACATACGGATGGTGGCTTCGTCGTCGACAACTAGAATTCGCTGGCTCATCAGGCCTCCCCGGCCAGCGATCTGCCGGCCGCAGTTTCCCGGGGCAACAGGACGAGTAGCCTGGTCACGGCTCCGTCGCGCTGCGCCCGGATCTCACCGCCATGGGCGTCCACCACCTTACGGCAGTAGGCCAGTCCCAAGCCGGTTCCCGTGGTCTTGGTCGTGAAAAACGGCTGGAAGATCTGTTCCGGGTCGATGTCGCCGAACCCGGGTCCGTCGTCCTCGACGGCGAGGATCACACCCGGCGCGGTGCGCACGCCGCCGGACATCGCATCCGGAAAGGTCAATTGCGCGGCCGACTGGAGACGGACGGCCACGGTTCCGCCTGGTTCCGCCGCGTCGACCGCGTTGAGAACAAGGTTGAGGATTACCTGCTTAAGCTTTGTAGAATCAACATTTAAAACCTCTGTTTCACCAGTTACAGGAGCCAGGGTGACCGATTTCGCCGCGGCCACCGGCCGGATCATCTCGAGGCAGTCGCGGGCGAGTGGCGCCGGATCGACCGACTCCCGCAGCAGTTCGCACGGACGCACGAATTGCAGCATGTCGTTGATGGTCCGGTTGATGCGTTCTACTTCGGCGGTGATAAGATCGATGCGGCCGCGCCGGGAATCGTTCGCGGGCAATGAATCCGCGAGCAATTCCGCCTGAGCGCTCAGCCCCATCAAAGGGTTGCGGATCTCGTGCGCCAGCGTCGCCGACATCGCCACCAGAGCCTCCGCCTGCTCGGCGCGCCGGCGGGCTGCGGCCGCCCGCTTGGCTTCGCGTAGATCCTCGAGAATCACCAAGAGCCAGCGGTCATCCCGGCCGCGTCCGGCCATCGGCGCCGTCTGGATCCGCACCGGCAGCGATCGCTCATCCACGTCGCGCAGCAGGCCCTCCCCGCGGAACGGCCGCTGGCGCCGCAGCAGAGCCCGGAAACCGACGCGCCGGCGGCCTTCGAAACGCAGCCGTCCGTCGAGGAAGATCTCCGGTAAGTCATCGATCTCGGCGCCACCGGTCAACGGCCGCTCGAGCAGACGGCCGCGGCCTACCGCCAGCGCAGCGGCGGCGTCCTGGTTCGCGTCGCCGGCTGGCAGCCCCAACAGAGCCCGGGCCGCACGGTTGACGAAGATCGACCGTCCTTGGGCGTCGCAGACCCAGATGCCGCTGCTGACCGTTTCCAGAACCCGCGTGTTGAAGGCGCCGATGTCGCGCAGGCGGTCGAGCATCTGGGCCGAAGCGACCTCTTCCGAAAGCACCACCTGCACCATCTGCAAGAAGGAGATGTTCATCGCCGAGCGCTGCCGGCGTTCCTGGGGATTGGGGAACAAGAGCAGCAGCATGCCGAGGCGGATTCCCTGATGCTCCAGCGGCAGCGCGGTGATGCGGCCTTCTTCCTGGTCGCCACCACGCCCGACCTGGAACACGCCCGGTGCGAGCAGGCTGCTGGCGACACCCGCGTCGAGCTGGCGATTGATACGCAGTAAAACCTTGTCCCAGGACTGTTCCTGCCAGCGGTACGTCTGCCGCGGCGCGAACCGCCCGCCGCCTGCCGCTCGCAACACCAGAGCGCCGCCGGCCGCCCCGACGAAATCCGCCAGATGCGCCAGGATCTCGCGCAGGGTGTCGTCCCAGTTGCTGGCCAAGCTGAGTTCGCGGCCGAACCGGTAGAGCAGCGAAATCTGCGCCATGTGATCGCTGAGTTGTCGGTTCGCTGCTTCGAGCTGGTTCTGCGCGTCCAGGAGCGCGCCGGCCTCGGCGGCCGCCTCCTCGCGCACGCGCCGCTGGCTCGCCTGCAGCTGCCGCTGCAAGTCGGCGCTGTCCGCCTGGATAGCCCGGCCCGCCTCCAGTCGATCCAGATCGGCGGCGGCGCGGTCGAGCAGGCGGCGCCACTCGCGCAGCTCGGCCGCGCCGGCGATCGCATCGTACAGACCCGCGCGGAAGCAGGCCGCAAGATCGGCCGCGGCCAACTCGTCGTAGACCAGGGCGGTGAGAATTCCAGCGGTGCGCGCGGCGGCCAGCCAGTCCGGGAAGCGGTCCCAAAGACCGTTCGCCAATAGCACCGTCGCGCGAACCAGGACGAGTTCGGCGTCGAGCCCACCGGCCGCGGGCCGCGGCAACTGATCGACCGCCCGACAATCCCAGCCGCAATTCCGCAGCGCAGGCACGGAGGGCCCCAGCACGACGAGTCGGTGCGTGGCGGCGTGGCGATCGTCGGCGCTCATGATCTCCCGCTGACGAGACTTCGGAGAACGGGCGATGACCGGAAGGGAGCGGGCAAACTGTAAGTTTATTGACCACCTCAGGCAAACAAAAAAAGGCGATGGCGCCTTTCTTGGCCGGGCCGGTCGGCCACGGCCCCATAGGGCCGGTTGAAAACCTGGTCGCTGGATCGCTCGGCGAGGTCAGCCCGGATGATTCAGGCAGGTTCGGCTGTAACCGGTCAGATACTTGCCGCTTTCTCGCGACGTTCGTTCGCGAACCACTCCTGTTAGAACAGGTCGGGTTCGAGGAACAGCCGGCTGAGTCGCTCGGCGACCTGATCGCGTACTTCGGTCGACTGATAGAAGCCGGCGGCCAGGCGCTCCCTCGCCTGCGCCACCTTGCCGGCGCGTACATCCGGCTCCTTCGCCACCTCTTGCCGGGCCATCTCCAACATCTGCCGCACGTCAGCAAACTGTTGTGCCTGGCTGGAAATTTCTGCGTGGTCGCTCACCGACAACGGCGGTCGATGCGTGCCGACATCCTTGCCGCCGGCAGGATCGGCGTTCACCGGTTGCGAGGTCTTTTCGTAGCGGTCGGTCCGATAGGTCTTGCTCGTGACCGCCGGGTTGATCTTGTTCAGCGCCATGGCCTACCCTCTGGGTCGGTGGACACTTCGTCGCTACCGCTTCACCATCCACGCCGTGCAAGAGCGATACCCGCCGAGCTCGGCGCGGCGGCTCTTTCCGCGGCGGGTCGGGCCACCGGCTCCGTCCGCTCAACAGCCGGCCCTGGAAGCTTTTGCCGCTCTGCGGCGATGCCGTCGCTTCGAGTCCGCCTCGCGGGCCGGCGGCGAAGCGATGGAACGGGCCGCATGATTCCTGACCAAGTATCGGCAAATTCTACGCATCTCTTGAGCGAAAACCTCGTCCGGCTTGAATCAGGTTCGCCATTTGACCTTTTGCAGCCGGTTCTCACGAATCATCCGGTTAAACGCTGTCAAAACCCCAGACCGCGAGATTCAGGCGTCCGGCCACCGGCCGATCGCCCGAGCCCGGCGACCCGAGCCAAGTCCGCGGATCAGCGGAATCACCCGCTGCGGAGTTTTCAGCGGCCGGCGCCAGGCGCGCCAGGATATCCTGTCGTAAGACAGCCCATAACCCGCTCGGCCACAGTTCTACCCCGGCACCCTTGCGCACCGCGGCCGCCACGAGATCCCCCCGCCCTGCGGGCACGAGCACCCGCTGCGCCAGGCCGCGGTCGCGGGCCACGGCCAGCACGGGCAGCACCAGGTGCGCCGGGCCGCCCCATTCCGCGACATAGCCGGGAAAATCCTCCCCCTTGCCGCAGAACGCATAGGCCGCCAGGCCGCGGCCGGTCTCCAGGACCAGGCCGCGCGTTCCACGCATGCCGTACAGGCGCGCGTCGTCGCCGGGCTCGCGCAGCGTGCGCAGGGGATGCTGGGCATAGAGCCGGGACACCTCCGCCACATCGCGCTCCTGGTAGGGGCGGATGTCCCCCGTCCCGTGCGCGGCGTCATCCAGTCTCGCCGCGGTCAGGTCGAGGTGGTACTCCCAGCCGGCCGCAAGGAAGCCGCGACCGGAATATATTTCCGGTTGGTCGCTCCAGAGGACCGCCAGCGGCACCTCCTGGTCCGCCAGGCAGCTCATCACATGCGCTTGGAGGCGCCCGCTGAGTCCTTGCCCCCGCCGGTCCGGCCGGGTCACGACCGAGCCGATTCCGGCCACGCGGACCTCGCCCGCCGTGGTCGTAAATGTCCTTGTGAGAACGGTTAAGCCAGTCAGCCAGCCGCGTTCGTCCCGGCAGCCCCACATACCGGCCAAGTTCTCGGGCGACAAGACGACCGGAAAATCCTCGTCGGCGCGCGTCGATGCGGGTTTCGGCCTCATTCCTGCATTGAGAAACGCGATGAAGTCCCCGTACTCCTCGGGACGAACCGTGCGAATCACCATGCGTGACCTCGTTTGGCGTGCAAAATGCACTGGTTCGCCGAATCGCGGGCAAAACGCCCGCTGGCCGAGACCCGGCCCTAGAGTACGGGAAAGCGGTGCCCAGGAGCAAGCTGCAACCTGAACGGTCGCGGCGGAGCGGCCAGAAGACACGGAGGAACGGTCATGGGTCTGCGGATCAACACGAACGTGGCGTCCTTGAACTCGCAACGCCACCTCTTCAACACCACCAACAAGTTCAACAAATCGATGGAAAAGCTCTCCAGCGGTATGCGGATCAACCGTTCGGGCGACGACGCCGCCGGCCTCGCGATCAGCGAAGGCCTCAAGAGCGATATCCGCGCGCTGGATCAGGCGAGCCGCAATGCCGCCGACGGCATCTCGCTCGTGCAGGTCGCCGAAGGCGCCCTCGACGAGGTCAACAACATCCTGTTGCGCATGCGCGAACTCTCCGAACAGGCCGCGACCGAAACGCTCGGCGAGGCCGAGCGCGGCTACCTGGACCAGGAATACCAGGAACTGTTGAGCGAGATCGATCGCATCAGCGCGACGGCCGAGTTCAACGGCATCAATCTGTTGGACGGCACGGCCGGCAACCTCGACGTGCAGGTCGGCATCGGTACGGACGTGGCGACCAGCGCCGTCTCCATCAACCTGTCCAACGCCATGGACACGACGTACCTCGCCCTCGCCGCCACCTCCCTGGTAGGCTCGCCTCCCGATGGCGGTGACACGGCTCGCACCTTGATCGGCGTGATCCGCGACGCGTCGGGCACGGTCAGCCAGACCCGCGCCGCTTTCGGCGCGGCACAGAACCGGCTCGAGACGTCGATCCGCAACATCGCGATGACCGCGGAGAACCTGGCCGCCGCTAATAGCCGTATTCGCGACGTCGACGTCGCCACCGAGACCTCGACGATGACCAGCTTGCAGATCCTGCAGCAAGCCGGCGTCGCCGTGCTCGCCCAGGCCAACATGACCTCGCAGCTCGCGCTGAACCTGTTGCAGCGCTGACCGCGCCGGACGGCTCCAGCCCGGTCGCATGCTCCGCCGCTGGCGGGGCGCGCTAGAAACAGCGCGCCCCGCTACAATGCCTCTGGTCTTTGTATCCTCCCGCAGAATTTCCTCAAGCGCCGCCGCCGCCGGACGATGCCCATCGCACAGGCCGCGTTTCATGACGCCACGGATGGCCGCCGAAACGCACGCTGCAGGGCCGCGAAGACCGCGCCTGATCGCGATTTCAAGGAGGAAACCGCATGGGCATCCGGATCAATACCAACATTGCGTCCATCAACACGCGCCGCCATCTCTACAACGCCACCACCGCGTACAACAAGGCGATGGAGAAACTCTCCAGCGGCCTGCGGATCAACCGCGCCGCCGACGACGCGGCCGGCCTGGCGATCAGCGAGGGGCTCAAGAGCGATATCCGCGCGCTCGAACAGGCCAGCCGCAACGCCAGCGACGGCATCTCCATGGTGCAAGTGGCCGAGGGAGCACTGGACGAAGTCTCGACCATCCTGCTGCGGTTACGTGAGCTGGCCGAACAGAGTCTCAACGGCACCTTGACCGATGTCGAGCGCAGCTATCTGGATAGCGAATATACGGCGCTCCTGAGCGAGATCGATCGCATCTCGCTCTCCGTTGATTTCAACGGGCGAACCCTGCTCGACGGAACCGGCGGCAGCGTCGCGATCCAGGTCGGTATCGGCACCGCCGCGTATGACCATATCGACGTCGATCTCTCCAACAGCATGGACGCGGCCGGCCTGCTCCTGGCGGCCGGGGTCGGCACAGCTGCCGATGCCGCGACGGCCATGGACGAGGTCGTCGCCGCCGTCTCCATCGTCAGCAACGCGCGTTCGAGCTTTGGGGCGATTCAGAACCGTCTGGAGAGCTCGATCCGCAACATCAACAACCAAGCCGAGAACCTGTCCTCGGCGAACAGCCGCATCCGCGATGTGGATGTGGCCCGCGAAACCTCGAACCTGACGAGCTGGCAGATCCTGCAGCAAGCCGGCGTCTCGATGCTGGCCCAGGCCAACATGAGCTCCAATCTGGCGCTCAAGCTGTTGCAGGGTTGATCGCCGGCGAACCTGGTGCCGGGCCCGGCGCCGGGAAGGTTCGCGGACCGTCCGCGCGGCGCAGCCGCCGGACACTAGCAAGCCGGTTGGCGGTGCCGGTAAGACGATCGGCCCCGGCCGCCGGTAATCACCGCCCCCAAGGGATGGGGGCGGTCTGAGCCCAGCAAGGAGGAACACCATGGGCATCCGGATCAACACCAACGTCGCGTCCATCAACACTCAACGGCACCTGTACAACACGACCATCAACTTCAACAAGTCCATGGAGAAGCTGTCGAGCGGTCTGCGCGTCAACCGCGCCGCCGACGACGCCGCCGGCCTGGCGATCAGCGAGGGCTTGCGCAGCGACATCCGCGCGCTCGAGCAGGCCAGCCGCAACGCCAGTGACGGCATCTCCCTCGTGCAGACCGCTGAGGGCGCTCTGGACGAGGTCTCCACGATCCTGCTCCGCCTGCGCGAACTGACCGAGCAGAGTCTCAACGGCACCCTGACCGACTCCGAGCGCGGCTACCTCGACTCCGAGTATCAGGCCCTGCTGGAGGAGATCGACCGTATTGCTGCGTCCACCGAGTTCAACGGCATCAGCCTGCTGGACGGCTCCGGCGGCTCGGTCGCGATCCAGGTGGGCATCAACACCAACGCCTACGACAGCATTGCGGTGGATCTGGCGACCAACCGTGACAGCACGACGCTCGGCCTGACCACCGGCGTCGGCACCGCGGCCGATTCCGCAACGGCGATGGGCCAGGTCCTCGCAGCGATCGATGCCGTGTCGGCCGCGCGCTCGGACTTCGGTGCGATCCAGAACCGCCTCGAGAGTTCGATCCGCAACATCAACAACCAGGCCGAGAACCTCTCGGCCGCCAACAGCCGCATCCGCGACGTGGACGTGGCGAACGAGACCTCGCGCCTGACCAGTTTTCAGATCCTGCAGCAGGCCGGCATCTCGATGCTGGCGCAGGCCAACCTGACCACTGGGCTGGCGATGACGCTGTTGCAGTAACCCCGCGCGCTGGGCGCGGAACGCTAGCAACCGCGCCACGGCCGTGAACCGGCGCCGGGGCGAACCCTACTGGGGTTCGCCCCGGTTCGTTGTGCGCCCGTCATGGGCGCCGACCTGGAGGTGGAAGCCCTCTCCCGAGCAGACGACAGGGAGGGAAGTGAAGCGCAAGGGCGGAAGGGCGACCGTCCTGGACCGTTTCCTGCAGCAAGCGTTGCGGCAGGTCCTGCAGCCGCAAATCGACGGCAGCTTTTCCGAACACAGCCATGGCTTTCGCCCTGGACGGCGGGCGCACGACGCTGCGCGCGAAGCGTGCCGGTACGTCCAGGCGGGCAAGCGATGGGTGGTGGACGTGGACCTGGAGAAATTCTTCGACCGCGTCAACCACGATGTGTTGATGGGCAGGCTGGCCCGCCGGATCGCGGACAAGGGCGCGCTGGGACTGATTCGCCGTTACCTGAGCGCCGGCATCATGGCCGACGGGGTCGTGGTGGAGCGACACGAGGGTACCCCGCAAGGAGACCCTCTGTCGCCCCTCTTGGCCAACGTGCTGTTGGATGAGGTGGACCAGGAACTGGAGTGGCGTGGGCGCGCATTCGTCCGCTATGCGGACGATCTGAAAATCTACGTCAGCTCGCTGCGGGCGGGTGAACGGGTGATGAACTCGCTGATCCGGCTGCTGGGCAAGCTCCGGCTGAAGGTCAACCTGGGCAAGAGCGCGGTGGACCGGGCGTGGCGGCGGCCATTTCTTGGCTTTGCCTTTTGGGCGGCCTAGGGTGGACGCGTCGCGATCCGGATCGCGGCCAAGTCGATCGCGAGGATGAAGGCGCAGGTGCGTCTGCTGACGCAGCGCACCTGCGGCCGCAGTCTCGCTCAGGTCACCCAGAATCTGCGAAGGTATCTGCTGGGCTGGAAAGGGTAATTCCGTCTGACAGAGACGCCGCGGGTGCTGCGGGAACTGGACGAGTGGATCCGCCACCGACTGCGAGCGATCCAACTCAAACATTGGAAACGGGGCCGAACGGTCTATCGCGAGCTCTGCGCCCGAGGTATGTCCTCGGCGAAAGCGGCGCAGGTCGCGGCCAACGCCCGGTGCTGATGGAAGAACTCGGCGATGGCGCTCCGCCTCGCACTGCCAAACTCGTATTTCGACTGGCTGGGTGTCCCTCGCCTGGCCCCGTGACCTCAACCTGACGAACCGCCCGGTGTGGACCCGCATCCCGGGTGGTGTGGGAGGGGACGCCGAGATATCCTCGGTGCCCCTATCCCGATTACCGGCAACGGAGGGCGCCGAAACAACAAGGAAAAATATTAATGCTCAAGTTCGCGGATGATCATGCCGATAATTTTATCAGAATCCAGAAAGTGCCCGCCAGGGCACCATGGAGGAATCGAATCCACAGGTCCATCCAAGGACCGCATTCAGGGAGGAAGACGATGGGCATCCGCATCAACACAAACATCGCCGCGCTGAACACCCGCCGGCACATCACCAACACCACCAACCAGTTCAACAAGTCGATGGAGAAGCTGTCGAGCGGTCTGCGGATCAACCGCGCCGCTGACGACGCCGCCGGCCTGGCGATCAGCGAGGGCCTCAAGAGCGACATCCGCGCTCTCGAGCAAGCCAGTCGCAACGCCAGTGACGGCATCTCGCTGGTCCAGACGGCGGAAGGCGCGCTCGACGAGGTCAGTAACATCCTGCTGCGCATGAAGGAACTGGCGGAGCAGAGCCTCAACGGCACGCTGTCTGACACCGAGCGGGGTTACCTCGACGCCGAGTATACGGCGCTGACCGAGGAAATCGACCGCATCGCCGCGTCGACGGAGTTCAATGGCATCGAGCTGTTGAGCGGCGGCGGCGGTTCGATCGCGATCCAGGTCGGCATCGGCACCGCCGCGACCGACAGCATCGCCGTCGACCTGAGCAACAACCGCGATTCCTCGACGTTGACCCTGGCCGCCGGTATCGGGAATGCGACCGACGCCGCGACGGCCATGGGCCAGGTCGACGCAGCGATCCAGACGGTGAGCGGCGCTCGCGCCGATTTCGGTGCGATCCAGAATCGCCTGGAAAGCTCGATCCGCAACATCAACAACACGGCAGAGAACCTCTCCGCCGCGAACAGCCGTATCCGCGACGTGGACATGGCCATGGAGACCAGCCGGATGACCAGCTACCAGATCCTGCAGCAGGCTGGCGTCTCGGTGTTGGCTCAGGCCAACTTGACCAGCGGCCTGGCGCTATCGCTGCTAAGCTAGTCTGGTGGACCTGAGGGGCCCCGCCCGGCGGGGCCCCCCGCACCAAGTGCAGGTTGAACCATGCCGACCTTGACTGGAATCCAAGGCGGCGCCAAACCGCCCGCGATCGCAGCGGTCGAAACTCAACCGCATCCTGTCCCGGCATCGCCGGCGGGCGGCGCTTCGGCGCCGCCGGCCAAGGATACGGCCGAGAACCCGCAGGCGCCGCTGGTCGAACTTTCCCGCCAGGATCTCGAAGACGCGGTGGCGCAGCTCGGCGCTGCGATGGCCAAGCTCCCCGGCGGCGAACGTGTGGTGCAACTCCTTTACGAGGAAGAGGATCACAGCTACATCATCGAGATCAGGGACAAGGAAAGCGGTGTCCTCGTCCAGACGTTCCCGCCCGAAAAACTGCTCAACCTCCGCGGCCATCCTGCCGAAATGCTGGGTGTGCTGATCGACCGTCGTAGTTGACGGACGCGTTTCGTTCGGAGGACTGGGCAGCCTGGGGAGGCATGCATGAGTACGATTACCTTTAGCGGCCTGGCGACGGGCCTCAATACGGCCAACATCGTCGACCAGCTTGTCGCCCTGAAACGCGTCCCGATCACGCGTCTGCAGAACCAACGCCAGGGATTTCAGAACCAGATCTCCGCGCTGGCCACGCTCAAGACGAAGCTCGAGGCCTTTCAGACGGCGGCTCAGGCTCTCAAAAGCGCCAATGATTTCGCCTCGTTGAAGGCCTCCTCCAGCCACGAAGACATCCTGCAGGTCACCGCCGGCAGCGACGCCTCGCCCGGAACGTACGACATCAGCGTCGAGTCGCTCGCCCAGGCCCAGAAGACGCGCTCCCAGGGCTATGACAACACCCTGGTCAACGTCGGCGAAGGCGATCTGGTGATCACCGTCGGCGGCGAGGAACATACGCTGACGCTCACCGGCCCGACGACCCTCGCGCAACTGGCGACCAGGATCAACGACGAGATCGCCGGCCTCGGCGCCAGCATCGTATTTAACGGCGCCGAATCCGGCGGGTATCACCTGGTCTTGACCGGCGAGGCGGGCTCCGCCGGCGCGTTCACGGTCGACTTTTCGGGTTTGTCCGGCGGTACGGCTCCGGTCTTGACCGAAACGCAGGCCGCGGCCGACGCCAGCCTGGTGGTCGACGGCCTGCCGGTCACCGCGTCGGGCAACCTGCTCTCCGGAGTCATCAGCGGCTTGACCTTGGATCTGCGGGCAGCCGCGCCCGGCACCAATGTCCGCATCACCGTCGGCACCGATGCCGAGGGCGTCAAGGATCAGGTCAAGGCCTTTGTGGACTCATACAACGACGTCTTCAACTTCCTGGAGAAGGAACTGAAGGTGGGCGGCAATCTCGAGGGCAACGCGAGCGCTCGCAGCCTCGGCACCCGGCTGGAAAACGTGATGTCCGCCTCCCACAGCGGCAGCGCCTTCTCGACCCTCGCCCAGATCGGCATCGAGCGTCAGCAGGGCACCCGCGCGCTGAAATTCGACACCGGCAAGTTCGAAAAAGCGCTGAGCGACAACTACGCCGCGGTCCGTGACCTGTTCATCGAACGCGACGGCAACATCGGCAAAGCCGCCCTGATCGACACCGCGATCTCCACCCTGACCGATCGCGTCGACGGGTTGTTCAAAATCGGCAACGATTCCCTGAATCGCAGCATCAAGAATATCGATAGCACGATCGAACGCTACGAGCGCAGCATCGAAAACTACCGCACGACGCTGGAGCGGAAATTCCGCGCGATGGAGTCGACGGTCTCCCTGCTGCAAGCTCAAGGCAACTACCTCTCGTCTATGGTGTTCTTCGGTTCGACCAGCAGTTAGCGAAGGAGCGGCCAATGGAGTACCGGCGGGGCGTGCAGGCGTATCGCCAGACCGACCTGCAGACCATGGGCAAGGAGAAGCTCATCGTCTTGCTCTACCAGAAGATGCTCGAGCATTTCGCCGAAGCCGCCGCTGTTGCCGGCACGCAACGGCAGGAAATGGCGCGCCGACTGGGACTCGCCCAACGGATCGTCATCGAGTTGCGCGGCGCCCTCGACCACGCTGTCGGCGGCGAGATCGCCGACAATCTGGCGGCGCTCTACGACTACGTATTCAAAGAGATCCTGCAGATGCAGCTCGACGCCGACCCGGCGCACGCCGCCAACTGCCGGCAGGTCCTGTTGCCGCTGCTCGAAGCCTGGCGCGCCATTCCCGCCGGATCCGGCGATCGCGAGCGGCAGTCGCGCAGCCAACTTGGCACGGAAGCTGCGAACGACAAGAGCAGCGGCGAACCGGCCGACGCTCAACCCGCGCGTTGCGTCTCCATCAGCGCCTGAGGCTTCTTGTGCAAGCGGAAATCGAATCCCTGCGAGTTCTGCAAGACGAACTTGCCGCCGCCCTGGCTGCCGGCGACAGCGAACTGGCGCACGAACTTTGCCAGCGGCGTCAGAGCCATCTGACTGCTCTGGCAACGGCCTGGCAGACCGCCGATGACGCCGAGCGACAGCGTCAGCAAGGCGCCTTGGCAGCTTTACAGCGCCAGGAGCAAGAGCTGATCGGGCGCAGCATTGCGGCGCGGGACGACATCCACGCCCAGTTGACCGCCGGACCGCGGCGCGGCGTCGCGCTCGGCGCTCCCCTCGCGAGCAGCCTCATCGATCGTCAAGGATAATCAGGGAAGCGAACGATTCAACTCTGCTGGCCGTTGCCCGGCTTCTTGTTCTTGATCTTGCGCCTGAGCGCGGACAGATCGATCGCCGCGGAGTTGGCCGCATCGAGGGTCGTGCTCTTGATCTCCTCGTAGATCTCGTGGCGATGGACGGGGATGGACCGCGGCGCGTCGATACCGATCTGAACCTGATCGCCGCGGATATCCACGATCAAGATCGAGATATCGTCGCCGATCATGATCTTCTCGTTGCGCTTACGGCTGAGAATAAGCACAGGACCTCCGTGTCCGCCGACGGCGCGCCATGGCGCCGCAACCGACCTCAGCGACCAGCCGCCACGGTTTCCGCTGCCGCTTCGTCCACCGGCGGTTCGGGCTCGGCTTGGCCGGCCGCCGCACCGCGTTCGCCGGCGATAGTCCGAGGCATCGTCTCTGCATTGTCCGCCGAGTCTCCGGCTACGGCAAGCCCAAATTTGAAATAGTCGATTTCCTGCCGGGTCGACAAGCGGTCGTCGTCCAACGCCAGTTGCGCCCCCCGCCGCGAGGTGGTGTCCAACACCAAGGGAGCCCGCAGGTTACCGGTGATACGCTCGCCGCCCGGATGGATGGTCGCGATGATCAATGTCACCAGTTCCGGGGCCGCTTGAGCGGCCAGCTGCCGCTGGGCCGAAACCGAGACTCCGATGCTGTATTCCTCGGCGAAGAAGATGGGCGGCATGACCGGCAGCCCGAAATCCGGCCGGTCGAGCGATTGCAACCAGCGCATCGGCACATCCTGCTCCATGTCCAGCATGAGCCAGCGCCGCAGTTGGGGCAATCCGATCAGACCGTCCGGCAATTCGATCACATCGGCCGGATCGTACTGCAGCCTGCCGAAACGCACGGACTCGAACGAAAGCATGAGTGTCTCCTCGTTGCGGGCTGCCGCCCCGTCTACAAGTACATCATCAAGTTGGCCTGAAACAGCCGACTGGTCACCAGTAGGCTGCTCTGGTAGCTCATCTCCGCCGCGGCCAGTTCTGACGAAACCTTCGCGACGTCGGCGTCGCGCTCCAGCGACAGCTTGGAGCGCAACTGGGTATCGCGCTGCATCAACACCGTTTCGATCCATTCGAAGTCTTGTTGGCGGCCGCCGATCTTGATCAGCAGGGACTGCACCATCTGCTCGAGCGCTTCCACCTCCACCAGCGAACCCCGGATGGCCTGCGGATCGTCGCTGTCGAGGGCATTGCGCAAGTCTTCGAGAATGCCGAACATGCGCGCCGGCGTTCCCGTGCCTTCGATGCCGAGCAGGCTAGCCGTATTCGGCGCCCCGGCGTTGCGGATGTAGAAGGTTTCGGTGGAACTGCTGACCACCGAGAGGCCGCTGGCGTCGAGACGCAACTGGAAACCCGGCATGGCGGCCGCCAGGATCGATTGCAGGTCGCCCAAGGTCGCCGCGCCAGAGAAATCGACCGTGGTGAAGACGCCGTCCACCTCGATTTCGATCGCGCCCAGCGGCAACGATCCGTCCAACGCAGCGATATCGGTCAACGCCACGCCCGGTTGCAGCCAGGCTCGAATATCGCGGCCGTTGAACTCATCGGCTTCCGAAATACCGGCGATCCCGAGGCTGCTCGCGGTCTGGCCGTCGCCGGCTTCGCTTACCTGCAACGGGCCGGTGCCGCTGAGCTGAAGGCCGGTTCCCGACGCATTCAGACCAGCGGTCACCGCGCCGCCGGTGGTCGTATTGATGGCGTTCATGACATCATCGAGCGTGACGGCGGCCGATAAGTTCACGTTCCAGCTGTTGTTGTTGCCATCGCGAATGGTGATGACACCGGGATCCCAGCCCTGGCCCAGATTCAGATCAGTCAAAAACGTTCCAGCCGACAGTCGCGGTGCAAGGTCCACGCTGCCGGTCAAGGCGGCTGACATCGACCCCATGAACACATCGCCAGTGATGTTTACCACCTGGACGGCGCCGGGTCCGACCGCCGTGATGATCTGCCCCTCGTTCCCCTGGTAGATGATCGTTCCGGCGTTGCGCACGAATGGCGGGACATCCGTACGCGTGCCCCCGAAGATGTAGTTGCCCTCGACCGTCGTATTCAAGATGTCCAGCATGCGGTTGATCAGGTTGTCCACCTGAATGACCGCCGTTTGCCGCGACTGAGTCGTCGCCACCGCGCTGGACTCGCGCAGCGCCAGCTCACGCACCTCGGCGAGCAAGCTGCTGATATCCTGCAACGCCGTATCGGCGCTCTCGATCATGATGGAGCTACGGGTCAGATTGCGCAGGTACTGTTCGTTGTTGGCGATCAACGCGTTGTAGCGCTGGATGGCGCCGACGGCGCGCGGATCTTCGGCGAAGTCGTTGACGCGGCGCATGGTGCCGGCTTGCCGCTGCAGCTTGAGCAGATTGCCGAGGCTGCGGTTCAGGTCGCCCAGCAGAATCTTGCTCAGGTAGTTGTCGCTGATCCGGATCGCCATACCCGGCTCCCTTGCGCCTAGATCATGTTGATGAGGCTGTCGAAAACCGTCTGCACGGTCGCGATCATCTTCGCCGCAGCCGCGTAGGTGTTCTGGTAGCGCACCATACTGGCAGCTTCTTCGTCGAGGCTCACGCCAGTCACGCTCGCGATCTTGGATTCGACGGCCGCGACGCTGCGTTCTTGGTTCTCGACCAGAAACTCGAAGCTGTGGCGCTTACTGGCCAGGTCGATGAGCGTGCTGCGATAGCGGTCGCTGATCGTCAAGCCGGTGCCGAGCGCGCTGGTATCGGCCAACGCAGCAATTTCCTGCGCAATGTCCGCGTCGCCGGCGTCACCGCTGCGCGAAGTGGCGACAAGCTCCGGCCGATCGATCAACGTCGGATTGACTTCGATGGTGTGCATGCTATTGCCGGTGAAGAACATCAAACCCGAGCTGGAGCCGGTCTGGCCCTGCACGTGGAGCTCGTTCACGGCGTTGATCAGCAGGCGCGCCACGTCGTCGAGCTGATTGCGCACGTTCGTCACGTAGACGTCGCGACTGGTCAACAGCCCCTGTAACCGGCCTTCCGGCAGTTGCACTTCCGCATAGGTGCCTTCGGTCACGACCACCATGCGGTAGCCCTGGCTCGTCTCGCGGTAGGTCGTCGTGAACTGCTGGTAGTTGCCGCGGTTGACCATGGTGCGGCCGTTGATGATCACGTCGAGGCTGCCGTCCTCGCGCTCGCGGACCGTGACGGCCGCGATAGCCGAGATCTCGCTGATCAACAGATCCCGCTGGTCGCGCAAGTCGTTGGCGGGTTGGCCGCCGATCTCCGCGTACATGATCTGGCTGTTGAGGCCGCCGACCTGCGCCAGCAGGCTGTTGAGCGAGATAAGCTCTTCGCCGACCTGCGCTTCGATGTTCCGCTCGAGATCGTCGAGGGTCGCACTGATCGAGTTGAAATCCGTGACCAGCGAGATGGCCTTGCTGATGACTTGCTGCTTGAGGGCGCTGTCCGCGGGCGGCGTGGCGAGATCGGCCCAGGCGCCGAAGAACTCGTTCAAAGCGGCGCCGAGATGATCGTTGTCGACGGACCCGAGAATGTTCTCGATCTCGTACAACGTGCTGTCGATGGAGGTATAGTTCTCGAGTTTGGCGCGCTGCGAGCGCAGCGTGTTGAGCAGGAATTGATCCTGCGAGCGGCGAACGCTCACGACGTTCACGCCTTGCCCGATGCTACCGAACGAGAAGACTAACGGTTTGCGGGCCGCTGCGAGCATCGTCTGGCGGGTGTAGCCCGCCGTATCGGCGTTGCCGATGTTATGGGCCGTCGTCGCCAACCCGGCCTGGGCGGCGAACATGGCGGACAGACTGGAGTCCATGACCGAGGCGAGACTACCCATCGCAATCCTTTCCGCGGCGTCAGGCCTGCCGTTTCAACGTGCCGCCCTGCTCGTTCAGCGTCGGCTGCGCCTCCCGGTCATAACACCCGGAGGGATCTGACAGCAGGCAACGCCGCAGCAGCGCCGCCTCTTCCTCGACCAGGTCGAGACAGAAATTGGCCAGCCGCCGGTTCATCTCATTGGTACGCGCCAGTTCCGCGGCCGCGCGCCGGACCGCCTGCACCGGCTGCTGCAGGGCGTGTCGCAGCGGCGCGGGCTGTTCGTACAGCCAGGCGCTGAGGCTGCCGGCTTCCGTTGTCCCGCTATCCTGCATGAGATCCCGTGCGAGCTGCTCTCGCTGGCTGCGAACGACCTGCGCCGCCGCCAGGGTCTCGTTGAACTGCCGGGTATTGTCGTGCAAACCTTCGAGATCGTGGCCGGTCATCAACCGCCCCTGGCGGCGTGCCAGATCGAGCAGGCGTTGATAGTGCTGCTGCTCCTCTGCCAAGACCGCCGTCAACGCCTCGACGGCGCCGCCGGCGAAATTCGCGCTGTTGGTGACCATGGACATCCACCTCGCCGCAAGAGTTAAGGATCTTCCGGGCGTTGCTCATCCAGATTCGTGCCAGTTCGCGCCCCCAGACGAGCCGCCAGATCCTTGACCGCGGCGACGTATCGCGTTGTTTCGCGGTAATCCGGCACGCGGCGTCCCAGGCGGTCTACGGTCCCCGGCCCCGCATTGTAGGCCGCCAGCGCCAGGTCCAGGTCGCCTTCGTAGCGGCGCAGAAGACTGGCGAGATACCGCGCGCCGCCCTGCAGATTTTGCCGCGGATCCAACGGGTCGGTGACACCGAGTTCGCGCGCGGTCTCCGGCATGAGCTGCATCAAGCCCTGGGCGCCGCGCCGCGATACCGCCGCCGCGTCGCCGCCGGACTCCTGCACCATGACAGCCAGGACGAGCGCCGGCTCCAGGTCGGCGCTCGCCGCAGCCGCGGTCAGCTCGTGCTGCCAGCGTCGCAGGCTGTCGGCGACCGCGCCGCCGACTTGCGTCGCCTGTTCGCGCAAGCGAGCCAACTGGGCGGCAGGTTCGCTTGCCGCTACCTGCCGCCGATAGACGGACAAACCCCGCGGATCCGCTGGGCGGGCCGGCGGGCTCGCACCCGGCGCTGATATTGACCCGGTTTCGGACGCCACCGCACCCTGGAACTGGCGGACGATCAGGTCCGCGATGCCCAGGCCGCCGCCCGCCGCCATCCGGTCCGCCAGCGCCTGGTCGTGAAGCTGCTGATAGATCTTCGCGCCGCCGTCCTGTCCCCAGAAGCTGTTTTCGGGCACGGTCGCCCGCATGGCACGGATGAGCTGGCCGTAAAACAGCGCCTCGAATTGCCCAGCCGCGCTGCGCAGCCCCTCCAGGTTGTTGCCTTCGGTCGCGCCGGCATCCGTCTGGGCGCTCGCGGCCGCTCTGCCGGCGCTCGTCAAGCGCGCCTGCTCCAATGTCAGCGGCGTCAGTGCGATCGGCGTCGCGGGCAGGTCCACTGGATCCTCCTACATGATCACCAGTTCGGCCTGCAAGGCGCCGGCGCGCTTGAGTGCTTGCAGGATGGCGATGATGTCGCGGGGGCTCGCGCCGATGTCGTTCAACACCCCGACCACATCGGCCACGGTGCTCGTTTCGGGAACCCGCAGGACGTGCGCCTCGTGATCCTGCACCTGCGTATTGACATCTGGCGTCACGACCGTTTGGCCGGTCCGGCTGAACGGCGCCGGTTGCGACACGTCATAGAAGGTCTTGACTTCCACTTTCAAGTTGCCGTGCGCGACCGCCGCCTCCTTGAGCACGACGTTCTGGCCGACGATGATCGTCCCGGTCCGCTCGTTGATCACCACGCGCGCCGGCGCGTCGCTGACCGCGGTCAACTCGCCGAGTTGCGCGATGAACGGGACGGGTTGCATGCGGTGCTCCTGCGGAATGCGCACCTGAACCCGGTGCGCGTCCAGCGCGATGGCCGTGCCGCCGCCGAAAACCGCGTCCACGGCTGCCGCCACGGCGGCGGCCGTGCCGAAATCGGGGTTGTGCAGCAGCCAGGTCAGCTGCCCTTCCGCCGTGAAACGCCCGACTAACGGCTGCCGGACGGTGCCGCCGTTGGGGATCGTGCCCACGGTCGCGTGGTTCTTGCGAAAGCTGTTGTTGGCGCCGCTCTTGATATTGAAGCCGCCGATCGAAACCGCCCCCTGCGCAACCAGCACCACCGTGCCGTCCGCTGCTCTCAGCGGCGTCATGATCAGCGTGCCTCCCTCAAGGCTCGAGGCATCGCCGAGACTGGACACGACCACATCCACGCGCGTGCCGGCGCCCGCCGTCGGATCGACGTCGGCCGTGACCACCACCGCGGCGACGTTCTTCAGCCGGATCACGGCCGGATCGACGGTGACGCCCAGCCGCTCGAGCATCGCGCTGAGGCTCGTAACGGTGAAATCGTTGCTCTGGCCGTCGCCAGTGCCGTTCAGACCGATGACCAGCCCGTAACCCAACAGCGGTTCGGGGGACGTTCCCTCGAGGTACCCCAGGTCCTTGATCCGCGACGCGACGGCGGCGGTCGCGGGCCCCGGCGCCAGCAGGCACAGCAGCACGAAGGGCGCCAGAACGGCGGATAAGGCGCGGACAGCGGTCGACAAAGCGGGACGGCAGCGGCACATCGCGAGTCTCTTTTCTGCTAGAACAGCCAGTTGACGATGCGGGAGAGGACCCCCGGCGCGGCCGCGTCCTGCGCCAGACCGCTGCCGCTGTACGCGATCCTAGCGTCGGCGATGTAGGTCGAAAGGATCGTGTTGTCCGGGTTGATGTCGCGCGGCCGGCAGACGCCGCTGATCTCGATCAATTGGCGGTCGCCGTTGATTTCAACGGTGCGAGCGCCTGCCAGCAGATAGTTCCCGTTGGGCAAGACATCGGCGATGGTCACCGAGATCTCAGCTTGCAGGTTTCCGGTGCGGCTGGTCGAACCGTCGCCCTGGTGCTTGTTCTCGGTGTTGAGCCCCCAGGAACTGAACGGCTGCAAGAACCCCAGGCCGGGACCGCCGCCGATCTCGGTCTTGCTTTTCGTATCGATCTCCGTCGACGCGTCCGCCTTGGTCTGTTCGACGATCAAGATCGTCACGACGTCGCCGACCCGGTGCGCTTTGAAGTTCGAGAACAGCCCATTGCCGGTCTGTATATCGAGCAGCGGCGTTTGTCCCGCGGCGTTGCCGCCGCCGCCAATGCCGACCAGTCCGATGAGCGCATAGATGGCTGGGCGCATGTCGTCACCTTTTCAGGATCACCCGGCCCGGCGCCGCTACCCTGGCGACAACCAGCCGGTTGGTGAGTGGATTGCGGATGCTGACCATCTGGTCGAGCAACCCGTCCTGGCGGCATTCCGCGCGGACCACGGCGGCGACCCCGCCGCGCTGGACTATTAGATCGACCGTCTCGCCGCGCACGACCAACGGGCGCGGGCTGAGGTCGCGCTGCAGGAGCGTTTCGCCGGCTTGCAGTTCACGTGCCGCCACCATGTCGGCCAGAGCTCGCGGATCGGTGACCGAACCGGTCGGCGCCAACGCCAGATCGGTCCACCGCCACTGCAGGTCCGCCGCGTCGGCGCCCTGCCCGCGCGCCACCGTCGCGACCGGCACCGCTGTGCGCGCATAGAGGTGCAGCACCGCCACGACGGCCACTCGTTGGGCGCGGCCGGCCGACACGATCTGAATCGTGACCAGATTGCGCCCCGGCTCCAACGTACGAGGCTGCGGCCAGCTCGCCTCCCAGTCTCCTGCCGCAAACAGGTCCAGGGCGGGCAACTCCAGCTCGAGCCACGATGGGGGCGCCTCCGGTTCCGCGTCCGGCAGGTGCCGTTGCAGCAATGCCGCGATATGTTCCCGCAAGGTGTCCGTGGCGATGGCCTGCCCGGCGAAGACGATATGGCAGCGCTCGGCGCCGCCGAGGGCGACGCCGTCGGCCAGATTCGCCATGACCAGGCGCCGCAGAATCGCCCGGCCGGTGATTTCCAGCGCCGCTCCCGGGCGTCCTCCCGCAGCCACGACGACATTGCCCGGCGCCGCCGGCACCGGTTGGCGCACGACGTCGGCCAGGCGGACGGTCGCGCCATGGACCAGGACAGTATCGGCCAGATCGAGCGCCCAACTGCTCGCAACGCGCGGTAGCAGCAGGGCCGCGCCGACCGCCGCGACGATCAACCAGGTTGGACATCGCCGAACGTTCATCCCGCGTCCTAGCGCTTGATGTTGGCCACGGTCTGCAGCATCTGATCAGCGACGCCGATCGTCTTGCTGTTCAGTTCGTACGCCCGCTGCGCGGTGATCATCCGGACGAGCTCGTCGACCGTTTCCACGTTGCTCATTTCGAGGAAGCCGCTGGCCAGTTCGCCGACTCCGTCCTCGCCCGGGTTGGCCGTCATGGGGACACCACTGGCCGGCGACTCCAGGAACACATTGCTACCCTTGGCGATCAACCCCGCCGCATTCGGGAAGCGCACCAGCTCGATGCGCCCGATTTCCTGCACGTTAGCGCTCTGACCTGCCAGTTGCACGCTCACCGTCCCGTCGCGCGCGATCCCGATCTCCACGGCATCGGCCGGCACCTGCAGAGCCGGCTCCAGCCGGTAACCCAGCGACGTGACGATGTTGCGTTCGCCGTCCAGCTTGAAGCTGCCGTCGCGGGTGTAGCCCAGATCGCCGTCGGGCAGCCGCAACTGGAAGAAGCCGTCGCCCTCGATCATCAGATCCAGCGGGTTGCTGGTCGAGACCACCGTGCCCAGGCGAAAGTCCTTGCTGGTCGAGACCATCTTGACTCCGTGGCCGACCTCGACGCGAGACGGTCCGACCAGGCCGTCGGCGCGCAGCTGTCCCCCCGGGACGACCGACTCGTAGAGCAGGTCCTGGAACTGCATGGTGCTCTTCTTGAAGCCGGTTGTGTTCACGTTGGCGAGGTTGTTGGAGATCGTGTCGATCTGCAGCTGCATGGCCTTCATACCGGAAGCTGCAGTTCCCATGGCTCGCATCATCGGTCATCACCCCCTGCCGCCGCGGCGGCCGCTACGCATTGCGTCCCAGCGTGTTGACGCTCTGCCCCAGCATCTCATCGTTGGCTTGCAGGACCTTGGTGCCGATTTCGAACGCGCGCTGGGCGGCGATCATGTCCACCAGCGTGCGAACTGGGTCGACGTTGCTGCTTTCGAGATGCCCCTGCAAAACCGCGGTCTGGGCGTCTGCGGCCTCGTTCGGCGGCATGTCCGGCGGTGCCGCCAGCAAACCGCCGCCGCGATGCAGCAAACGTTCTGGCGCTGGGAAGTCCACCACACGCAGCCGCCCGCGATTCGTGCCGCCGGCCATGACATCGCCGGCCGCGTCGATCGTCACCTCGCCGCCGCCGATCTGGATCGCCCCGCCCGCCCCCTGCACCGGCATGCCGCCGGCATTGACCAGCCGGCCGGCGGCATCGACGTTGAACCCGCCGTCGCGCGTAAAGTACTCGTTGCCGTCTTCATCGCGGACGACGAAGAATCCGCGGCCTGACAGCGCCACGTCCAGATTGCGCCCGGTTGCCGCCACGCTGCCAGGGCGCATGTCCACCGCTTGCGACATCACCAGCTGCCGCTCGGCAACCCAGCCCGTCTCGGCGCCACGCAGCGGCAGCGCCTGCTCGACGCGCGTCGCCGGCGGCGCGGCAGGTTCCTGCGGTTCGGCGCGATCGACACCGGGAGCTTCCTGCTCGGTGATCCTCGTCAAGATCTGGCGGAACCCGCTGGTCGCCACGTTCGCCAGGTTGTTGGCCAGGTTGTCAATCCTGGTCTGTTCCCGATGCAGCGAGTGCCGGGCCGTCTGCAGGGATCGCAGCACACCGGACCTCCTTGGGGGTTCGCAAGCGGATATTGTTCGCGTGGGTTCAGGCGCAAGCTTCGTGCCCCCGGCGGTCGCGCCGCGTGGGGGCAACAGCCGCGCAACGCCCGCCGGCCGGCCAGGCAACCGCTTGGATCGCCTTCGCTTGGCCTGATGGCAGCGCCTGCCGGCGCGACGCGCCGCCTGGGGCGACGCGTGCGCCTTCGCTCGCTCTGTCCAGGTGATGGGCACCGGTGGGTGATTATCTGGCGGCCGTGATCGAGCCGGCTCAACCGCCGACCCGCGGCAGGCGCAATCGGTAGCGCGGACCCGCAGGCGCCGATTCGCAAAGGTCGCACCGACCGCCTGCGATCGCCGCCAAAGCCGTTGTGACCAGCAGATCCAGGGAGTCTTCCGCGACCGGACGCTCCACCGCGCTGACGATGGTCACGCCGTCAGTCTCCGCGGCACAGATCACCTCGCCACCGACCGGCCCACCGCAGCCGAGGATCAGGCTCACGAAATGGGCCAGCATTCGCCGACAGATTTCGGGATCGACGGCAACCGCCAGATCTGGCTCCGTGACATTGAGCCTAAGGTCCTGCCCGCGCGCGCCTGCGCGTTGCCGCGCGTCCGCCAGGACCGTCGCCAGGCATGCCGCCAGGTCCTGGCGCTGCGGCTGCACCGGTAACGTTCCGGTCTGCAGGCTAGCCAGCAAGAGCATGCCGCGCACGCGATGAGTTAGTTCCGTGACCTGGTCCAAGATCCCGGCAAGAAACTCGCGCTGTCGCTCGTTGAGCGGGCCGGGCTGACCCGTGGTCAACAATCCGGCGTAACTCTGGATCACCGCCAGCGGCGAACAGAGATCGTGTGCGAGGCGAGGCTGCAATGCCGCGAAGCGGTCGGCGAATTGCTGACCCGCAGCCAACGTTTGCCAGCCGCTCGCCGGCTCGGTCGCGCGATCGCGACCCTCGGCCGCGGCGCGGCCACGCCGGCGCCGAGGCGCAGAGGAGGAATCGTCGCGCCTCATGCCCCGATCCTTCCACTCGCTCAATCGGCGCTCGGCCGCCCAGGTCCAAGCGACACGGGATACTGTTTCCACCTCGCTGCCGCTGTCAGGGCCGGCGGCGGCGGTCGCCGAACGGTTAACCGCCCTGCAGGCGCAAGTCGATGTGTTCCTGCAAAATAGACTGATCGTCCGGCTCGATCCACGTAAAAAAGACCGCCACTTCGTATTCGCTGCCTCGCGGCAGTTCTGCCTCGGGTTGGATTCGCACGACCAACCCCTGGCAGCGGACCAGCGCCGGCTGCGCCGGTTCACCGGCATTGCCGGGAACCGTGACCTCCAAGGCCAGATCCAGCTTGGTCATGGGTTCGATGAAGACAGGCGAACGAAAATACACGCCCGAAGCGGAGATATTGATGGTTTCCAGGGCCGTCGCCTGATCTCCGGCGGTGCTGTCGCGGTCCAGGTACAATTGCAGAGGCAGATGGGCCGTCACCCGCTGCGATCGCCGCCGTTCAGCCTGGTCGACCATGGCCTCGCTCCTTCGACATACCGCCGCCGGCGCGGACCGGAGCCACGCGGCACCGGTCCCCGTCGATCTACTTCTTCTTGTGCCGGTTCTTGCGCAGCCGCTTCTTGCGCTTGTGCGTGGCGATCTTCTTGCGCTTACGTTTGCGTCCATTCGGCATGGGATCGTGTCCTCTTCTGCAGTGTACCAGTGCGATGTCGCCGGCAATACGCCGGACGGCTCAGTCCGCCTTGGCGGCATCGGGTAGCCGCCTGCGTTTCATCGAACCCCAATCTAGTCGCTGGTCGGCGCCAGCACAATGTGTCAATCGACCTCGCCGCCGTTCAGCCGCGCCTTCAGTTCGTTGGACGCCTTGAAGTACGGGACGCGCTTGGCCGGCACATCGACCGCGTCGCCGGTACGCGGGTTGCGGGCCAGACGTGAACGCCGCTGCTTGACCTTGAAGCTGCCGAATCCGCGCAACTCCACCTTGTCCCGGCTGACCAGGGCGCGGCCGATGTTGTCCAGGATCAAGTTGACGATGATCCCGGTGTCTTTCTTACTGATGCCGGTCTCCGCGGCAATCAGCTCAACCAGTTCTGCCTTGGTCATAGCTCGACTCCAGAGGTGCGGGTATAACGAGCGCAACCGTGTCCTGCGGGGCCCAATACGGCCGGCGGCGCCAAGTCGGTCAATCCAAGGAATTTGCGACGGATTAGCCCCGGCTGGCGCTCTTTTCACCAACCTAACACACGAGGTCATAATTGTCAAATTCAATGAATACAGTAGCTTGCATAAATAAATGTTTCCCGCGAACCGTCGTGTGAATCACTCTGGTAACGCCCGCAGGTCTTCGTTGCAGACGGCCGGAGATTCAAGCGCAAACGGCCCAGGAAACATTTGCTTCTTGCCGATCAAGATCCAGGCCTGCACCGGCCCAGACGCTGGCCGCCTGGCGGCTGGTCTTTTAAGTTGTTCATTAACAGTTTGTTATGTTTTCGCTCGTCAACGCGGTCGAGCCCGGATTACGCGTCTCGACATAGCCGCGTGCGGCGCGATGCGGGCACAATACAACCGTCGGTCTGGCCGCGGCCAGCAAGATGCCGTGCCTTCATCCGGCCAGGGCGCGGAAGATCGCCGCGTGGCCCGGGTCGAGCCGGCAGCCGCGCCGAGCCAAGACCGTTGCCGCCGTGGCGAGGGCGCGTTCGGGATCCTGCCGCACGGGCGGGGGCGCCGCGGCATCCGCGCCGCCGTTGCCCCAGGTGAAGCACGGCAAGAACTTGGCGGGAAAGCCCGCACCGAAGACGTTGGCGGCGAACCCGACGCTCGAGCCGGTATTGAACAGCGTCCCGATCGCGGTTTTGCCGTGCTCGCCCATCAACAAGCCGAGGAATCGCCGCCCGGAATCCTGCGGCCCATCGCCGAGATCGACCCGGATCGGCCCATAGTTGTTTTTCAAGTCGCTACAGGTGGTCATCGCGCCCAGATTGCACCAGCTTCCCAGGTAGGCGTGGCCGATGAAACCGTCGTGCTGTTTGTTGGTGAAATCCAGGAAGGTGCTCTCGGCGATTTCCCCGGCCACCCGATTGACCGCTCCGAGCGAAGTCTCGCCGTAGATACTGGCACCGGCCTTGATCAAGCTGCCGCTGCCGACGTACAACGGTCCTTCCAGGTAACAGTGGGGCATCACGCGAACGTCGCGACCCAGAATGACCGGGCCCTGCGACGCGTCGATGGATAGTCCGGGCGCGAGGTCGCACCCCGGTCCGACCCAGACCGCCTCGCGGCTCTTGACATGGATGTTCGGCGGCGACGCTTCTCGCCATGACTGCAACGCCACCGCTTCGTCCCAACGCGTCGCCGCGGCGTCGGCCGCGATGGCTCCCCAGATCGTTCGCGCGGGCAGGTGTGCGTTGAGTCGCGCGAGGTCTTCCCCGATGGCGACGGCGGTGGCCGCAATCAGATCCCAGATTCGGCGCCAGCTCCCATCGCGGGTGGTCGCGGCGGCCGGAGGCGTTGGCTGCCAGACTGGCGGCCGCCGATCGGTTTGGTGCCAGCAGCCGGATTCGGCAGCGGCGATCTGCCATTGGACCCATGACGCCAGCAGCGCCACAGCCGACGAGCCACCGGCGGCCAATGCGAGCCAACCGCAATCGTCGCGCCAAGCGATGTCGCGCTGTCCGGCTTCACGCACCACCTCGACGAGCCGATCCCAGCGGTGGCCGAAACGTCCGTTCACTAGTAACAGCCGGTCATCGGCCTTGAGCCGCCGGGTAAGCGCGTCGGCGCCGACCGGATGACCATGGGCAAGGGCTAGATCTTGGAGGAATTCGCGCACCAGTAAGTACGGAGCGTAACCGGTCAGATGAGTGATACGCTCTCGCAGATTCAGCAACCCGCAGCGCAATTCGCAGACAGGCTGGCTCCAGGCCAAGGGACGAAAACCCGTGACGCTCTCATCTTCGAAAACCACCACTACCAGGGCCAAGCCGACCTCCTCGCCGCGGTTGGCAGCCACCTGCGACCATATACGATCTGCGCATGGTAACTCCCGCGGGCTCGTCAGCCAAGCATTCAGCGGCATGTGCGGAGACAAACGATCGACGCCGGTCGATCCTGCTAGCCCGGATTATTCATGAAGAACCGGCTGCGAAAGGTCAAATGCTTGCCAGGACTCGCGTTCTCGGATCGGCTCGGTCAACGTACCGCCTTGGGTACGCCTCCCTCGCCGATCCTTGCGAGCCCGCGCCCTGGCAAGCATTTTCCACTTTCTCGCGGCGGTCCTTCATGAATAATCCGGGCTAGACAAACACATCGATCAGCAGCCCGAGGCAGCGATCGGCAGCGCGCATTGTCGCCAGATTGGCTGAAAAAGCGTGTTTCGCGGTCAACAAGCGAACGGTCGGCCCTAGAAGATCGTTGCCGCCGCCCGGCGGCGGGGCCGGCGCGGACGCCCGCGCGGGGCCGGCCCGGGCGATATCGGCTGCGGCCTGTTCGAATCGCTGCTGGGCCTGTTGCAGGCCCCAGAGAGGCTCGGCGAACCAGCGGACGCTCATGCCATACCCTCCCGCCATTGATATCGGCAGGCGGCGGCCCGGACTTGAGGAAAATCGGCGTCGCGGAGGGAAATGCGTCAAGGCGGGGTTTCACCCGGCCGCCCCGCTATGTTATAATAAATCGATTCTTTACTTGTGGTCATCACTACCTGATCGCCGTCGGCGAGGAGTATCCATGCGCACCCTGTTCTGCCTCATCGTCGCAAGCCTTGTGGCCATGTCGTCCATCGCCGCCGCAACTTCCATCCCGGGTCTGGCCGAGGAGTCCCGCGAGTGGGACGTCGACGGGCTCGAGCCTCTCTTGCCACATCACGAAACAGTCGCCGAGCGACTCTACTGGCAGGCCAATCCGCACCTGCTACCCGCGCGCGACCTGCGCGACGATCCGCCGCCTGCGGCTCCGGTGCGCAACTGCGCCGAATGGGAACCCTGTACCGGTGTTCTCATCCGGTATCCTCTCGGTTTGCCCTACAATCTGCTGCGCGACTTCGACGACGACGTCTTCCTACACGTGATCGTCTCCAGCGCGTACGTCTCCCAGGCGCAAACAAACCTGGCAGCCAATGGGGTGGACATGGCGCGGGTGCAATTCTTGATTCGCCCGAACGATTCGATCTGGACGCGCGACTACGGCCCGTGGTTCGTCTTCGACGGTCAGGGTCAGATCGCCATTATCGATCATACTTATAATAGGCCGCAGCGCCCTAACGACAACCTGATCCCGGTTTATTTCGCGCAGGACATCGGCGTACCGTGCCATAGCCATTCGATGTACCACACCGGCGGCAACTACATGACCGACGGGGCGCACATCGCCTGCTCAACGCGCCTGGTCTATGACGAAGCTCAGACCTACAACAGCATGAACCAGGCCGCGGTGGATCAGCTCATGGACGATTACTACGGCATCGAAGACTACCAGGTCATGGACTACATCGAATCGGGCGGGATCCACCACATCGACACCTGGGCGAAGTGGCTGGACGAGGAGACCGTTCTCGTCAAAGACGTCTGGTCGACCCACTGGACCTATGGGCCGTTGAACCAGCGGGCCACCCTGATGGCGAGCCTGCAGGCTTCGACGGGACGCAATTACCGCGTGTTTCGCGTCTATTGCTACAACATTGGCAGCAACAACCCCGCCAGTTATACCAACAGCTTGATCCTGAACCGCAACATCTTCGTGCCGTTGTTCGGCAACAGCACCTACGATCAGGACGCACTCGCGGTTTATCGCGCCGCCGCGCCGGGGTATCAGGTGCGCGGTTATACTTACGCCGGCTTCCTCTCCGACGACGCGCTTCATTGCCGCGCGAAGGGCGTCATGGACACGGGCATGCTCCGAGTCGCCCATACTCCCGTCTTGGCCGATCAGCCGGCTGATCCTGTCGAGATCACGGCTCACATTCGCCCGCACAGCGGAGCGGCTTTGACCTCGGCGGTCGTGTGCTGGCGCCACGGCGCCGGCTCTTGGCAGGAAACAGCCCTGGAACCTGCGGGCGATCCCTGGTCTTTTACGGCAGCGATTCCCGCGCCGGCCATCTCTGATAGCACGCATTATTATATCGCTGCGTACGATCAGAGCGGCCGTTCTGCCGGCATGCCACGCGTCGCGCCGGCACATTGGTACCGTTTCTTCCACGCCGGCGGGCCAACGTCCGTCCCGCCCGCCGCGGCTGCGGTTGCTGCACTGCATCCGAACTATCCGAATCCCTTCAATCCGGGGACGACGTTCCGTTTTGCGTTGGCATATCCGGACTACGCGGAACTGCTCGTGCTTGATCTACGGGGGCGGCGCGTCCGCACGCTCATTGCCGGAGATTGTCCAGCAGGTACGACCGAGGTGTTCTGGGACGGCACCGATGACGGCGGCAAGCCGGTCGCCTCGGGGACCTACCGCTATCGTTTGCGAGCAGCGGGTTTGCAGTACTCGCGGACGGCCACGCTGGTCAAGTAGGCTTGCCGCGGCAATGCTTCGCCGGCGGCCACGGAACCTCTGCTTACAGAGTGCGGCCAGCGCTTCGGGAGGCGTATGATGCAGGATTCGCTCAAGATCGTCGTCGCCTGCATCGGGCTCGTGTGCGCAGCGCCCGCGCCGGCAGCCGCCCAGACGCCGCTGATCAACGAGTTCATGGGCTCGAACGCCACGACCATCGCCGATGACGACGGCGATTATTCCGACTGGCTCGAGCTCTACAACCCGGGCGCCGCAACGTTCGACCTGACCGGCTGCTATCTCTCCGACGACGCCGGCAACCCCCTGCGCTGGCAGTTTCCCGGCGGCAGCATCCCGCCGCAGGGGTATCTTCTGGTCTGGGCCTCGGGCAAGGATCGCCAGAGCCCCGGCGGCGAACTGCACACCAACTTCGCGATCAGCGCCGGCGGCGAGCCGTTGCTCTTGACCGCGGCCGACGGCACGACCCGCCTGGACGAGGCCCCGCCGCACGCGCTGACCACGGACATCTCGTACGGCCGGCTGCCTGACGGCGCGGTCGGGTGGATGGAGTTCGCCGTGGCGACGCCCGCGGCGTCCAACAGCGCCGGCTTGTTGTACCTGGACCCGCCGATCTTCTCGCAGACGCCCGGGTTCTTCGCGAGCGCGATCTCGCTAGCCGTGATCGCGCCCGATCCCGAGGCGGTGATCAGGTACACCCTCGATGGCAGCGAGCCGACCCCGGCGTCGGCGGTCTACACCGAGCCGCTGGTGTTGGACAACCGCGCCGGCGATCCCAACACGATCTCTCTGATCCCGACGAACTTTCAGGACTCGTCCGATTTCTACGGCTGGCGTCCGCCGCGGGGTGAAATCTTCAAGCTCCACGTAATCCGGGCGCGTACGTTTCGCGCCGGCCACGCGCCGAGCGCGATTACGACAGGGTCGTATATCATCGATCGGGATCTGACGGGCCAGATCCCTCTAGCGGTCGTCTCGCTGGCGACGGCGCCGGAGAACCTCTTCGCCGACGATATCGGGATCTATGTGCCGGGCAACACCTATGTCCCAGGCAATTTATGGAGCGGCAATTATTTCCAGGAAAGCGATGCCTGGGAGCGACCGATCCACATCGAGTTGTTCGACCGGCAAGGCAATCTGCTGCTAGCTCAGGACGCGGGCGCCCGAATCCACGGCGGGGTCACACGGTTCTATCCTCAGAAGTCTTTGCGGCTGCTTGCTCGGTCTCTCTACGGACCCGCCCGTTTCGACGCCGCGTTGTTTCCAGATCTCCCCTACGAATCCTACAATTGTATTCTCGTCCGCAACTCCGGCAACGATTGGGGGCAAAGGGGATTCCGGGACTTTTTGTCTCAGACCATGGTCGCCAATATGGGGTTCGACACCCAGGCTGGCCGGCCGGTGATCCACTTCATCAACGGCGAATACTGGGGTATCGCGAACCTGCGCGAACGTTATGACCGTCATTACGTCGAACGAGTGTACGGCGTGCCGGCCGATCAGGTCGCGATCATGACCATGCTCAATGAATTGGAAGAAGGTTCGGCCGCCGACCGTCTTCACTACCTCAACCTGTACAACTATATCGCGTACAATAATCTGACATCCCCGGAAGCTTTGATGTATGTCGCAGAGAGTATGGATCTGGAGAATTTCGCCGCGTATCAGATCGCAGAGATCTATCTCGCCAATCTGGACTGGCCGGGCAACAACATCCGCTATTGGCGCCGCAGTGTCCCCGAATATGATCCCACGGCGCCCTACGGCCATGACGGGCGCTGGCGCTGGATGATGTACGATGTCGACCACGCCCTGTTTTCGGCGAGCTATAATATGCTGGCGCAGGCGACCGCCGGCGACGGACCTAGCTGGCCGAATCCGCCTTGGTCGACGTTGATGCTGCGTCGATTACTCGAGAATGCTTTTTTCCGTCGCGCGTTCATCAACACATTCGCCGATCACCTCAACAGCACCTTTGTCCCGGCGCGACTAATCGGCTATATCGACGAGTTCGCCTCACTCTATGCGCCGGCGATCGAAGCCTGGCAATACCGCTGGGATGTCACCTACAACTGGGCCAGCGGCGTTCAATACTTGCGCAACGTCGTGACGAGTCGTCCTGCATATCAGCGCCAGCAATTGATCGATCACTTCGAGCTCGACGGCGCCACAACGGTCACGCTCAACGTCAACGACCCCGCCCGCGGCAAGATCCAGCTCAACTCGCTCGTAATCGACGGCGCGCTCGCCGGGCTCGCCGATCCCGCCCAACCCTATCCCTGGAGCGGCATCTACTTCCAGGGCGTGCCGATCACCGTCACGGCGCTGCCGGCGCCGGGTTCCCGGTTTGTGGCCTGGCAGGGGATCGCCGACAGCAACCCGACCTTGACCGTGATTCCATCCAGCAGTTCGCTCAGCTTGACGGCGGTCTTCGAGATCGATCAGAATCCCCCTGTGCCGCTGCACGCCTGGCACTTCAACGACCTGCCGTCGGGCACGTTGACCGCCGTCGCGGCCGACGTGTCCGTGCTCGGCGGCGCGGTCATCACCTACCCCGGCACCGGCGCAGGCTACCTCGACCGCGTCAGCCCCGGCACCGACCTCGGCGCCCTGCCCGACACCCCGGCCGGCTACGGCTTGCGCGCCCGCAACCCCTCGGATACCCGCGAACTCGTGCTCACCGTACCGTCGACCGGCCACCGCGATCTCGAGCTGCGCTACGCCGTCACCCGCACCGTCAACGGCGCCCAGGAGCACTCGGTGTGGTGCCAGACGGCCGGCGACGGCGCCTGGCTGCCGCTCGCCGAGCACGTCGCCGTCACCGAGCAGTACGCGCTGTGGAGCTACAACCTGGCCACCGTCGAGGGCGCGGCCGACAACCCCGACCTGCGCGTGAAATTCACCTTCGGCGGCACGAACGCTCCGGGCAGCGAGGGCAACCAGCGCTTCGACAACGTGACCTTGCTGGGCGTGCCGATCAGCGGCGCTCAGCTGCCGCCGGTGGTCAGCCAGCCGGTGGCGCTGCAGGCGGGCTATGAAGAGTGCGAGCCGCTGGTCCTGGACCTCGACGAGGTGTTCCTGGACCCGAACCTGGACCCGCTCGTCTTCACCGCCGCCAGCGACGACTCCGGCGTGGCCGCGGTCGCGGTCGACGGCCATGAGCTGACGATCGTCTGCCTCGGCCGCGGCGACGCGCGGGTGACCGTGACCGCGGACGACGGCCACTTCGACCCCGTGCCGCACGTCTTCCGCGTGCTGGTCTATCCGGCGGCCGCGGTGCTGGCCGACGGCGCGTTCGCGTTCGGCGCCTGGGACCCGGATCTGCCCGAACGCACCTACCCCGAGCACATGCTCTTTCTGCAGAGCGAGGTGAGCGATCCGATCCTGACCACGCCGCTGCTCTACCCGTACTTCATCCCCCACGACGACTACCACGCCGACGACCAGGGCACGATCGGTTTCCCGTACAACAACACCGGCCGCACGCGGCTCAACGGCCTCGGCGACGACGGTATCTCCTTCATCAACACCGGCCGCGGCAGAGACCTGGGTGCGGCGTTGCTGGCGCTCGATACCCGCGGCGTGGACGAGGTAACGGTGGCCTGGCTCGGCGGCACGATCGTCCCCAACGACCGCATCTACGCGATCCGCTTGCAGTACCGGATCGGGCATACCGGCGAGTTCCAGGATGTCGTGTTCGGCGGCCAACCGGTGGAGTACCAGCGCAGCGAGACGGCCGGCGACACTGAAGAGATCGGACCGATTTCACTGCCATCGCTATTGCGCAACCAAGCGTACGTCCAGCTGCAGTGGCGTTACTACCACATGTCCGGCGAGGCCGGCCCGCGTCCCGAGCTGCGTCTGGACGACATCCTGGTCGGCGGCAACCCGGTCGCGGTCGGGCCTGAGCCGGCGTTGCCGGCGCTGACGGCCTTGCACGGCAACGCGCCCAATCCGTTCAACCCGGTGACGGTGATCAGGTTCAGCGTGCGCGAGGGCGAGAGAGCGCGGCTGGACGTTTACAACGGGCGCGGCCAGCGGGTGCGGTCGCTCGGCAGTTTCCCGGCCGGCCGCCACCGCGCCACCTGGGACGGCACCGACGCCGGCGGCCAGCGCTGCGCCAGCGGTATGTACTTCGTGCGCCTGGCCGCCCCGGCGGGGGCTCAGACCCTAAAAGCGCTCCTCGTGAAATGAGATGGGACGGCGCTGGGACTTGCCCAACCCGCTCCGGTCGGCTATGATGATCGCACCCCTGAACGACTCCGGCCGAACGCCTGCCAGGAGGGTTTTTTGTCTTCTCGCTCTACTTCCCGACGCCCTTCGTTCGCGCCGGGGTCGTTCTTCCAATCGATAGGCCGGGGAAGCTGCTGCGTCACGGCAACGCTCTGGCTGCTCGTGACATCCTGGTCCTCCTGGGCACTCGCGGCCGGCGAGCACTTTGTTCCCGGCAAAGACGATCGACCGGCCGGGCGTCCGCAGGATTACCAACGCCAGGATTTCCCCTGCGACGATCCGCGCCAGACGCTCTTGCTCGAACCCGGGTTGACGTACGTATTCGAAGACACCACCAGCGGCGCAAGCGCAGTCAATGCCTACGCCTGTCAGCCCGGTTGGCCAGAAACCGGTCCTGAGCACATCTACACCCTCAACCCATCCCAAGATTTGGTCCTGGACGCGTACCTGGCCGGGAACGTTCCCGATCACGACCTCGTTCTCTTGGCCGCCTGCCACACCGACAGTTGTCTGGCTCAGGCCAACACCGAGTTGAGCGGCACGCTGCGCGGCGGGCGCACGTATTACCTCGTGGTTGAAGGCTATCTACAAGCCGCCGGGCTCTACACGCTCACCTTGGAAACACGTTATCCGGGCCTCTCTCCCGTCATCTGCGAACCGGACGGCGCCAACGCGATCGACCTCGCCGGCGCCGGCAGCTATCCACTGTCCGACAACCTCTTCGGCGCACCGAACCTGGTATCGGTCTACGACTGCAGTCCGCTTGCTGTCCGCGGCGGCGAAGTCTGGTATGCACTGCATATGGCGCCAGCCATTCCGGGAGGCGGAGAATCGGGATACGGCTCTCACGTACGCGTCAACGTCACCGCGAGCACCAGCAGCCAATCAATGGACCTCGCCCTGTGGCTTTTCGACGGCTGCGGACCGGATGCCGCTTGCCTGGCTTTCGCCGATCAGCGCAATGCCGGCGAGAGCGAATCACTGATTTGGCAGAACCTGGCGCCCGAACCTGTGACGGTCTTTCTGGCCGTTGACTGTCTGCGCGCTCCGGACGAAGAACTGTTTGGAGGCTACAACCTGCTCTTCCTCGCAACGGTCGCCGTCGAACACCGGTCGCTTACAGACGTGCGGAATCTGTTCCGGTGATCTTCCACGTCAGCCGCGGGTATCTCTGCTGCTTGCTTCCGGCCGGCATTGTCGAGTAGATTCCGCCCTGGCGGCTTGCCGCCGGCAGCACGGAAGCTCCCTGCGGAAGGAACCATGGCATGCCCCCGCGCGCCCGCGCCCAAGACACGGCCGAAACCCTGGCCGACAAGCAACGTGAGATTTCGATCAGCGAGTTCTTCACCAAGAACCGCCACTTGCTCGGTTTCGACTCGCCGGCCAAGGCACTGCTCACGACGATCAAGGAAGCCGTCGACAACAGCCTCGACGCCTGCGAGGAAGCCGGCCTCGCGCCGCAATTGCTGGTCGAGATCCGGCCCGAGGCCGACACGTTCAAAGGACTGGATCTCGCGAGCCTCCAGGACGACGAAGCCGAAGACGGCGAAGACGGCGCCGCCAAAGCCAACGGAAAGACCGGCGGCAAGTCCAACGGCAGAAACAACGGCAAGAACATCTCGAGACTGGCGCCCGCGCGCGAGGAGCGCTTCCGCGTGATCGTCGAGGACAACGGGCCGGGCATTGTCGCCGCGCAGGTGCCGCGCATCTTCGGCAAATTGCTCTACGGTTCGAAGTTCCACTCGCTCAGGCAGAGCCGCGGCCAACAGGGGATCGGCATCTCCGCGGCCGGCATGTACGGCCAACTCACCACCGGTAAACCGGTCATGGTCTACACGCGCACGGGACCAACCAAACCGGCGCGCCGCGTGCAACTCGTTCTGGACCTCAAGAAGAACGAGCCGGTCGTGATCAGCGACGACGAGACGGTCTGGGAGAAGGACCGCGGCACCCGCGTCGAAATTACGCTGACCGGCAGCTACAAGCGCGGACAACACTCGGTCGACACGTACCTCGAGCAGACCGCGATCGCCAATCCGCACCTGCACTTGACCTATATCAACCCCAAAGGCGAACGGCGCGTCTATCCCAATACCACTGAGGAACTGCCCGTACTGGCGTCGGAAATCAAGCCGCACCCCTATGGCGTGGAGTTGGGTCTGCTGTCGCGCATGCTCAAGGACACCGAATGCCGCACCCTCAACAGCTTCCTCAAGGAAGAGTTTTGCCGCGTGGGGCCCAAGACCGCCGAGCAGATCCTGACGACAGCCGCTCTGCCCGAACGCCGCAATCCGAAACGCCTGGCGCAGGATGATGTGCGGCGCCTGCTCGACGCCATTGCGCTGACCCGCATCCCCACGCCGCCGACCGATTGCCTGTCACCGATCGGCGACAGCCTGGTGATGGCCGGTCTGCGTAGCGGCGTCGCGGCCGATTTCTACACGAGCGTGACGCGACCGGCGGCTGTCTATCGCGGGAATCCGTTCCAGGTCGAGGTGGGCCTGGCGTACGGTGGCGGCCAACCGGCCGACGAACTGGCGCGCGTCATGCGATTCGCCAACCGCGTGCCCTTACTCTACCAAAACTCGGCTTGCGCCATCACCAAGGCGGTCTTGACCAGCAACTGGCGCAGCTACGGCCTGCAACAGAGTAAGGGCGCTCTGCCCAGCGGTCCGCTCGTCATCCTCGTGCACATCGCTTCGGTCTGGGTCCCGTTTACGAGCGAGAGTAAAGAAGCGGTGGCCCACTACCCGGAGATCATCCGCGAGTTCAAGCTCGCGCTGCAGGAGGTCGGCCGCCAACTGCAGCGTTACCTGCGCCGCCGCCAGCGCGAAAAGGAAGCCAATCAGAAACAGAACTACATCCAGAAATACATTCCTCATATCGGAGACGCGTTGCAGGAGATCCTGTCCCTGGATTCTCCCGCCCGCGAGAACGTGATCACGACCTTGACCGATACGCTCGAACGCAGCCGTAAGTTCTAGCCGCTACCGGGAAGGATCCGCAGATGCCAAAATCCTATCAACAGTTTCTGGAGCGCCTGCGACAAATTCAGTGTCTCAACGGAACCATGGCATTACTGAGCTGGGATCAGGAAGTCACGATGCCGCCGGGCGGCGCGCGCGACCGCGCCGCGCATCGCGCGGCGCTCGCCGGCGTGATCCACGAGAAGCTCGTCGACCCTGAGCTCGCGGCGTTGCTCGCGAAGCTCGCCGAGGCGGTGGATCTGGACGCAGCGGCCCGCGCCAACGTCCGCTTGACCCAGCAAGCTCACGCGCGTGCGGTCCGCCTGCCCGCTGCTCTGGTGCGCGACCAAGCCCAAACCGCATCCCTCGCTCACGGCGAGTGGGTCCAGGCCCGCGCCGAAGATGACTGGCTTCGCTTCGCGCCTTTTCTCGACCGCCTGGTCGACCTCAAACGCCAGGAGGCGGCTGCGTTGGCGATCGGCGACGAACCCTACGACGCGTTGCTCGACAGCTTCGAGACGGGAGCGCGCACCGCTGATCTTTTGCCCGTCTTTGCGCACCTGCGTGTCTCGCTCGCTGAACTTCTCGGCCGCTGTCCGGTTCGCGGCCGCGCGCCGTCGCCACGGCCGGCCGGCATATTCCCGAACGACCGCCAGCATGAGCTCTGCCGCCGGGTCCTGACCGCAATCGGCTACGATTTCGCCCGCGGTCGCCTGGACATCTCCGCGCATCCGTTCACCGAGACCATGGGTCTTGGCGATGTCCGCGTGACGACGCGCTATCAATCCGACAACCCGCTGAGCGGGCTCTATGCGGTCTTGCACGAAGGCGGCCATGCGCTCTATGAACAGGGACTGCCTGCCGACCTGCGCGACCTGCCGGCCGGCCAACCGGCGAGCCTGGGCATCCACGAATCGCAGTCGCAGCTGTGGGAAAACTTCGTCGGTCGCAGCCGCGCTTTCTGCGAGTGGCTGGCGCCGCTCTTGCGAGAGCTTTTCCCCGCCGCGTATGAAGGATTCACTGCGGCCGATTTCTACCGGGCGGTCAATGAGCGCACGCACACCCCGATTCGAATCGAAGCGGACGAAGTCGCCTATAACCTGCACATCATCCTGCGCTTCGAAATCGAGCGCGCCCTCATCGGCGGTGACTTGCAGGCCGCTGATGTGCCGGCGCTCTGGCGGGAGAAAGCCCGCGCCTACCTCGAC